>Ga0194128_10000472_pt1 | contig 73549 bp, 72 predicted proteins | sample TA2KigCa65mmetaG_FD_148650 | JGI IMG/M metagenome (GOLD analysis project Ga0194128, IMG submission 148650) | Freshwater microbial communities from Lake Tanganyika, Tanzania - TA2015037 Kigoma Deep Cast 65m | ecosystem: Environmental > Aquatic > Freshwater > Lake | place: Tanzania: Lake...
CGCGCCCCGCACCGATGGCGGTCCGCCGCGCCCGGGCGGCTTCCGGGGTGCTCCCGGTGGGGGTGCTCCTGGCGGGTTCCGCGGTGGTCCCGGTGGCGGTCGGGGTGGTCCCGGTGGCGGTCGGGGTGGTCCCGGTGGCGGTGGTCCCGGTGGCGGGCCGGGCGGGTTCAACCGTGGGCGCGGTCCGGGTGGGCCGGGGCAGCGGCCCCGGCGCAAGAAGCGGCGCCGTCGCAACGCGGAGGAGCTCGGGCCCCAGTCGGCGCCGACGCTCACACCGTCCGACGCGCCGGTCCCCGAGGGCGAGATCGTCGTGGCGCGTGGCATCACGATCCAGGAGCTCGCGCCGAAGCTGAACCGCACGAGCGCGGATCTCGTGCGCATCCTGTTCGACGCGGGCGAGATGGTCACCGGCACACAGTCGATGGCCGACGAGATGATCGAGCTGATCGCCCAGGAGCTCGGGGCCGAGGTGCTGCTGGTCGAGCCCGGTCAGGAGCAGGAGCTCGAGCTCCAGGCGCTGCTCGGCGACGACGAGGAAGCAGAAGACGAGGCGCTGCTCGAGCCGCGCGCGCCCGTCGTGACGGTGATGGGCCACGTCGACCACGGCAAGACGACCCTCCTCGATCGCATCCGCGAGACCAATGTCGTCGCGGGCGAGGCCGGCGGCATCACCCAGCACATCGGTGCGTACCAGGTTGTGAAGAACGACCGTCTGATCACCTTCATCGACACCCCGGGCCACGAGGCCTTCACCGCTATGCGCAAGCGCGGCGCGGAGGCCACCGACGTGGCCGTGCTCGTGGTCGCCGCCGACGACGGCGTGATGCCCCAGACCGTGGAGGCGATCAACCACGCACGCGCGGCCGAGGTGCCGGTCGTCGTCGCGATCACGAAGGTGGACCGTGAGAACGCCGACACGACGCGAGTGAGACAGCAGCTCGTGGAGCAGGAGCTCGTCCCCGAGGAATGGGGCGGCGACATCGTGGTCAACGAGGTGGCGGCCACGGAGGGCGTCGGCATCGACGATCTGCTCGAGTCGATCCTGCTGGTGGCGGATCTCTACGACCCGCCGCTCGGCGCGAACCCCAAGGTACCGGCCCGGGCGTTCGTGCTCGAGTCCAACCTCGATCCCGGGCGCGGCGTGGTCGCGACCGTGCTCGTGGAGCGGGGCACCTTGCGGGTCGGCGATCCGGTGGTCGCCGGCGGCGGCTGGGGCAAGGTGCGCGCGATGTTCGACGACGCGGGCGCTCAGGTGAAAGAGGCCGGTCCGTCGACGCCGGTGGAGGTGCTGGGCCTTGACGACGTCCCACTCGCCGGCGACGAGCTGCGGGTCGCGCCCAACGAGAAGATCGCACGAACCGTGGCGGAGGCCCGCTCGCGCCGTCGTCGCATCGCGAACATGACCCACCCGATGACGCTCGCCGGTGGCGCACGGCTCGAGGACATCTTCGCGATGGTTCAGCGGGGCGAGGTCGCCACGCTGAACCTCGTGCTCAAGGCCGACATGCACGGCTCGCTCGAGGCGGTCACAGACGCGCTGCGCAAGCTCGACCAGGAGCACGACGAGGTCCGTCTCAGCTTCGTGCACCGCGCCGTCGGCGGCATCACCGAGTCCGACATCGACCTGGCCTCGGTGTCCAACGCCACCGTGATCGGTTTCAACGTGCGCCCGGACCGCAAGGCCCGGGAGCTCGCGGAGGCCGAGAAGGTGGAGATGCGCCTCTACGAGGTGATCTACCAGGTTCTCGACGACGTCAACGCGGCGCTGCTCGGCATGCTCAAGCCCGAGTTCGAGGAGGTCGTCACCGGCGACGCCGAGGTGCGCGAGATCTTCGGCGTGCCCCGCGTGGGCAAGGTTGCGGGTTGCTTCGTGCGCCACGGGGTCATCACCCGGGGGTCGAAGGTCCGCTTCCTGCGCGAGGGCACGATCATCTGGAAGGGGTCGATCGCCTCGCTCAGGCGGTTCAAGGAGGACGTGCGCGAGGTCCGGGAGGGCTTCGAGTGCGGCATCGGACTGGAGAACTTCCAGGATCTGAAGTCGGGGGACGTGATCGAGACCTTCGAGGAGCGCGAGGTCGTCAGAACGTGACCCTGACCATCGTGGGCGGGGGAGGCGTGGAACAATGGATTTCGTGCACGCCTGGGCCGTTCGCTACGACCTCCACATCCCGGAGAGCCGTTCGCTGAAGGCGAAGCGCGCGGCGGTCCGCCCGATCGTCGACGGTCTCCGCCATCGGTTCCGAGTGTCCGTCGCCGAGGTCGACCACCTCGATCAGTGGCAGCGCGTCGCGGTCGCGGTGGCGCTGGTCGCGCAGAGTGATCGGCACGGGCGCGAGGTGCTCGACGCGATCGGCCGGTTCGTGCAGACGCGACCCGATGTCGAGGTCGTCGGTGTCCAGACGGCCGCGCTCGAGCTAGAGGACGCCTGATGGCCCGCCCCCGCCAGCCCGCCAAGCAGTACCCGCGCACCGCGCGCGTCAACGAGGTGGTGCTGGAGGTGCTCGCCGATGAGCTCGAGCAGCTGTCCGACCCGCGTGTTGGCTTCGTGACGCTGACGGGGGTGGCGGTCAGCCCCGATCTCCGTCATGCCGACGTCTACTACTCGGTGCTCGGCACCGCCGAGAACCACACCGAGACCGCGGCCGGGCTCGTCGCCGCGGGTCCGCACTTGCGCGCCGTCCTCGGTCGACAGGTGCGCCTCAAGTACCTGCCCGAGCTGCGCTTCCACGAGGATCCCGCCGTAGAGACCGGCCAGCGCATCGAGGCCATCATCCGTGGCCTGCACCGCGACGAGGCGGGAGGGCGATGAACGAGTGGGAGGACTACTCGAGCGCGCTCGACCGGGCGGCAAAGGTGATCGACGACGCCGAGCTCGTGGTCCTCGCGTGCCACGTGAACCCCGACGGAGACGCCCTCGGGTCGATGCTTGCCTTGCACCTGGCCCTGCTCGCCGCCGGACGTCGGAGCGTCGCGTCGTTCCCGGCACCGTTCGTTGTCGCGCCCCACTACCGAGAGCTGCCCGGCCTGGACCGCCTGGTCCCGCCGTCGGAGGTTCCCGAGGCACCCGACGTGATGGTCACCTTCGACTGCGGTGCAATGAACCGCCTCGCGGGGCTGCAGCCCACCGCCGAGCGCGCCGGCGAGCTGATCGTGCTCGACCACCACATCTCCAACGAGCGCTACGGCACGGTCAACGTCATCGATTCCGACGCGGCCGCGACCGGCGTCGTGGTGCACCGCCTCATCGGGCGTCTTGGGCTCCCGCTCACCGACGGGTCCGCGATCGCGCTGTACGCCGCGCTGGTGTGCGACACGGGTCGCTTCCAGTACGAGACCACCACACCCGAGGTGTTCGCGCTCGCAGGCGAGCTCGTCGGCTACGACGTCCCGGTGGCCCGGCTCAGCCGGACGCTCTTCGAGGAGCACCGCTTCGCGTATCTCCAGCTGCTCGCCGAGGCCCTCGCCGCTGCCGAGCTCGTGCGTGAGCAGCGGTTCGTGTGGACCGCGGTGACCCAGGAGATGCTGGCTCGTCACGGGGTCGCGCTCGAGGAGATCGAAGGTCTGATCGACGTGGTCCGGCGCACTGCGGAGGCCGACATCGCGTGCGTCCTCAAGGAGGAGGCCGACGGCAGCGTCAAGGTGAGCCTGCGTTCGGTGGGTGACTCCGACGTGCGCCTCGTGGCCTCGGCTTACGGTGGCGGCGGCCATCGATTTGCGGCGGGCTTCACGTCGACGGTCGGCATCGCCGAGACCGTCGACCGCATCCGCGCCGCGCTCTGAGCCCGCGGGCTCCCGATGACGCTCGACGTATCCCGATGACGCTCGACGTATCCCGATGACGCTCGACGTATCCCGATGACGCTCGACGTATCCCGATGACGCTCGACGGCCTCTTCGTGGTCGACAAGCCGGCCGGTTGGACCAGCCACGACGTGGTCGCGAAGCTCCGGGGGGTGCTGCGCCAGAAGCGCGTGGGCCACGCCGGCACCCTCGACCCCGTCGCCACCGGTGTGCTGCTCGTCGGCTTCGGCCGGGTCACGCGGCTGCTGCGGTTCCTCCAGGAGACCACCAAGGAGTACCGCGGCGTCGTGGCCTTCGGGGTCGCCACCGACTCGCTCGATGCCGCGGGGGCGGTGCTGGAACGACGTCCGATGCCGGTGACGCGGGCCGAGGTCGAAGCCGCGACCCGGCGGTTCCTCGGCCCCCTCCAACAGGTGCCACCGATGGTCTCCGCGTTGAAGGTCGGGGGCCGGCGACTGCACGAGTTGGCGCGCGCGGGCAAGGAGGTTGAGCGCGAGCCCCGGACCGTCCACGTCGCACGGTTCGAGGTGGAGAAATTCGAGGAGGGGCCGTACCCGCGGGCCACCGTGCACGTCGAGTGCTCGAGCGGGACCTACGTGCGTTCGCTCGCGGCGGACCTCGGCACCGCACTCGGTGGTCCCGCACATCTCGCCGAACTGCGGCGGCTCCGGGTCGGACCCTTCACGCTTGCCGACGCGCATCCGCTTGCCGAGATCGAAGTTGACCCGTTCCCCAAGGTGTTGAGCCCGGCTGCCGCGATGCGCGGGCTCGCGCGGCTCGGTGTCGACGCCGATACGGCCCGCGCGGTCGCACACGGTGCGGTGTTCCCCGAGTCCGCGCTCGCCGTCGCGGGCGTGGGCCCGTTTGCGCTGCTCGACGCGTCGGGGTCTCTGCTCGCCGTCTACGAGCGCCGGGGGGCCGCACTGAGGCCCGCAGTGGTCATCGTCAACGGCGGAGACGCAGGCGCCCAGTAGGTACGAGGGCCTTTTACGTTGGCGCCGGAGTCGACCATCGAGGGGGAGCGCCAGTGACGAGGCAGAATGCACCCATGGTGACGACGCGGGTCGTTCGGCTCGACGGCGGCGATTCCGGCGCTCCACTGAGCGACGGCAGCGTCGTGACCATCGGCGCGTACGACGGGTTGCACCTGGGGCATTGGAAGGTGTTGCAACTGGTGCGCGAGCTCGCCGACGCACGGAGTCTCGACGCGTCCGCGGTGACCTTCGATCGTCACCCGGCGCAGGTGGTCCGGCCGGCGTCGGCGCCGCTGCTGCTCAGCTCCCTGGAGCAGAAGCTCGAACTCCTGGTCGGCACCGACCTGCTCGATCTCGTGTGCGTCATGGCCTTCGACGACACGCGCAGCAAGGAGACCGCCGAGGAGTTCGTGCAGGAGGTGCTCGTCGACCTCCTGCGGGTCCGCGTCGTCGTGGTGGGCGCCGACTTCCACTTCGGGCACCGTCGCCGGGGCAACGTGGCGCTGCTCGAGCACATGGGTACCGACCTCGGCTTCGAGGTGCTCGGGCTCGGGCTCGTCGCCCCGGGCAGCGACCCGGCCCACGAGCCGTACTCGTCCACCAGCGTGCGGGGTGCGCTGGCAACGGGCGACGTCGGGCGTGCGGCCGGACTCCTCGGCCGCCTCCACGAGGTGCGTGGCACCGTGGTGGCGGGCGATCGGCGAGGGCGCGAGCTGGGCTTTCCCACTGCCAACGTGGCGCTGCCGCCCGAGACGTGTCTGCCCGTCGACGGGATCTACGCAGGCTACTTCCGGGGCGTCGACGAACGGTGGCGCCCGTGTGTGATCTCGCTGGGGCGCCGACCCACGTTCTACGACAACGACGCGGCCCGGATGCTCGAGGCCTACCTGCTCGACTTCGACGGAGACCTCTACGACCAGGCGGTGGCAGTCCGGTTCCTGGCGCGGATCCGAGACCAGCGGCGGTTCGCGTCGGTCGACGAGCTCGTGGCGGCCATCACCGCCGACGTCGCCCGGGCCCGGGTGCTGCTCGCCCGGGCCTGAGAAAGCCGAATCGGGCGGGTCGTGCTACCCTTTTCGCTTCCGCACACCGAAGGACCCTTTCTTCTCGTATGCCCGACACCGCTGCCACGATCACCGAGCACCGCCTCCACGACACCGACACCGGGTCGCCGGAGGTCCAGGTGGCGCTCCTCACCGGGCGCATCAACCACCTCACGGAGCACCTGAAGGTCCACAAGAAGGACCATCACAGCCGCCGTGGGCTGCTCATGCTCGTGGGTCGGCGTCGCCGTCTGCTGGACTACCTGCGGCGCAACGACGTCGAGCGGTACCGGGCCCTGATCGCGAAGCTGGGGCTCCGCCGGTAGCGGACCATCGAACGAGCGGCGCGGCCGCTCGTTCGTCGCGTCGAGGCGGGTTCGCCGCGACGCGGTGACATCCCAGATGAGCCGGGGTTGTCAGTCGCCACCGCTCGGTGAGTACCGAGCGATGACAACTGGGAACCGCGCCTCACCACGAACGTCGCCCCGGAGTGGTGCGACGAGAGAGGAGCGCGCTCCCATGGGCGACGCCATCCGAGTCTCCGGCCCGATCAACGCGGCCGGCCTCACCATGTCCATCGAGACCGGCAAGCTCGCCGCCCTCGCCCACGGCGCGGCCGTGGTGCAGGTGGGCGACACGGTCGTGCTGTCCACCGTCGCGACGAGCAAGCCGCGGGAGGGCATCGACTTCTTCCCCTTGACCGTCGACGTCGAGGAGCGGATGTACGCGGCCGGGAAGATCCCGGGCTCGTTCTTCCGCCGCGAGGGGCGCCCGGGCGAGCAGGCGATCCTGACCTGCCGGCTTACCGACCGCCCGTTGCGCCCGAGTTTCCCCGAGGGGTTCCGCAACGAGGTGCAGGTGATCGCGACGATCCTGGGCTCCGATCAGGAGAACCCGCACGACATCGTGTCGATCAACGGCGCGAGCGCGGCCCTGATGATCTCGGGCATCCCGTTCAACGGCCCGATCGGCGCGGTGCGCATGGCGCACTACGACGGCGAGTGGATCGCCCACCCCACCTACCAGCAGGGCGACGAGTCCACGTTCGAGCTCGTGGTCGCGGGCCGGCGCACCGAAGCCGGCGAGATCGCGGTGATGATGGTGGAGGCCGGTGGCACGGAGGCCAGCTGGGAGCTCTACGAGCAGGGCGCGCCGAAGGTGACCGAGGAGGTCATTGCCGACGGCCTCGAGGCCGCGAAGCAGTGGATCGGCGCGTCGATCGACCTGCAGCTTCAGCTGCGCAAGGCGGTCGAGGCTGCCGGCGGCCCGATCGAGCCGATCACCTACGACATCCACGTCGACTACGCCGACGAGGTTTTCGAAGCCGTCGCGGGCGAGTCGCGGGACTCCACCGCCGACGCGATGGCGATCGCCGACAAGACCGAGCGAAACGACCGGCTCGGCGAGATCCAGGCTGCGCTGGTCGCGAGCCTGGTGGGCACCGACGACGCCCCGGGCGTGTTTTACGGCCGTGGCGGTGAGGTCAAGAAGGCGTTCCGGTCGCTGCAGAAGCAGGTGGTGCGGTCGCGCATCGTCAACGAGGGCCTGCGCATCGACGGTCGCGGTACCGCTGATCTCCGGCCCCTGTCCGCCGAGGTCGGCCTGGTCAACGCGGTGCACGGCTCCGGTCTGTTCCAGCGGGGCGAGACCCAGGTGCTGTCGGTCATTACGCTCGGGATGAGCCGCATGGAGCAGATGCTCGACACGCTCGGCCTCGAGGACCGCAAGCGGTACATGCACCACTACAACTTCCCACCGTTCTCCACCGGCGAGACCGGTCGGGTGGGCTCGCCGAAGCGCCGCGAGATCGGCCACGGCGCTCTGGCCGAGCGGGCACTCGTGCCCGTCGTGCCCAGCAAGGAGGAGTGGCCCTACACGCTGCGCGTCGTCTCCGACGTGCTCGCGTCGAACGGCTCCACCTCGATGGCGTCGGTGTGTGGTTCGACGCTGTCGCTCATGGACGCCGGCGTACCGATCAAGGCGCCGGTCGCGGGCATCGCGATGGGGCTCGTGTACGCGGAGGGCAAGTACACGACCCTCACCGACATCCTCGGCGCGGAGGACGCGTTCGGCGACATGGACTTCAAGGTTGCCGGCACCGCCGACTTCGTGACCGCGCTCCAGCTCGACACGAAGATCGACGGCCTCCCGGCTGACGTGCTGGGCCAGGCGCTCGCGCAGGCCAAGGACGCGCGCCTGAAGATCCTCGAGGTGATGAAGGGCGCGATCGCCGAGCCGCGTGAAGACGTTCGTCCGAGCGCACCGAAGATCATCAGCTTCGAGATCCCGATCGACAAGATCGGCGAGGTGATCGGACCCAAGGGCAAGGTCATCAACACCATCCAGCAGGAGACGGGTGCCGATATCGCGGTGAGCGACGACGGCGTTGTGGGCACCGTGAGCATCGGCTCCAAGGAGGGCGAGAAGGTCGAGGAGGCCAAGCGCCGCATCGAGCTGATCCTCGACCCGCCCACCGCGGAGCTCGGCGCCGAGTACACCGGGAAGGTCGTCAACGTCACCAAGTTCGGCGCGTTCGTCAACATCCTCCCCGGTCGCGACGGGCTGCTCCACATCTCGAAGCTCGGCCGCGGCAAGCGGATCGACCGGGTGGAGGACGTGCTCAACCTCGGCGACGAGGTGAGCGTGCGCGTCGACGACATCGACAACCAGGGAAAGCTCTCGCTTTCGCTGGTTGGCGAGGAGCCGGAGGGTGGCGAGACCGGCGAGCGGAGCGCCGACGACGGCGAGCGCCAGCCTCGGGAGCGGGCCTCGGGGGGTAATCGTCCGGCCGCCGCCTCGTTCGAAGCCGAGTGGGAGGCCCAGGCCCGTGACGAGTTCGGCGACCTGGGTCCGGCCGAGGTCGGCGGGGGGCGCGGCGATCGTGGCGGCGACCGTCGCGGCGGTGGTGGCGGAGGTCGGCGTCGTAGCCGGTGACCCGATCCTTCAGGCGCGCCACCCGCGCGCCGATAGGCGACAGGTGAGCCGAGCCCGGTGTCGCAGATGAGTCAGCGGGCGATGGGCGGAGCGGGGCCCGAGCGGCCCGGCCCGCCAGGGCTGAGAGCGGAGATGGTGAGCAGCGGAGCGGAGGTCAGGGGCGTCGAGCGGACGCGGCTGGCCTCGGGGCTGCGCGTCGTCACTGAGGCCATGCCCGAGCTTCGGTCAGTGGCCGTCGGCTTCTGGGTGGGCACGGGCGCCGTCGACGAGACCGGCGAGCAGCTCGGGGCGAGCCATTTCCTCGAGCACCTGCTCTTCAAGGGGACCGACACGCGCTCGGCCGCCGAGATCGCCCACGCGGTCGAGTCGGTGGGTGGCGACATGAACGCCTTCACCACCCAGGAGTACACGGCGTTCTACGTGCGGGTGCCCGACGACCACCTCGCGTTGGCGCTCGACATCCTCTCCGACGTCGTGTGGGAACCCGCGTTTCGCCCCGACGAGGTCGACTCCGAGCGTCAGGTCATCCTCGAAGAGATCGGCATGCGCGATGACACGCCCGACGACGTCGTGCATGAGCTCTTCGCGGAGGCGCTCTACCCGGAGCACCCGCTGGGCCGATCGGTCCTCGGGACGCGCGAGTCGATCGCGGCGATGCCCCGTGAGGCGATCGCGGCGTACCACGGCGAGCACTACCACCCGGCCAACGTGGTCGTGGCGGCGGCCGGGAACCTCGATCACGAGCGGGTGGTCGAGCTGGTGGAGGCCCGTCTCCCGCAGCAGTCGGGGGCTCGGCCCGCGCGAGCACAGTCGCGGCTCGTCGCGCCCCGAGCGGTGATCGGCCGCCGGCGTCCCACCGAGCAGGCGCACCTGGTGGTGGGGATGCGCTCGATCGCGCGCGACGACCCCGACCGGTACGCCCTGTCGGTGATGAACCAGGCGTTCGGTGGCGGGATGTCGTCGCGACTGTTCCAGGAGGTGCGGGAGAAGCGCGGCCTCGCGTACTCCGTCTACTCCTATCGGGCCGCGTACGAGGACACGGGCGCGCTCGGCGTCTACGCGGGTACTGCCCCCGAGCGCGTGCGCGAGACGCTTGCGGTGATCGAGGGCGAGCTGGCCCGGCTGGTAGCCGAAGGCCTGCCCGAGGAGGAGCTCGCCGCGGCGAAGGGTCATCTGCGCGGGTCGACGGCACTCTCGCTGGAGTCGAGCTCGAGTCGGATGCACCGGATCGGCCGCAGCGAGCTGACGTTGGGCGAGGTGCCGTCGGTCGACGAGCTGGTCGCCTCGGTGGAGGCGGTCGAACCCGACGACGTCGGTCGGGTCATCGAGCGCGTGCTCGCGAACGAGGCGCAGGTGCTCTCGGTCGTCGGCCCGTTCGACCCCGAAGACTTCGCCTGACCGTCGACCAGGCCCACACTCCCAGGAACTGTCGCGCCTATCTCGTGCTCTGGCGTGAGGAACACGCGACAGTTCCGGGCGCGGGACGCCTAGGCTCGCCGTTGTGATCCGGGTCGGCGTGTTCGGGGCGGGGGGCCGCATGGGGGCGACGGTGTGTCGCGCCGTGCTCGACGCCGCCGACACCGACCTCGTCGCCGCGGTCGACCCCCAGCACGCGGGCGAGACCGTCGCGGGCACGGGGCTCACCCTCGCGGCCGACCCGGCGGTGATCGCCGCCGAGCGTGCCGACGTGGCGATCGACTTCACCGTGGCGGCGGCCGCCCGCGAGAACCTGCGCTGGTGCGCGGCCCACGACGTGCACGCCGTCGTGGGCACCACGGGCTTCAGCCAGGACGACCTCGACGAGTTCGCCGCGTTGTTCCACGACTCCCGGGCCAACGCGCTGATCGCGCCGAACTTCGCGATCGGTGCGGTCCTCATGATGCGCTTCGCCGAGCAGGCCGCACCGTGGTTCGAGACTGCCGAGGTGATCGAGCTGCACCACGACACGAAGGCCGACGCACCGTCGGGCACGGCGATGGCCACGGCCCAGCGCATGGCCGCGGCGTCGGCCGAGTGGGCCGAGGACCCGACCGAGTCCGTGCTTGCCGAGGGGGCCCGTGGCGGCCTCGTGGCCTCGGGGCCGGGTGGCGGGATCCGGGTCCATGCGGTGCGGATGCGGGGGATGGTCGCGAGCCAGGAGGTGATCCTGGGGACGACGGGCCAGACCCTGACGATCCGCCACGACACGTTCGACCGCACGTCGTTCATGCCGGGGGTGCTCCTCGCGGTGCGCAGGGTCGCGGAGCTGGCCGATCTCACCCTGGGCCTCGACTCACTGCTCGGCTGAGCTTCGGTCGCGACGGCCAATGGCGAACCACGACCCGGCGCCGCGGGAGCGGCTGCTCGAAGCCGCGTACGCGTGCGTGGCGCGCTTCGGCATGGCCAAGACCACGGTGGAGGACGTCGTCAAGGAGTCCGGGGTGTCGCGGGCGACCGTGTACCGCGTCTTCCCGGGGGGCAAGGACCAGCTCCTGCGTGAGGTCGTCGCCTGGGAGATGGGCCGCTTCTTCGGCGCGCTGGCCGAGGCCGCCGCGGGCGCGCCCGACTTCGCGAGCCTCGTGGAGTCCGGCCTCGTCTACGCCCACCGGGCCGTGCGGGAGCACGAGGTGCTCCAGACGATCCTGGTCACCGAGCCCGAACGCCTGCTGCCGCTGATGACCACCGAGCAGGAGCGGCCGCTGCGCTTCGTCACCGCGTACCTGCTGCCGTTCCTCGAGCGTGAGGCCCGAGCCGGACACGTGCGCGACGGTGTCGACCTCGACACCGCCTCCGACTACGTGGCGCGCATGCTGCTCTCGCTGATCTCGTCGCCGGGTCGCTGGGACCTCGACGACCCCGCCCAGGTCCGCCAGGTCGTGCGCGAGGAGCTCCTCGCCGGTGTCCTCACGCCGGAGGCGCTCGCCGCCGAGACATGATCCCCCCGACGCTCGCGGGTCGAAGGGAACCGCGCGTTGTGTCCGCGTCTCAGCGCTGGTCCCGTGACGCCAGCGCCCGCGCAGCGAGAAGGACGGCTCCGACCGTCGAGGCGGTGGCGACGGCGGTCACGAACACCGCGGCATTGGATTCGCCTCTGCTGACGCCTCCTACGGCGAAGAGCGCGCCAGCGGAACACGCCAGGAGCACCGGATTCCCGAACAGCCGGTCCAGCTTTGGTGCGGTCAAAGCAGCAACCGAAACCACACCGGCTGCCACCGGGAGGAAGATCGCGTTGAGCGCCCACCATCCCTCTGCATCGTGCGGCGCCGTCGCGTAGTACACGAGCAAGGTCGGCAGTACCACAGCCGGTCCGATGAAGGGCCAGAGCCTCGGACGGAGCCGGCCGGCCACCAGGCCGACGACGAGCCATCCGGCCATGGCGACCCAGAGGCGGTCGCGCTCGATGAGATCTGCTGGATCGATGCCCGGCGCACCCCAGCCGAAGAGGGTATCCAGACGATCGGGCGCGCCCCAGGGGCGCGCGTAGTCACGCGGTTGCACGGCGACGTAGGCGAACCAGAGGAGGAGCGCTGCTACGGCAGCGCAGCCGAGAACGCCCGCGTCGCTTCGACTCCGCGGGTACCGGGCGGGTCGGTGAACGCGCGTCCGGTCCATTACCCGGCGCCGGTCGGGATCAGGGTGAAGTGGCCACCGTCGAGTGGGCGGAGCACGTCGAAGTGGCGACGGTCCAGCGTGAGGATGTCGCGGGTGCCGTAGCGGTGCGCGAGCACGACGAGCGACGCGTCGGCGATCCCGATCTCCTGGTCGTGATACCGCTCGAGGATCTCGGCGCAAACCCGGAGGTCGTCGTCGGCGAGACGCGGATGCTCGTAGGCGCCGCCGGCGAGCTCCCGCACGATGGCGAGCTCGGCCTCGGCGCCGAGTCGGGTGGCGGCGAGGTAGTCGATCTCGGCGACGACGAAGGGCGAGACGGCCAAGATCTGGCTGGTCGCTGCCACCGCACGGGCGACCGGGGCGTGGGCGGGCTCCTTCCGGTTGAACAGCGCCAGCAGGCCGCTGGTGTCGGCGACGATCACCGCTCGCCGAACCCCGCGAGCATCTCGTCGACCCGGTCGGCGATCGGGGCGCCCTCGATCAGCCCGGTCGTCGGGCGCGGTCGGGTCACTGCGGCCCGTACCGCCTCGCGGATCACCGCGGCCTCGGAGCTGCCGCGCCGGCGGGCCTCGTGCTCGACCGCGGTCTTCAGATCGTCGGGCAGGTAGATGGTCGTCTTCTTCGACATGCCATATATGGTACCAGCGGTGGCATCATTGGCCCCGTGGCTGTGACCGGCGACACGTTGACGCTGAGACACTTGCTGCCTTAGCGTCTCATGATCATGTCTGCGCTGCGTGAGGCGTCTCGGGTCCGCGGCGCCGAGGCCCCGGGGGAGGCCATCGAGTCCGGCTCGGAAGCCGGCGTCGAGGAGCGAATCCTCGATGCAGCGCTCGTCTGTCTCGCCCGCTTCGGCGTCGCCAAGACCACGCTCGACGACGTCGCGCGCGAGGCCGGCTGCGCCCGCGCCACCGTCTACCGCTACTTCGCCAGCAAGGCAGCCCTCCTCGGGGCCGCGGCCGACGGCGAGCGCGAGCGCATCAGCGCCGCGGTCGACGCCGCGGGCGCATCCGCGGACACGCTCGGCGACGCCCTCAGCGCGATGCTCCTCACCGCGGCTCGCGAGCTCAGCGCGCAGGAGGCGCTCCAGCGCGTGCTGGAGGTGGAGCCCGAGGCGATCCTCTTGCACCTCGCCTTCGAGGGCTGCGACCGCACGCTCGCGTTCGCCAGCCTCCGGTTCGCGCCGACGCTGACCCGGTTCCTGCCGTCCGACAAGGCCGCGCGCGCCGCCGAGTGGTCCACGCGGGTGCTGTTCGCGTACCTGCACCCGAGCGGCGCCCCGATCTCCATGACCGACGAGGACTCGGTGCGAGACCTCGTCCGCCGGCTCGTCCTGCCCGCGTTCGTTTCCTGACCCCCGGAGGTAGACCCCCATGGCCACCAACTTCGAGATCCTCGGGCGCGAGAACGTCGACGACCTCGAGGCGATCCTCTCGGTCAGCAACACCGACGTAGACGCGGTCGTGCACGCGGTCAAGGTCGAGGCCGACGCGCTGTTCAACTGGGACTACACCCGGTCGCGTCCGTCGCTGATCAAGCTCTACGAGAAGGCGAAGACCTCGCAGTGGAACGCCGAGACCGACCTCGACTGGTCGATCGAGGTCGACCAGGCCGAGGTCGCGATGGCGAACCAGGCGAACATCCCCGGCGGCGGGGCGGCCGACCAGGACATGACCGGGACGCCGTTCGAGTCCTGGACCGAAGACGACTGGGTGCAGCTCGGCATCGAGATGCAGAACTGGATGCTCTCGCAGTTCATGCACGGCGAGCAGGGCGCGCTGATCTGCACCGCGCAGATCGTCGAGACCGTGCCCTGGATCGACGCGAAGTACTACGCCGCAACGCAGGTGATGGACGAGGCGCGCCACGTCGAGGTGTTCGCGAAGTACCTCGACACCAAGCTCTCGGGCCACTACCCGATCAACGCGCACCTGCGCCTGCTGCTCGACGACATCATCAGCGACAGCCGTTGGGACATGACGTACCTCGGCATGCAGATCATGGTGGAGGGCCTGGCGCTCGCCGCGTTCGGCTTCATGCACCAGCTCACCGCCGAGCCGCTGCTGAAGAAGCTGCTGCGTTATGTCATGAGCGACGAGGCGCGCCACGTCGCGTTCGGTGTGCTGTCGCTGCAGGAGTACTACACCGAGCTCACCACGCCCGAGATCCGCGAGCGCCAGGAGTTCGCGTTCGAGGCCGCGGTGCGCATGCGCGACCGGTTTCTCCAGCAGGAGGTGTGGGAGCGGATGGGTATCGACCCGAAGGAAGTGCTTCCGCTCGTGCTCGCCGACGAGAGGCGCCCGATGTTCCAGGCGGTGCTCTTCTCGAAGATCGTGCCGAACTGCAAGAAGCTCGGTCTGCTCGACGCGGGCGACGGCTGGCTCCGTGACCGGTTCACCGAGCTCGGCGTGATCCAGTTCGAGGACTGGACCGACACGGGCGAGGAGTACGCCATGCTCGACGAGGTGTCGAAGGACCGCGAAGCGCAAAGCGCGTAATTCGCTGCGTCCGACCTCGGGAGGGCGCATGCGGGCATGGATCGGGTAATTGCTGGCGGCGGTGCTCGTCGCGACCGGGCTGCTCGTGGGTGAGGCACACCGCCGTACTCGAACGCCGGCGGGGGCTTCGTGTACGTGTTCGACGGCGCCGATGCCACGGGGGCCGCTGCTCTGGAAGGACGACCTCGGGCTGGGTGGCCTCGGGTCGGCTCTGATTCGCAACGGGTTCGTGTACGCGTCGGGCCGGTCGGCGAGCGGGTGGGATGTGCGTGCGTTCGACCGGGCCGGCCTGCAGGGCTGCTCAAGCTCGCCGAAGGTGTGTGCGCCGCTGTGGTCCACAGACGGTCGGCTCACTACGACAAAGGGCTAGAGCGCAGTGGCAGGTTCGCGGCTGTTCCGGCCGTCGGGCGGGGAGCTGCCGGTCTACGACGCGAACGGCGTGCAGGGCTGCGGCGGGTCGCCCGTGGTGTGCCTGCCGGTCTGGACGGCGACGGCCGCCATCACGACGACTTCGGCTTCCGCGATCTCCAACGGCATCGTGTTCGTCGGTGGCGGCGACGGCAAGGTCACCGCGTTCGCGACGCCGTGATGGAGTTGGACCCCGCTGTTGAGAAGCACATCCTGGACTACCCCTCTGGTGCGGGTTGATGGCTACTGACGCCGCGAGTCTCCGTCTCCAGTCGCCGGACCCTACCGTCGCGCAGCTGACGAAGCTCATGGGCCTCCAGCCACATCGCACAGTCGATGTGGGCTCACCCGTCAGCTCTCGCACTCAGGATGCAGGGGCCCGCTCCGTAACGACTTGGATCTTGTTGGCTCAAGCTGAAGGCGACGAGCTCGGTCCGTACGTGCTAGCCCTCGAACCCGCCCTTCGCCGATTCCGGGCGTTGCCGAAAGAAGCCCCGAATCGTCGCCGACTTGGTCGTCGCGCTGACAGGACGAGAACTGGGAAGGATGGCAGCGCTCTCCAGCGACGAGGTCAGACTTCTCGGAAGCGCTGGGTTGGGTCGGGTGATCGACGTCTACGCACCCGACGACTTGTAGGCGGAGCGCTCCTGCAACTCACAGCCGCCCGGCGCAGGTACAGGCCCTGATGCTCCGGTGTGCGGCTACCCTCCGGGGCGATGGCGGAACCCCGGCGGGTCTCGAAGCGGGCCAAGGTCACAGCTCCCGTGCGGATCGTGTTCCTCGGTGGGCTGGGCGAGATCGGCCGCAACTGCTTTTGCCTGGAGGTCGAGGGCCGGATCCTCGTGGTGGACTGCGGGATCATGTTCCCGGATCCCGACATGCCCGGGATCGACCTCGTCCTGCCGGACCTGACCTTCCTGCGGGAGCGAGCCGACGACGTCGAGGGCGTCATCCTCACCCACGGCCACGAGGACCACGTCGGGGGGCTCGCCTTCCTGCTGCGTGACGTCTCGTGCCCGATCTACGGGTCGCCCCTCTCGCTGGGCCTGGCCCGCAACCGCATCGCCGAGGCCGGCCTGCTCGACCGCACCGAGCTGATCCCCGTGGCCGACGGCGAGACCCGCAGGATCGGCGCGGTCGAGGTCGAGTTCGTGCCGGTCACGCACTCGGTGCCCCATGCATTCGCCGCGGCGTATCACACGCCGCACGGCACCATCCTGCACACCGGCGACTTCAAGCTCGACCTCATGCCCGTCGACGGTCGCCGTACCGACCTCGCCCGCCTCGGCGAGATCGCCCGCCGGCCGGGCGGGGTGCGGCTGCTCCTGTCCGACTCGACCAACGCGGAGCGTCCCGGCTTCACGCCGTCGGAGTCGACCGTGGGTCAGGTGATGGGCAGCTTGTTTCGCGACCGGGAGGGCAAGCGCTTCATCGTCGCGAGCTTCGCCTCGCACCTGCACCGGGTCCAGCAGGTGGCCGAGGCCGCGCTCGCGAACGGGCGCCAGCTCGCCTTCGTCGGCCGATCGATGGCCAACAACGTCTCGCTCGCCCGCGAGATGGGTCTCCTCGACGTGCCGTCCGACCGGGTGATCGACATCGAGGAGGCCGTGCGTTGCGCGCCCGGTGAGATCTGCATCGTCTGCACGGGATCGCAGGGCGAGCCGATGAGCGCGCTGTCGCTCATGGCCGCGCACGAGCACAAGCTCGTGCAGGTCGACGAGGACGACGTGGTGGTGATCTCCGCACACGCCATCCCCGGCAACGAGCACAACGTGAACCGGGTGATCGACGCGCTCTATCGCGCGGGAGCGGAGGTGGTGCACGGCGGCAACGCGCCGGTGCACGTCTCCGGCCATGCGTCGCAGGAAGAGCTCAAATTCATGTGCAGCCTCGTGGACCCCGACTGGTTCGTGCCCGTGCACGGGGAGTACCGCCACATGGTCCACCACGCGGAGCTGGCCGCGGCGAGTGGCGTGCCGTCCGACCACGTGCTCGTCTGCGAAGACGGAGACATGCTCGCCCTCGACGCCGACGGGCTCACCGTGGAGCGTCGCGCCGTGCCCGCCGGCTACCTCTACGTCGACGGGATCGTCGGCGACATCGGCCAGGGCGTGCTCCGCGACCGTCGTCAGCTCGCGGAGGAAGGCGTGGTGGTGGTGATCCTCACCGTCGACGCGCGCACGGGTGAGATCGTGACCGGTCCCGAGATCGTGACGAAGGGATGGGTCCACGCGACCGAGGCCGAGGAGCTGCTCGAGGAGGCGAAGGCGGCAGTGCGAGCGTCGGTCGAGGAGGCCGCCAAGGAGGGCGCGACGGACTTCGAGACGGTCCGCCGGCACTCCCGGCGCGCGCTCGGCAAGCTGATCAACGAGCGGACCCGCCGGCGGCCTGCCGTCATCCCCGTGGTCATGGAGGTCTAGGTGATCCGCGACTGGAGCAACTTCATCGCCGGCCGGCAGGCCCTGGTCACCGGCAGCGGCGGGGGAGTGGGCCGGGCGATCGCGATCCAGATGGCCCGGGCGGGCGCCGAGCTCTGGGTCAACGACGTGTACCCCGATCGGGCCGAGAGGGTGTGTCGCGAGATCGAGGAGGAGCAGCTCGTCGCGCACCCGATCGTGGCCGACGTCTGCGATCCCGCGCAGGTGGAGCGCATGCTCGCCGAAACGGGCCCTGTCGACATCCTCGTCAACAACGCCGGGATCCCGCCCGGAGGCTTCACCGTCAAGCCCTTCGTGGAGCAGGGCCCGGCCGAGTGGGACCCGCTGCTGCGCCTGAACCTCGCGGCCGTGCTGCACGTCACCAGGGCCTATCTGCCCGCGATGATCGAGGCTCGATGGGGCCGAATCCTGACCATCGTCTCCGACGCGGGGCGGCGGGGCGAGCGCAAGCAGGTGGTGTACGGCGCAGCGAAGGCCGCGGCCATGGGGTTCTCGCGGGGGCTGGCGGCCGAGGTCGGTCGCGACGGCGTCACCGTCAACTGCATCGCGCTCGGCACCATGTACCACGGCCAGCTCGCGGCCGCGCTGGAGCAGGCACCGGAGCTGGAGACGAAGCTCGCGCGCGCGTATCCGGCCGGCCGGATCGGGAGGGTCGACGACTGCGCGCCGCTTGCGGTGCTGTTGTGCAGCGACGCGGCCGAATGGATAACCGGGCAGGTCTACCCGGTCGACGGCGGGTACGCGCCCGCGCTGTGACATGACGATGGAGCTCCCCACCGGGTACGTGGTGCGCCACCCGAGCCCACGCGACTCCGAGGCGGTCACGCAGGTCGTCGTCGCCGGCGACATCGCCGACTTCGGCGAGCCCGACTTCACCGAGGACGACCTGCTCGACGACTGGAAGCGTCCGCGCTTCGACCTCGAGTACGACGCGTGGGTCCTCGCCGGGCCGACCGGGCGCATCGTCGGGTACGCGTTCGTCTGGGAGGCCCAGCCGGGCGAGGACATCGAAGCCGACGCGTTCGTCCTGCCCGAGTACCAGGGCCGTGGGCTCGGCAACCTCCTGATCGACGTCATCGAGGAGCGGGCGGCCGAGGTGGCGGCCGGCCGCGCGATGCGGGTCGGCGTCTACGCGTCGAAGGTGAACGAGGCAAAGCGCGCGCTGCTCGAGAAGCACGGCTTCGCACCGGTGCACACCGTGCTCCGGCTGAAGATCGACCTCGAGCACCGGCCGCCCGACGCGGCCGAGCCGCCCGCGGGCGTGACGCTGCGCGCGTTCGGGCCCGAGGACGAGGCGGCAGTCCGGGCCACGATGCTCGAGGTGTTCGAGAGCCATCGCCGCTATACGCGGCGCCGCTTCGAGGAGTGGCTCGACCTGCGGCTCCAGCATCCCGCCTTCGACCCGGGGCTCTGGCGCGTCGCCGAAGCCGAGGGGGGCCTGGTGGGCGCCGCGCTCGTCTACGACGTCGGCGGCACCGGGTACATGAGCTCCCTGGCGGTGCGCTCCGACTGGCGGGGGCGTGGGGTGGGCCCGGCATTGCTGCGCGACTCCTTCGCGGCTCTGCGAGAGCGGGGCCAGATGCGGGTGCTGATCTCGTTCGACGCCGACGCGGCGCCCGAGATGGTCCGGATGTTCGAGGCCGCCGGGATGCGAATCCACGAGCAGCACGACTGGTTCGAGAAGTTCCTGCCTGCCTGAGACCACCGCACTCCCCGCCGGCCGGTCACCCCGGCCGAGATTGTGCGCTGAGGAGCGCATACCGCTCCTTTCCGAACGAACCCGGGGGAGGTGGGGGTGGACCGGGGGATAGGGGTATCCCTGTGTGGCTGATGTTGCCGCTGTTACCGTGGAGGCCGTGGCGACTAACAAGTCCCGCCGCCCGACGTCGCGCGCGTCGAAGCGGCCGGCCAAGCGCAGCGGTCGGTCGGTGGCGGCCAAGCGGGCGCCTCGGCGATCGCAGCTCGGCGACGCGGCCCGGACCCAGCTGCGCGGTCACGGCGCGGACGCCGTTGCGCTCGGCCTGATCGCGCTCGGCGCGATCAGCGCGCTCGCACTGGCCACCGACCTCGCGGGCCCGGTCGGCCGGACGCTCGCCGACGGGGTCACCGCGCTGCTCGGCAACGGGGCGTTTTTCGTTCCCGTGTCGCTCGGGGTGGCGGCGCTGCTCCTGCTGTGGCGGCGCGCCGACGACGAGGAGCCCTCCTCGGCCCCTCTGCGCGTCGGGCTCGGGGTCACGCTCGTCGTGCTCGCGTCCGTCGGGCTGATCCAGGTCGTGGGCGGTGCACCCGCCATCTCGGCTGGCACCGACGCGCTGCGCGACGCCGGCGGCTACCTCGGTGCGGTCGTAGCGAATCCGCTCGTCGCGGGCCTCGGCACCGCAGGGGCGGTGATCGTCCTCGGTGCCGTGCTCGCGCTGGGCGCCTTGGTCGCTCCGGGACTCTCGCTGCGGCGCGTGGTCCAACTCGTGGGCACGGCCCTCACCCGCCTCCGGGCCAAGCTCCGCGCCTCGCTCGACCTGACCGCCCTGCCCGACGCGACCACGGCGGCGCCCGTCGATCCAGAGCCCACGCGCCGGATGACCCTCGACAACGTCGTATACGAGAAGGAGGACGACGAGCCTGCCGAGGCGATCGTCGTCGATGCGGCGGACGCGCCGGAGGCGGAGCCCGAGCCGCGTCTCGCGGTCGTGCCCACCGTCGCGGCGGACGAGGTGAGCGTGGTCGAGGCCGACAAGGGCCAGATGGCGATCGATCTCACGGCCTACGGGCACGGCGACTGGACGCTGCCGCCGCGCGACGTCCTCAAGCGCAGCACCGCCAAGGAGCTCGACCAGCGGGTCGTCGCGCAGGGCGGCGAGGTGCTGGAGGCAACGCTTCGCGACTTCGGCGTCGACGCCCGGATGATCGGCATGACCGTCGGCCCCACGGTCACGCGCTACGAGCTCGAGCTCGCGCCGGGCGTGAAGGTCAATCGAGTCACCGGCCTCAGCCACGACATCGCGTACGCGATGGCGAGTCCGGACGTGCGCATCCTGGCGCCGATTCCGGGTCGGTCTGCGATCGGTGTGGAGGTGCCCAACAAGCAACGTCAGCTCGTGACGCTCGGCGACATCCTCACCTCGCCCGAGGCGAAGCAGGCGACCCATCCGCTCGAAGTGGGCCTCGGGCGCGACATCGCCGGCCGCTCCCACATGTGCAACCTCGCGACCATGCCGCACCTGCTCATCGCGGGCCAGACCGGCGCGGGCAAGTCGAGCTGCATCAACAGCCTCGTCACGTCGATCTTGATGCGCTGCACTCCGGAGCAGGTCCGGCTCATCCTCGTCGACCCGAAGCGTGTCGAGCTCGGCGCGTACAACGGGCTGCCGCACCTGCTCACCGAAGTGGTCACCAGCCCCAAGAAGGCGGCCAACGCGCTCGAGTGGGCCGTGCGCGAGATGGACCTCCGATACGACCTGCTCGCCGAGGTCGGCGTGCGCGACATCGGTGGCTACAACGCGATGTACGACCGCGGCGACCTGACGACTGCCGAGAACCCGGATCCGCACGGCGGCAAGCACTACGAGCGTCTGCCCTACATCCTCGTCGTGGTCGACGAGCTCAACGACTTGATGATGGTCGCGGCGCGCGACGTCGAAGCGAGCATCTGTCGCATCGCGCAGATGGCGCGCGCCGTCGGCATCCACCTCGTGATCGCGACCCAGCGCCCCTCGGTCGACGTGATCACGGGTGTCATCAAGGCCAACGTGCCGAGTCGGCTCGCGTTCTCGGTGAGCACCCTTGCCGACTCGCGGGTCATCCTCGACCAGCCCGGCGCCGAGAAGCTGATCGGTCACGGCGACATGCTGCTGATGAGCGCGTCGTCGTCACGCGCGCAGCGCATCCAGGGTTCGTGGGTCGATGAGGAGTGCGTGCGGAAGGTCGTCGGGCACTGGCGCCGGCAGGTGCCGACACCCCAGTACGTCGAGGGCCTCCAAGGCGACGAGTCGAGTGCCGGCGTCAGCTGCCGAGGCGGCAGCGGTGACGACGACGACGAGCTGCTGGCCGAGGCGATGGAGCTGGTGGTGCGCAGCGGGCTGGGTTCCACGAGCATGCTGCAGCGCAAGCTGCGCGTGGGCTTCGCTCGTGCGGGCCGCCTGATGGACCTGCTCGAGCGCAAGGGCGCGGTCGGACCGAGCGAAGGCTCGAAGGCCCGTGCCGTGCTCATGACGGTCGAGGAGCTCGAGAGCACCCAAGCCGGCGTCTAGCGTCGCGCCCGTGCAGGGGGCAGACGCGCCGGAGTGGCCGCCACGGCTCGGCGACGAGCCGCCGGCGATCGCCAACCTGCTGACCCATGACTTCGAGCTGACCCGCTCCGCGATGGCCGCGGCGCTCCTGGACCTCGTCGCGCGAGACGTGCTGTCTCTCGAACAGGTGGAGCCGGGCGTCCCTCTCCTGCGCGTCCCGGTGCGCGATGCCGACCTGCTCGTCCCGTACGAGCGCCAGGTGTACGAGGCCGTGGTCGCGGCCGCGGACCACGGCTTCTTGCCCGTGGAGGTTCTGACGAAGGAGCTTCGGTTGCAGCCCAACGCGTGGATGCGTCAATTCCGGAGCGCCGTCGTCGACGACGCCCAGGCGCGGAAGCTCGTGCGCAGCCGCTGGACGAGCAACGCGCTTCTCGCGACAAACGGCGCGCGGCGCAGCAGTGGCTGGCGCGGCGGGAGGCCTTCGAGGCCGACGGGACCTTCGAGGATCTGCCTCCGACCGCGGTGGCGGTCTGGGATCGCCATCTGGACTACGCGGTGGCCGTCGGCGTCGCGCATCGTGCCTCGGCCGAGATCCCCATCGGCGACGACGGGTGCCGCGCGCGGTCTTCGGCGACAGGCCGTTGGCGGCGCGTACACATCACCTACCCACGCCTGGTCCTACCGGCTTGGGGACGGCCACCCGTTCAGGCACTCACCATGGCGCTGGCGATCGGAACGATCGGTACCTGGCTTGCGCTCGTGCTGGCCCGTGCGGGCCGCCCGTACCCCAGCCCACCGTTCGGACCGGGTGCAGGGCAGGTGATCGGTCGCGGCGAGCTGGTGCTGGCGGCAGCTGCGGCATGGGCGGTGCTGTGGTCGCTCTCGGTGCTCGCGATGCTGCTGCTGGAGAACGGCCCGGTACCAGTCGAGCGAGGAACGGTCGTGCGCATCCAGTCGCGCCAGGGTCATCTCCTGTGGCCCGAGATGCCGCGCCTGCCCGCGCGCTGGTACGTGGCGATCGACGATGGTCGGCACGATCACCTGCGCGCATACCGGGTGCGGCCGGAGATCGGGCGCGGCTCGCGGCGCGACAGGAGGTGCTCGTCACGGCGACCCGCTGGCGGGGCTACGTGCGGGTCGTCGACGAGCTGAGCTGAGCGTGCCAGCCCCTGTTGCTGACGACATCCGCTCAGCTCGAGGCTGTCGTGCAGGAGACCCCGACGCCGGCTGTTCTTCTCCGTCGCTTCGGGGCGGCGTGCTCATCGGTAGCGTCTGGCCATGAGACCTGTCATCGAGATCGAGGCCTGCCGTGAAGGCCATGTTCGGCTGCTCAACAGCGTGGCTGCCCTCACCGAGGGTGAGCTGCGGGCGGCGAGCCTGCTGCCCGGTTACTCGCGTGCGCACGTGATCGCGCACATCGCGAACAAGGCGTGGGCTCATGTTGTGTTGCTCGGCGGTGCCGCCGCTGGTGAGGTTCGCCGTCTCCACCCAGAGGGTTATGACTCCGACGAGGCGGCCAGGGAGGGAGCATGCCGTCCCGGCGACGAGCTTCGTTCCGAGCTGGAACGCTCCCTGGCTGCCCTCGAAGCGGCCTGGGACCATCTCGACGAAGGGCGGTGGGATGTTCGGGGGGTCATGATGGCCGGGTCACGCACGATGGCTGAGATCGTGGGTCATCACCTGCGGAACGTCGAGGTTCACCACGTCGACCTCGACGTCGGGTATCGACCGGCCGACTGGCCGCGCACCTTCGTCGATGGCGAGTTGGCCCGTCGCCTGCGCGCTCTGCCGGATCGTGCCGAGCACCCGGAACTGTTGGCATGGCTCTTGGGTCGGGGTCCATGTCCGGCGCTCGCGCCGTGGTGATGCGTCCACATCGCGGCCGGTTCGCCGCGCCCGGCGAGTCGGTGACGCACTCGGGGCGCCCGCTGTGGGGGCGCCCCGAGTCTCGTACCTGGCCGCCGGCGTCGTTGGCGGTGGCCTCGGGGTTCAGACCGCGTGGCCCGGGTCCGGGTTACAGCGAGGCCATCACCGCCCGCACGAGCATCTCGCTGCGCAGGTCCGTGCCCACACCGAGGTTCATGGTGTTCATGACGTAGCCGAACCCGATGCCCGCGTCGACGTCGGCGAAGGCCAGGGAGCCGCCCGCGCCGGAGTGGCCGAAGGCGCCCGGACCGCAGGACGGTGGCAGGCAGGGACCGATGCCGAAGCCGAGCCCATAGCGCATCGGCAGCCCGAGCACCCGGTCGGGTCCGTCGGACTCCTGGCGGCGGGCGCGCTCGACCGTCGGCGGTGCGAGCAGCCGCGGTGCCCCCTCGACCGAGCCCACGGTCGCCGCGTAGAGCCGCGCCAGCGCGCTCGCCGATCCGATCCCGTTCGACGACGGGAGCTCGCAGGCGTGCAGCGCGCGCGTGTTCCACATCTCGTCGTACGCGAACAAGCCCGACGGGCCGTTGAACGTGTCGCCCGTCATCGTGCCGGGCGCGGTGAAGGCGTCCATCAGGGCCACCAGCTCGGGATCGCCGGACTTCGCCGGAGGGATGAGCCGCGCGACCCGGGGCTCGAGCTCCTCGGGGAGCCCGATCCAGAAGTCGAGCGAGTACGGCGCGGCGATCTCGGACGCGAAGAACGAACCGATCGTCTGCCCCGTGACCCGGCGTACCAGCTCGCCGACGATCCAGCCGTAGGACCGCATGTGGTAGCCGGGCGCGCCCTCGCCCGGTGGCCAGCGCGGCGCCTGCCGCGCGAGCTGGGTGACCACGGGTTCCCAGGAGAGCGCCTGCTCCAGGGTGAAGTCGCCCTCGATCGCCGGGAGCCCCGCGCGGTGTGACAGCGCGTGGCGGACGAGTACACCTTCCTTGCCGGCGGCGGCGAACTTGGGCCAGTACGCGGCCACCGGCGCGTCGGGATCGAGGCGGCCGCGCTCGATCAGCAGATTGGCGCAGATCGCGGTGACGCCCTTCGTGGTCGAGAAGACGGGGACGACCGTGTCGGCGTGCCACGGGGATCCCGCCTCGGCGTCCGCGAGGCCGCCGTACAGCTCCACGGCGGGACGGCCGTCGGCGTAGACGCCGACCGCGGCGCCGACGTCGCCGTGCTCGAAGTTCCGGCGGAACGCGTCCGCGACGGCACCCCATCCGGGCTCGACGTGACCTTCGACTTGCACGGGGCGGGAGTCTACGGAGGATCGGCCGGTAGGATTCCCAGGTGGCCCAGCGCTTCTACGTCGAGACGCTCGGCTGTCCGAAGAATGCCGTCGACACCGAGAAGGTGACGGCGTCCCTTCTCGCCGACGGGTTGACGCCCGCCGCGCGGCCGGAGGACGCCGACCTCGTGGTCGTCAACACGTGCGCGTTCGTCGAGGCGGCCCGGCAGGAGTCGATCGACGTCGCCCTGGCGCTGGCCGACGCCAGGCGTCCCGGGGCCCGCCTGGTGCTCACCGGCTGCATGGCCGAACGCTACGGCGACGAGCTCGCGGCCGCGCTGCCCGAGGCCGACGCGGTGGTCGGGTTCGCCGGCGAGGGCGCGCTGGCCGACGTGGTCCTGCGCGGCCGCAAGCCGTCGGGGGTGCGCGACCTGCTCGAGCTGCCCCGCCCGGCGCCGCGCGCGCCGTGGGCGTACCTCAAGGTGGCGGAGGGCTGCGATCGGGCCTGCGCCTTCTGCGCGATCCCGTCGTTTCGCGGTGCGCAGCGATCCCGCGCCCCGGAGGCGATCGAAGCCGAGGCGCGGGGCCTGGTCGACGGCGGCGTCGCAGAGCTCGTGCTCGTGGCCCAGGACCTCGCGTGGTACGGGCGCGACGCGGGCGAGCCGGGCGCGCTCGCCCCGCTGCTGCGCAGACTCGACCGGCTCGCGGCCAACGGTCTCGCCCGTGTCCGGCTCCTGTACCTGTACCCGAGCGAGGTGCGCGACCCGCTGGTAGCGACGATGCTCGAGCTGCCCACGGCGGTCCCGTACTTCGACCTGTCGTTGCAGCACGCGTCCGCGCCGTTGCTGCGACGCATGAAGCGCTGGGGGAGTGCCAACCGCTTCCATGAGATCGTCGACGGGATCCGCGCGCAGGAGCCCGAGGCCGCGTTCCGCTCGTCGTTCATCGTCGGCTTCCCCGGTGAGACCGAGGCGGACCACGACGCGCTGGTGCGGTTCCTGGGTGATGTCGCCCTCGACTGGGCCGGCTTCTTCCCGTTCTCCGAGGAGGTCGGCACCGCGGCCGCCTCGATGGACGGACAGGTGCCCGCGGAGCTCGCGGCCGAACGGCTCTGTGAGTGCAGCGAGGTCCAGGACCCGGTCACACAGGCCGCGCGCGACCGCCTCGTGGGTCAGACGGTCGAGGTGCTCGTCGACGGCGACGACGAGGGCGAGCCCGTCGGTCGCACCCATCGCGAGGCGCCCGAGATCGACGGCGTGGTCCGTCTCGGCGCTGATGCCTTCGCTCGCCCGGGGGCGATCGTCGCCGCCACGGTGACCGATGCCATCGGGCCCGACCTCGTGGCACGGGCGAACGTTCGGAGGAGCGCGTGAGCGTCGGCCGGAGGCCCAAGCGCTTCGGCGACACCGCGCTGGCCACGCCGGCGAACTACCTCACCATCGCCCGACTGCTGCTCGCGGTGCCGACACTCCTCCTGATCGCGCGCGACGGCGCGACCTGGCTCAACGTCTCCCTGTGGTTCGTGCTGTCGGTCACCGACGGGCTCGACGGCTGGATCGCCCGCCGGCTGGGCACCACGCGCTCGGGTGCGTTCCTCGATCCGCTGGCCGACAAGTTCCTCACGATCGGCGGCTTCGTCGCGCTGGTGTGGCGCGGCGACGTGTGGTGGCTCCCGGTCGCGCTGATCGCGGCGCGGGAGCTGTTCGTCTCCGTGTACCGCTCGCTCGCGGCGAAGCGCGGGATCTCGCTCCCGGCGCGCCAGCTCGGGAAGTGGAAGGCCGTGCTCCAGATGCTGGCCGTCGGCGCGTACGTGCTCCCTCCGTTCGAGGACCTCACCGGGCTCAAGCTCGCGGTCCTCTGGGTCGCCGTGGCGTTCACGATCGTGTCGGGCGCCGACATCGTTCGGCGCGGCTGGCGGGTGTCCAACAACGGGAGCTGACCGATGCGCTGTGACGTCCTCGCGATCGGCACCGAGCTGCTGCTCGGCCAGATCGTCGACAGCAACTCGAGCTGGATCGGGGAGCAGCTCGCGGCCGTCGGCATCGACACGATGGAGCACCGCAAGGTCGGCGACAACCTCAGTCGCATGACCACCGCGATCGGCGAGATGCTGGCCGCGGCGGACGCGGTGGTCGTGTGCGGCGGCCTCGGGCCCACTCAGGACGACGTGACGCGCGAGGCGATCGCCGCGGCCATGGGCGTCGAGTTGGAGCGGCACGACGACCTGGTGGCCCAGATCGCGGCGATGTTCGGCTCGCGCGGGCGCGACATGCCGGCCAACAATCTGCGCCAGGCGGACGTGCCGGTCGGCGCCGAGGTGATCCCGAACCCCATCGGCACCGCGCCGGGCATCCGCGCGGAGATCGCGGGCAGGGTCGTGTACGCGGTGCCGGGCGTCCCCTACGAAATGCAACGGATGGTGATCGAGCACGTCCTGCCCGACCTGCTCGCGCGCTCGGGGGAGTCGTCCGCGATCGTGAGCCGCTCGCTCAAGACCTGGGGCGCCTCCGAATCGGGGCTCGCGGAGATGATCGCCCACCGGGTCGACGTGCAGACCAACCCCACGATCGCGTTCCTCGCCCGCGGCATCGAAGGGATCGTGGTGCGCCTCACCGCCAAGGCGCCGACCGAAGCCGAGGCGCGCGCGCTGATCGAGCCCGAGGAAACGACCCTGCGCGAGGTGCTGGGTGAGCTGGTGTTCGCGGTCGACGACGAGACCATGGAGCATGCCGTCCTCAGCCGACTCGAGGCGCGCGGCTGGACGCTCGGCGTCGCCGAGTCGCTCACCGGAGGCCTGATCGGCGCCCGCATCGCGAACGTGCCCGGTGCGAGCCGAACGTTTCGCGGCTCCGTCGCCTCCTACGCGACCGACGTGAAGCGATCGCTGCTCGGGGTGACGGCCGAGCACGTCGTGAGCAAGGAGTGTGCCGAGCAGATGGCCGATGGCGCGCGGCGCGCGCTCGGTGCCGACGTGGGGATCGCGGCCACCGGCGTGGCCGGGCCCGAGGAGCAGGACGGGCAGCCGGTGGGGACGGTGTGGTTCGCGCTCGCCTTGCCCGGCCTCCCCGTGGAAGCGGTGTCGACCCGTCTCCCGGGTGACCGCGAGCGGATCCGCCAGTTCTCGACGATCTCGCTGCTCAACCTGCTGCGGGTGCGCCTCGACGCCTTGGAGCACCTCGGCGCGTGACCGGGGCGTCCCTGCGCCGAGCGTTTCTGGCCGTCGTACCGCCGGGGGAGGTGCTCGACGCCGTCGACGGGTTGCTCGAGCGGTCCCCCGACCGGCGCTTCAAGTGGACGACGCGCGACCAGTGGCACGTCACCGTGCAGTTCTACGGCCGCGTGCGAGACGCCGGCGAGCTCGTCGCCGCGTTGCGCGCGGCGCTGGGCGCCGTCGAACCGGTCACGGCGCGTCTGCGCGGCGCGGGGGCCTTCCGGGACGCCAAGCGCGCGGATGTGTTCTGGCTGGGCCTAGAGGTGCCCGAGGCGTTCGCCGACCTCCACGCCGCGGTGTGCGCCGCGAGCGCCGCCTTCGTGGCGCCGCGTGACCGCGTGGTGTTCACCCCCCACCTGACCCTGGCCCGGCTGCGGCGGGCCGCCGACCTGCGCCCCGAGGTCGACACGCTCGAGGGGGTCGCGGTCGGGCCCGCCTGGACCGTGCGCGAGCTCGTGCTCTTCGAAAGCGAGACGCGGCGCGAGGGCGCGCTGCACCACGAGGTGGCGAGGATCCCGTTGCGCGGACCGGCTAACGGCGCCTGACGGCGCGCTCGGAGACGGGCGGCGAACCCTCCACCATCGCGACGAACGCCTCCAAGGCGGGCTTGGGCGTTCGATCGTGGCGCACCAGCCCGTACGCGTCCTCGACGTCGCGGCCGGCGCTCTTGTCGCGTGCGGAGAACCACAGGAGCGGTCCCGTGAACTTCCACCGGTCCCAGAGGTCGTAGTACGCGCGCAGCCACTCGGCCTGGTCGTGCTCGCTCACCGCGCCCGAGCCGCGCGTGGGCGCGCCCACCTCGGTGCCCCAGATGCGCTTGTCGCCGTCGCCGCGCTCGGCCATCAGGAGGTGGAGGCGCTCGGTCTGGCGGAACGCGTTTGTGTCCTCGGGGGAGAGCGGGTGGTTCGGGTACTGGTAGGGGTGGTGGGCGACCGCGTCGAAGGCGGGGCCGGCGCCGGCGTCGTACACGCGACGCAGGAACGTAAGCGGAGAGAGGTCTCCGTCGTGGTCGCCGCCGGGTGAGAGGCCACCCGAGATCACAATCGCCTCGGGGTCGGCGGCGCGGATGGCGCGTGAGGCGGCGACGAGCGTGCGCGCGTAGGCGGACGCGTCGGCACCCGGGCTCCAGAACACCGCGTGGTTCGGCTCGTTCCAGACCTCGAAGTGATGCACGCCACGCGGCGCGTAGCGCGCGGCGACGAGGCCCGCGAACGCGCCGAAGGCGTCGGGATCCTGCGGCGCGCACTCGTAGTGGCGGCATCGAGGGTCGGCGGCCCAGGGCGGCGCGTAGGTGACGACCGCGACCACCGACATGCCCCGAGCACGCGCGCCGTCCACGACGCGGTCGGTGCCCGTCCAGTCGAAGCCGCCGGGCGTCGGCTCCACGTGTCCCCAGTCGACGGTGGCGCGCAGCCAGCGGGCCCCGGTGCCCGCCATGAGGTCGAGGTCGCGCTCGACGTCTGCCGGGGGCACGGCGCGGTTCAGCTCGAAGCCGTGGGCGAACCCGGCGCGGTCGCCGGTGACCGTGAACCGCCGCGCCTCGGCGGGGCCGGTGCGCGGGAGGATGGCCCGCGGGTCGGTCGGCGTCTCCAGAGCCGGGGACGGTCGGGTGCTCGCCGCCGCGGGGTCGGCGCGGTTCGGCGCTTCGGAGCCCGCGCAGCCGGCCACGAGGACCACGAGCACCGCCAGCACGACCGTGAACGCGGGCACTGCCGGCACCGCCGCCGAGTGGTGGGCAGCACGGGTGGGGCGGGTGACCATCGCACGAGTCTCGCGGAGCCGGCGCGCTCGGCCCGTTCGCTGGGCCGTGCTCTGGCCGGTGCTTGCATCGAACGAATGTTCGCTCTAGGCTGCTCACACGCATGGAGTTCCACCGGTGGGATTCACCCGATAGACCGGATTTGGCGGGAGCCCCCGGGCCTCCCGCCGTCGAATGAGTGTCACACCCCCGTCGTAGGTTCCCCGAGCACCGCTTCCCCCGACCGATCGACACCGGCCACAGGCCGCCGAAGCGAAGAAGGAGTCCACGGTGGACCGTGAGAAGGCGCTCGAGATGACCCTCGGGCAGATCGAGAAGAACTACGGCAAGGGCGCCATCATGCGCCTCGGGGAGCGTGGCCACGTCGGCGTGGAGGCGATCCCGACGGGCGCGATGGCGCTCGACCTCGCGCTCGGCATCGGCGGCTTGCCCCGTGGCCGGATCGTCGAGATCTTCGGTCCGGAGTCCTCGGGCAAGTCGACGCTCGCCATGCACGTGGTGGCCGAGGCGCAGCGCAACGGCGGCATCTGCGCCTACGTCGACGCCGAGCACGCGATGGACCCGGTCTACGCGCAGGCGATCGGGGTCAACGTCGACGACCTGCTCATCTCCCAGCCCGACACGGGGGAGCAGGCGCTCGAGATCGCCGACATGCTGATCCGCTCGGGCGCGCTCGACGTGCTCGTGATCGACTCGGTCGCGGCACTGGTGCCCCGGGCCGAGATCGAGGGCGAGATGGGCGACACGCACGTCGGCCTCCAGGCGCGGTTGATGAGCCAGGCCCTGCGCAAGCTCACCGGCAACCTCAACAAGTCGCGCACCATCGCGCTCTTCATCAACCAGCTGCGCGAGAAGATCGGGGTGATGTTCGGGAGTCCCGAGACCACTCCGGGCGGGCGGGCGCTGAAGTTCTACTCGTCGGTGCGGCTCGACATCCGCCGCATCGAGGCGATCAAGGACGGCACCGAGGTCACGGGCAACCGCACCCGGGTGAAGGTCGTGAAGAACAAGGTCAGCCCGCCCTTCAAGCAGGCCGAGTTCGACATCATGTACGGCCGGGGCATCTCCCGTGAAGGCTCGGTGCTCGACATCGGCGTCGACCTCGGCATCGTCAAGAAGTCGGGTGCGTGGTTCACCTACGAGGGTGAGCAGCTCGGCCAGGGTCGCGAGAACGCGAAGCAGTTCCTGACCGACAACCTCGACCTGATGGTCGAGATCTCGGAGAAGATCCGCCAGGCCGTCGGCATCGGCGACGTGGAGGAGTCACCCGAGGTCGACCTGGCCGAGGACGAGGTCGACGTCGACGTCGACAGCTGAAGCACCAGCCACTGAACCCGGTCACGAAGCTGTCGCGGCCATCTCACGCCCCAGCGTGCGCAAGCCGCGACAGTCTTCGCGTCGGGTGCCGGGACGCGTGGGTCTGGCGGGGGCTCAGAGGGAGCTGAGGCCGTTCACGATCGCGACGGTCCCCGCGGCGGCGGCGAACACGAGCACGGCCGGGCGCAGCACCTTCGGGTGCAGCCGCGGGCCCATGAAGTGGCTGATCGCCAGGCCGACGAGCAGGCCCGGCAGGAGCACGAGCGAGAGCGCGAGCTGCTCGAGGGTGAGGTCTCCGGCGATCCCGAGTGCGATGCCGCTCATCGCCGCGCCGGCGACGAAGCACACCGCGAGCGTCGCCCGGATCGTGTGTCCCTCGTGGTGCTGGTAGAGGAGCGCCATCGGCGGGCCGTCGACTGCCGCGGCGGTGCCCATCGCCCCGGCGGCGAAGCCACTCGTGAGGGCGCTGTGGCGGTTGACCCCCACGCCGGGATGTACCAGCGAGAGCACCACCCCCGCCACGATCACGACGCCGACGACGGTGGCGAGCAGCGCGTCGGACACCAGGGCCACCACGAGCAGCCCCAGCAGCGTGCCGGGGACTCGACCGGTCAGGATCCAGCGCACGCCGAACCAGTCGATGGCGTGGTGCTCGCGCAGGAGCATCGTGATCGTGAGCGGCAGCGACAGCAGCACCATCGAGCCCGGTACCGACCCGGGGGCGAGGACCGCCATCACCGGCGCCACCATGAGGTTGATCCCGAAGCCGATCGAGCCCTGCACCACGGCCCCCACCACCACGATCGCGAGGCAGCCCGCGAGCTCCCAGCCGCCGACGTCGAGGGGCATCGAGCTCAGAGAGCCCGCGCGCGAAGGCGGCAGGGCGTGGGCTCGCGCATCGGGCGGATCCTAGGACCCCGGTCCCCGTAGGATCGGTGGTCGTGACCCGTCGCTTCCACGTCCGCACCTTCGGGTGCCAGATGAACGAGCACGACTCCGAGCGCCTCGCCGGGCTGCTGGCGGCCGACGGCCTCGAGCCCACCGACCGGGTCGAGGACGCCGACGTCGTGATCCTCAACACCTGCTGCATCCGCGAGAACGCCGACAACAAGCTCTACGGGCACCTCGGGCACCTGCGTTCCCTCAAGGAGGCCCGGCCCGACCTCCAGATCGCGGTCGGCGGCTGCCTGGCGCAGAAGGACCGCGACCTCATCGTGGCCCGTGCCGACCACGTCGACGTGGTCTTCGGTACCCACAACCTCGCCCACGCCCCCGCGCTCCTCGCCGAGTCGCGCCGCACCGGTGCCCCGGTCGTCGAGATCCTCGACGAGCACGAGGCCTATCCCTCGGCGCTCCCGGCTCGCCGCGAGGTCGACCACCGGGCGTGGGTCACGATCCAGATCGGCTGCGACAACGCGTGCGCGTTCTGCATCGTGCCGATCGTGCGTGGCCCCGAGGTGAGTCGCCGGCTCGGCGACGTCGTCCGCGAAGTGGAGGAGCTCGCCGCCGACGGGGTCTCGGAGATCACGCTGCTGGGCCAGAACGTCAACTCGTACGGCCGCGACCTCGGGGCCGGCCAGTGGCGACCGCAGTTTGCTGACCTCCTGCGTGCGATCGACGCGGTCGACGGCATCCGGCGTGTCCGGTTCACGTCGCCGCACCCGAAGGACCTGCGCCCGGAGACCATCGCCGCGATGGCCGAGTGCGAGACCGTGTGCGAGCACCTGCACCTCCCATTGCAGTCCGGAAGCGATCGCACGCTCGCGCGGATGCATCGCGGCTACACGGCCGAGCGCTACCTCGCGCGGCTCGCGGCCGCTCGCGCCACGATCCCCGACCTTGCAGTCACGACCGACCTCATCGTGGGGTTTCCGGGCGAGACCGACGCCGACTTCGAGGCCACCCTCGCTGTGGTGGAAGAGGCCTCGTACGACGCCGCGTACACGTTCGTGTTCTCACCCCGGCCGGGCACGCCGGCCGGGGCGATGACCGACGAGCTCGTCGACGGCGCCGTCGTCCGCGAGCGCATGGATCGACTCGCGGAACTGGTCGAGCGTCACGCGCTCGCTCGACACGAGGCGCGGATCGGCCAGGTCGAGGAGGTGCTCGTGGATGGACCGTCGAAGAAGGACCCTGCGGTGCTCGCCGCGCGTACCAGGCAGCACAAGCTCGTGCACTTCGCCGCGCCGGAATCCGCGTTGACGCCGGGGACGTACGCCCGGGTCCGCGTCACCGGCGCCGCGCCGCACTGGCTGCGCAGCGAGCTCCTCGACGCTGAGCCCTCGCCTTCGGCCCGGCGGGTCCGCATCCCGGTCACGGCAGGCTGAGCCACGGCCACGCACCTCGCCCTCGTCGGGCCGACCGCGGTCGGCAAGTCCGCGCTGGCGCTGCGCCTGGCGCGGGAGCTCGGCGACGTCGAGATCGTCTCGCTCGACTCGATGCAGGTGTACCGGCGCATGGACGTCGGTACCGCAAAGGCTTCGGAGGCGGAGCGGGCGCTGGTGCCGCACCACCTGATCGACGTCGTGGAGCCGTGGGAGTCGTGGTCGGCGTCCCGGACGCAGACCGAGGCCCGCGCGGCGATCGAGGCCATCGAGGCGCACGGGCGCCGCGCGCTGCTCGTCGGCGGGACCGGTCTCTACCTGCAGGCGGTGATCGACGCCCTGCGCTTCCCCGGCGAGGACCTCGTCCTGCGCGCGCGGCTGGAGGCCGAGGTCGCCGAGCCCGAAGGGCTGGCCGGCGCGTACGCGCGCCTCGCGACGCTCGATCCGCAGGCCGCTGCTCGCATCGAACCCGCGAACACGCGCCGCATCGTGCGCGCACTGGAGGTGATCGAGCTCACGGGCGCGCCGTTCTCCGCTTCCGGGCCGGGGGTGGGGGAGTACGGCGCCACGGTCTTCCCGGTACGGCTCGCCGGGCTGAGCCTGGCCACGAGCCGGCTCGGCGAACGGATCGCGGCACGGTTCGCCGGCATGCGGGCGGCCGGGCTGCTGGCCGAGGTCGAGGCGCTGGCCGCCGATCCTCGCGGTTGGTCGCGCACCGCGCGGCAGGCCATCGGCTACAAGGAGGTGCTCGCCCACCTCCAGGGATTCGAGCCGAGTCTCGATGGGGCCCTCGACGCCGCCGTGCGCCGGACGCGCTCGTTCGCCCGGCGGCAGCGGGCCTGGTTCCGCCGTGATCCCCGCATCACCTGGTTCAACGCGGAATGCGGCGCGACCGAGGCGGAGTTGCTGGCATGGTGGTGTCGCCCATGACCACGTTCCGAGCCTCGAAGCTCCACGCCACCGGCAACGACTTCGTCGTCGTACCTGCCGACGCGGCTGCGTTCACCGCTGCCGACGCCGTCGCGCTCTGCGACCGCCATCGAGGGATCGGAGCCGACGGGCTGTTGGTCCTGGGGCCGGGGGGCGACGGCGCCGACGCGACGATGACCCTCTACAACGCCGACGGTGGCTTCGCCGAGATGAGCGGCAACGGTGCCCGTTGCCTCGCCTGGGCCGCGCGCCGAGCGGGCTATGGCGAGCCGGAGCGGCTGGTCGTCGACACCGGAGGCGGTCGCCGCGTCCTCGAGCTCACGCTCGACGCCGACAAGGACGTGGCGCACGCGGTGTGCGACATGGGTCCGGTCACCTTCGAGCCGGCCGAGATCCCGCTCGCGGCGCCCAGTTCCTTCGGACTCGCTGCGGAGGTCCACGGCGTCGCGTACGACGGCGACGCCGCCGGGATGGGGAACCCCCACCTCGTCCTCTTCGTCGACGACCCGGCCACCGCGCGCGTCGCCCAGCACGGACCGCGCCTCGAGCACGACGCTCGTTTCCCCGCACGGACGAACGTCGAGTTCGTCGCGCCGACGCCCGGGGAGCGCGATGCGCTCACGATGCGGGTCTGGGAGCGAGGCGTGGGCGAGACGCTCTCGTGCGGCACGGGCGCGTGCGCCGCGGCCGCCGCCGCCCGTCGGCGTGGGCTGGTCGGAGACCGCGTGACCGTGCACGTGCCCGGCGGCGACCTCTCGGTGCTCGTGGGGGCAACCATCCGGCTCGGCGGGCCGGTGGTGCACGTCTTCGACGTCGACGTCGACCTTGCGGCACTGCGTCGCGAATCCCGATGAGCCGGGCGCACCTCGACCGCCAGCGGCGCCGGCTCACCGCCACCGAGACCGATCTCGGCGTCGTCCGCCAGCGCGCGCTGCTCGTCGGCACCGGTGCCGGGACCCGTTCGGCGGAGGAGGCGGAGGCCAGCCTCGAGGAGCTGGCGCTCCTGGCCGACACCGCCGGGGCCGACGCGGTGGCCTCGGAGCTGCAGCGGCGCGACTTGCCCGACCCGGCCACCTACATCGGCAAGGGCAAGGCCCGGGAGATCGCGGAGCTCGCGGAGGGGCTCGACGTCGACGTCGTGATCTTCGACGACGAGCTGTCGCCCGCGCAGCAGCGCAACCTCGAGCAGCTCTTCGAGCGCGACGTCGTCGACCGGGTGGCGCTGATCCTCGACATCTTCGCCCAGCACGCAGCCAGCCAGGAAGGCATGCTCCAGGTCGAGCTTGCGCAGCTTCGGTACCGCCTGCCGCGTCTGCGCGGCCGCGGCATCACGCTGTCGCAGCAGGGAGCCGGCATCGGCACCCGCGGTCCCGGTGAGACCCAACTCGAGGTCGACCGGCGCCGTATCCAGCGGCGCATCACGAAGCTCGAGCACGATCTGGTGCGCCTGGGCAAGATTCGAGCCACCCAGCGCAAAGCACGCGACCGGCGCGCGCTTACCACCGTCGCGCTCGTCGGCTACACGAACGCAGGGAAGTCGACGCTGCTGAACCGGTGTACGCATGCGCACTCGCTCGTCGAGGATCGGCTCTTCTCGACGCTGGACCCGACCACGCGGCGGCTTCGCCTGGCCGGGGGTGAGACGGTGCTGCTGTCGGACACGGTCGGCTTCGTGCGACGGCTCCCGCATCAGCTCGTCGAGGCGTTCCGATCGACGCTCGAGGAGGTGTGCGACGCCGACTACCTGGTCCATCTGGTCGACGCCGGCGCACCCGAGCCCTACGGGAGGATCGAGGCCGTTCGCACCGTGCTGCGCGAGATCGGCGCGGGTGGGGTCCCCGAGCTGCTCGTCTTCACGAAGTCCGACAGGGTCTCCGGGTCCGATCTTGCGAGCCTGCTCCGTTCGCATCCCGACTCGGTGGGGTGCTCGGCTCGTACCGGCGAGGGTGTCGACGCGTTCGTGGCGCTGCTGGGCGAACGACTGCGGGCGCTCGAGGAGGTCGTGGAGCTGCGGGTTCCCTACGACCGGTGCGAGGTGCTCGCGTCGCTGCATCGGGAAGGCGAGGTGCTCGTCGAGGTCTACGAGGAGGGTGGCACGCGGGTCCGGGCGCGGCTGCCCGACGCGGTGGCGAGCCGGTACCGAGACCTGGTTGCAAACCCGCCCGCGACCGGAGAGCCCGGGGCCGCGGCCGGCGGCCGGTAGTCTCGCCGCGTGGCGCCGCCCGAGGGGTTCGTCCCGCCGCCGTACCCGCACGACCGTCTCGACGCGCTGCGCCGTCTGGCCGATGCTGCGCCCGGGGGCGCGGTCGACTGCTCGATCGGCAACCCCGTCGACCCGATCCCGGAGGTCGCGCTGGTCGCGCTGGCGCGGGCGGGGGCCAATGCGATGGTGTACCCCCCCACGATCGGCACCCCCGAGCTTCGTGAGGCCGCGACGGACTGGATGGATCGCTGCTTCGGCGTGCGGATACCGGCGGACCACGTGGTCGCGTGCGTCGGCACCAAGGAGCTCGTGGCCTCGCTGCCGCGCCTGCTCTCGTTGCGCGATCCGAGCCGCGACACCGTGCTGTACCCGGCGGTGGCGTACCCCACCTACGCCATGGGGGCCCAGCTCGCCGGCCTGCGCGCGGTGCCGGTGCCGCTCGACGACGGCTGGCAGCCGGATCTCGCACGCGTACGCGAGGCGGACGCGGACCGCGCGCTCCTGCTGTGGACGAACAGCCCGGGCAACCCCACCGCGGCGGTCGCCGACGGGCCCCGGACCGAGGAGACGGTCGCCTGGGCGCGCGAGCGCGGCGTCGTGCTCGCGGCCGACGAGTGCTACGCGGAATTCTCAGGTGGTCCGCCCGCGACTGCCTTGCTCGCCGGCACCGACGGCGTGCTCGCCCTGCACTCCCTGTCGAAGCGGTCCAACATGGCCGGCTTCCGAGTGGGCTTCGTCGCCGGCGACGGCGATCTCGTGCGCTACCTGGGTGAGACCCGCAAGCACGCCGGGTTGATCGTCCCCACCCCGATCCAGGCCGCGGCGGCGGCCGCCCTCGGCGACGACGATCACGTCGACGACCAGCGCGCGCGCTACGCCGATCGCCGCGCGCTGATGCTGGAGGGCCTCGCGGCCCACGGGCTCGTGCACGACGGCGGTCCGGCACCGTTCTACCTGTGGCTGCGCGCCGAGGGCGCGGCCGACGACGGCTGGGAGATCGCCGCGCGTCTGGCCGAGGCGGGCACCCTGGTCGCGCCCGGCAACCTCTACGGCCCGGCGGCGGCCGACCACGTGCGCCTGGCGCTCACCCAGCCGCGGGAACGGCTCGAGCTGTCGTTGGCGCGCCTCGCGGAGTCGGCGGCCCGCGCCTGAACGTTCGGCTCCGAGCGGTCCGGGCCACGTAGCCTGGCCCGCATGGCCGACCTCGAAGCACAGATCACCGAGCTCTGGGAGCATCGCGACGACCTGGCATCGGTGATGCCCGAGGCGCAGGTCGCGGCGACCGTGCGAGAGGCGATCGACCTGCTCGACCGCGGGGAGGTCCGGGTTGCCGAGGTCGTCGACGGCGAAGTCGTCGTGCACCAGTGGGCGAAGCTCGCGATCCTGCTGCTGTTCCGCACCACGAAAATGAGCGTCGCCGAGGTGGGGCCGTTCGAGTACCGCGACAAGATCCCGCTCAAGCGCGACTACGAGGCCGCCGGGGTGCGGGTCGTGCCTGGGGCCTCGGCTCGGTGGGGCGCGTACCTCGCGCCCGGAGTCGTGATGATGCCGAGCTACGTGAACATCGGCGCGCACGTGGGGGCCGACACGATGGTCGACACCTGGGCGACGGTGGGATCGTGCGCCCAGATCGGGGCGCGCGTGCACCTCTCCGGTGGGGTCGGCATCGGAGGGGTGCTCGAGCCACCGCAGGCCGCGCCCATCATGGTCGGCGACGACGCGTTCATCGGGTCGCGCTCGATGGTGGTCGAAGGCGCGCGCGTCGGCACCGGTGCGGTGCTGGGCGCGGGCACGATCCTCTCGGGCTCCGTGCCGGTGATCGACGCCGAGACCGGCGAGGAGCTGCATCGCGGCGTCGTTCCCGACTGGACGGTCTGCGTCACCGCGACCAGACCGCGGGCGTTTTCGGGAGGCGAGTTCGGGTTGCCGTGCGTGCTGGTGATCAAGCGGCTCACCGAGGGCGAACGCCACGACAAGGCCCAGCTCAACGAGGTCCTCCGCGAAGGCGGCGTGACCACGTGAGCGAGCGTCCGCGAGGCGGGTATCCCGCCGAGCAGCGAGCGTGGCCCGAGCGGCCCCGGCTGCAGGCCGGAGAGCGGGAAGGATGACCGGTCCGGCCCTTGCCGTCGACCTGCTGGCGCTCACCGAGCAGCTCTGCGCCGTCCCGTCGGAGAGCCTGCACGAGACGGCACTCGCCGACCTGGTGGAAGCGCGCCTGCGCGAGCGCGCGTCCGGGCTGCGCGTGGATCGCCAGGGCGACAACGTGGTGGTCCGCACCGAGCTCGGACGCGAGCAGCGGGTCGTGCTCGGCGGCCATCTCGACACCGTGCCGGCCAACGGCAACGAGCGGCCGCGACGGGCCGACGACGTGGTGCACGGTCTCGGCGCGGCCGACATGAAGGGCGGCCTCGCGGTGCTGCTCGCCCTGGCCGAGGCGTTGCACCGGGCGCCGGAGTCGGCGCGCTTCGACGCGACGCTCGTGTTCTACGCGGCCGAGGAGATCGCCGAGGAGCACAACGGCCTGCGGGAGCTGTTCGCCGAGCGGCCGGCGTGGGTCGCTGGTGACCTGGCGGTCCTGCTCGAGCCCACGGGCGCATGGGTCGAGGCAGGCTGCCAGGGGACGCTGCACGTGCGGGCCACCTTCCGAGGTGCGCGGGCCCATTCGGCCCGGCCGTGGACGGGGGTCAACGCGATCCATCGTCTCGCCGACGTGTTGGCTCGGATCGCGGCACACGAAGCCGACACGGTCGACCTCGACGGCCTGGCCTACCGGGAGTCGCTGCAGGTCGTGGGGATCGAGGGGGGAGTGGCGAACAACGTCGTGCCCGACCAGGCGTCACTCCTGGTCAACCGACGGTTCGCTCCGTGCTACTCGGTCGAGGAGGCGACGCTGCAGGTGCGCGCGCTGCTCGCCGGTGCCGACGAGATCGAGGTCGTGAACGCGTCCCCGGCTGCGCCGCCGAACCTGTGGGACCCGCTGGTGGCCGAGCTGATCGGGACGTTCGATCTCGGTGTGCGACCCAAGCTCGGATGGACCGACGTGGCGCGCTTCGCGGCAGTTGGAGTTCCTGCCCTCAATTTCGGGCCGGGCGACCCGGCGATCTCGCACACCGCCGACGAGCACGTCACCCGTGCGTCGCTCGAGAGCTGCTATGCCGTGCTGGGCCGCTTCCTGGGTGTGGCGTGACGAGCCGACGATGACCCTGCGGGTCGAGCCGCGTGACGCGGTGCGGGTGGTGCACTGGGAGGACGGCGACAACCGGGTGAACCACGCGTCGATGCAGGCGTGGCACGAGCTGCTCGACGAGCTCGAGGACATCGACGAGCCGTTCGCCCTGGTCGTGACGGGCGCGGGGAAGTTCTTCTCGAATGGGTTGGACCTCGACCGGTTTGCGGCCGTGCCTGACGAGGCCGGACCGACGGTCGAGGCGCTGCAGCGACTGTTCGGGCGCCTCCTGCTGTTCCCCGCGTACACGGTGGCGGCGATCAACGGGCACGCGTTCGCGGCCGGGGCGATGCTCAGCTGCGCGTTCGACGCCCGGGTCATGCGCGAGGACCGAGGCTACTGGTGCCTGCCCGAGGTCGACCTCGGCCTGCCGCTCAGCGAAGCGATGGCGGCGGTGGTGACCGCGCGCCTGCCGGCGCCGGCGGCGCAGGACGCGATGCTCACCGGTCGTCGGTACGGCGGCCCCGCGGCCCTGGCGACCGGGATCGTGTCGGCCGCGGTGCCCGAGGCGGAGGTCCTCGACGTCGCCGTGGCGCTCGCGGCCGAGGTCGCGACGAAGGACCGCCGGGTGATCGCGGAGCACAAGCGGCTCCTCTTCGGCGCGGCAGCCGAGGTGTGCGGCTACGCGCCCGGACGCTGAGCCGCGGGTCGAGCGCCCCTCGCGCGCGTGAACCTATGGTGGCGCGGTGCACGAGACGCCTGAGGACCTGGTCGCGCTGCGGGACCTCCTCGACCGCAGCTACGAGCTCGGGGGCGTGCACCTCCACGAGGTGATCACCCCGGAACGGCGCCTCGACGCCGCCGGCGTGGTCGAGCGGCTGCAGGGCATGTGCCTGCTCTCACTGGCAACCGTCACCGCCGACGGGCGACCGCTCGTGGGACCGGTCGACGGGATCTTCTACCGGGGCCACTGGTACTTCGGGTCGTCGCCGGCATCGGTGCGGTTCCGCCACATCCGGGTCCGGCCCGCCGTCAGCGCGACGCACCTGCCGGGGGAGGAGTACTCGGTCACGGTGCACGGGCGGGCCGAGATCATCGACGTCGCCAGCCCGACCCAGGCCGGGTTCCGCCGGGCGCTGCTCGACGTCTACGTGCCCCGGTACGGCCCGGAGTGGGAGACCTTCCTCGACTCGGGGCCGGTCTACGCGCGCATCGACGCCGACCGGATGCTCACGTTTCAGATGCCCCCGGAGTGATCGATTGGCGTGCTGCCAAGCTGCGCACGAATAGGGTTGGCGGGTGGCATACATCGATGTGGACAGCGGCTCGGCGATTGCATCCTTGGTCGCGCTCCTGTTCATTGCAGCCGGGATCACGACGCTCGTGCTCGCGATCGTCGTCGTCGTCGACACCGGACGACATCCCGAGGCGGTCTGGGCGCAGGCCGGTCAGAACCGGATCGTGTGGATCGTGCTTCCACTCGTCCTCTTGGTGGTGTGCGGTGTGGCAAGCCTCGTTGTGAGCATCGTCTACTTGACGTCGATCAAGAAGAAGCTGATCGCCATCGAGGAGGCCGGAACAGGGCAGTCCGCGACCTCCGGTGGTGACATCCCGTCGGCGTAGATCAACCCGAACGCAGATCTGCGGCATCGATCGCGGCCCACTTCGGCGGCGCCTATGGGAGCAGCGGCATCCCGCGCTCGTCGAGGGTCCACCCGGGGTTGTGGGCGACCTCCCAGCAGTGTCCGTCGGGGTCGGCGAAGTAGCCCGAGTAGCCGCCCCAGAACACCGACTCGGCTGGCTTCAGGATCGTCGCGCCCGCCCCCGCGGCCGCGGTCATGGCGGCGTCGACGGCGTCCGGGGACCCGAGGTTGATCGCGAGCGCGACCCCGGAGAAGCCGCTGCGCTCGGGGGAGAGGTGCGCATCGGCCGCGAGCTCGGTGAGAGGGAACAGCGCGACCACCGGTCCGGCGGTGCGCAGGAACGTGACGGCGTCGTTCGAGTCGGCGCCGAGTTCCCAGCCGAGCGCTCGGTAGAACGCAGTCGCGCGCCCGAGATCGGCCACCCCGGGGGTGACGAGGCTGACGCGCGCGCGCGGACCGTCACGCGAGCGTCGACGCTCAGAGGCGCCGCAGGACGGTGACGACCTTGCCGTAGACGGTGACCTCGGCGGGGTCGAACACCATGTCGGACAGGGCGGGGTTCGCCGGTCGCAGGACGATCTTGCCCTTGCGGCGCAGGAAGGTCTTGACGGTGGCCTCCTCGCCGGGGATGCCGGCGACGACCGTGTCGCCGTTCTCGGCCGTCTCCTGCTGGCGGACCACCACGTAGTCGCGATCGAAGATGCCCGCCTCGATCATGGAGTCGCCCCGGACGCGCAGCATGAAGAGCTGTCCGTCGCCGGTGAGGTCCTCGGGGAGGGGGTAGGACTCCTCGATGTTCTCCGCGGCGAGGACCCCGGTGCCCGCCGCGACGTCGCCGACGAGCGGGACGTGGCGGACCGGGCGGCGGTCGACCGCCGCCCCCGAGCTCGGGTCGAAGCTGACCTCGAGGGCGCGGGGCTTGGTGTGGTCGCGCCGCAGATAGCCCTTGTCCTGCAGGGCGGCGAGGTGGGCGTGCACCGTGGAGCTCGAGGAGAGGCCCACGGCCTCGCCGATCTCGCGCACGCTCGGTGGGTAGCCGCGCTGGCGAACCTCGGCGTCGATGAACTCGAGCACCTGGCGCTGGCGGGGGGTGAGCGCCTGGAGCTGGTGGAGCTCGGCGCGTTGGGTGGTTCGGCGGGTCGTCATGACGGGAAAATATCACGATCAGGCGTTCGGGGCAAACATCTGTTCGAAAAATCCTTGACTACGAACGGACGTTCGTGGTTGGCTGGCACCGAAGAGGCGGTTGCCGGGCCTCGGGCGGAGGGGCCGGGTGGCGGCAGGTGCGCCGGGTGTCCGGTCGCTTCCGTTCGAGTGGTTGCGGTCGGCGCCCTGTCCAGTTCGCAATGGATGTCACACCCCCGTGGTTCCCTGCGGGTACGGACTTCCCCCCACCAGGAGACCCAGATGGCCGCCGTCATGACCACCCATCAGCCCGCACCGAGGCGAAGCCTCGGCTACGTGTCGAGGCGAAGCCTCGGCTACGTGTCGAGGCGAAGCCTCACGGGTGTGCCCGCTGCCCCTCGCCGGGCGCACCTGCACGCGGTGCCGGATCCCGCCCCCGCCCCCGGGGTCGTGCTCCGGCGCCGTCCGCGGGTCACGGCTGCGACGTTCCGGCGGCGGCGCCTCGCCGTCGCGCTGGCTGTCGCGGCCGTGGTTTTGACGGCGGGACGGGCGGGCGCGTCGCTCGGGAGCTCACCCCTCGCGGCTCCCGAGCGACGCCCGTCGGTCACCGAGTACGTGGTCGAGCCCGGCGACTCGCTCTGGACGGTCGCGGGGGAGCTCGCGCCCGACGCGGACCCGCGGGCAGTGGTCGACGCGCTGACGAGGACCCGCGGCGAGGCGCCGCTGCTGCCGGGCGAGGTGATCCGCTGGCAGCGGTGACGCGGGCCGGGGAGCCGGCCGGGAAGGGGCAGGGACGTGGCGCTACCGTGGCGCCGTGCGCTGCCCGTACTGCTCCGAGCTCGACGACAAGGTGGTCGACTCCCGCCTCGCCGACGGGGGCGACGCCATCCGTCGGCGACGGGAGTGCCTGGGCTGCGGCCGACGGTTCACCACCTACGAGCGGCTCGACCCGCTGCCGCTCCAGGTGCGCAAGCGGGGTGGCGAGCTGGAGGCGTTCGACCGGGCGAAGCTGGCGCGAGGCATCGCCCAGGCGGTGGCGGGACGGCCGATCGCGCCGGTCACGGTCGACGCGATCGCCCAGGAGATCGAGGAGCAGGTGCGTGCCGCCGGCCCCGAGGTGACCAGCGAGACCGTGGGGCTGGCGGTCCTCGAGCACCTGCGGGCACTCGACCCGATCTCGTACCTGCGGTTCGCGTCCGTCTACAAGGGCTTCGAGGACATCGCCGAGTTCGAGGCCGAGGTCTCCGAGCTCCAGAAGCACACCGCGCCGAAGCGTCGCGCCCCGGCCTCGCCCTGAGCAGCCTCGGCGTTGGCGCAGGTCGCGGGGTTTTCGCGGCCGAGCCCGTTCCGACCGTTGACAACGGTGGAACTCCAGTGTTGTAATTCACCACCCCTCGCGGTTCCGGTCTTCTGAACCACAAGATGTTGTGGTCACGGGGCTCCGGGGGGATCACGACGATTCGAACTCGGGGAAGGGACGCACCCATGGCGATGGCGCCGGAGCAGGTCGGGATCGGGATCCGCCGGTACTTCACGAAGGCGGGTGCACACCCGTACGAGACCGTCGAGTGGGAGCGGCGCGACGCGCGGATCCCGAACTTCAAGGACGGCACCGACGCCTTCTTCCAGGCCGACGTCGAGTTCCCCGTGACCTGGTCGGTCAACGCCACCAACATCGTCGCCCAGAAGTACTTCCGGGGCACCCTCGGCACGGCAGAGCGCGAGTGGTCGCTGCGCCAGGTGATCGACCGGGTCGCCGACACGATCACCGACTGGGGCGTGCGCGACGGCTACTTCCTCGACGACGAGGAGGCCGAGGCGTTCCGCGCCGAGCTCAAGTACCTGCTCGTGCACCAGCGCGCCGCGTTCAACTCGCCGGTCTGGTTCAACATCGGCGTGAAGAACGTCCCGCAGCAGGCGAGCGCGTGTTTCATCCTCGCGGTCGAGGACACGATGGACGGGATCCTCAACTGGTACCGCGAGGAAGGCGTCATCTTCAAGGGCGGCTCGGGTTCGGGCATCAACCTGTCGAACATCCGCTCGAGCTTCGAGGGCCTGAAGGGCGGCGGCACCGCGAGCGGGCCGGTGAGCTTCATGCGCGGCGCCGACGCGTCGGCCGGCACGATCAAGAGCGGCGGCAAGACGCGGCGCGCCGCGAAGATGGTCATCCTCAACGCGGATCACCCCGACGTCGAGGAGTTCGTGTGGTGCAAGGCGCACGAGGAGCGCAAGGCCCACGCGCTGAAGGACGCCGGGTTCGACATGGACCTCGACGGCAGGGACTCCCACTCGATCCAGTACCAGAACGCCAACAACTCCGTGCGCGTCACCGACGACTTCATGCGCGCGGTCGTGGAGGACAAGGACTGGGACCTCAAGGCCGTCACCACCGGTGACACGATCAAGACGGTGCGCGCCAGGGAGCTGATGCGCCAGATCTCCGAGGCGACCTGGGAGTGCGCAGACCCGGGGATGCAGTTCGACACCACCGTCAACCGCTGGCACACCGCGCCGAACACGGGCCGCATCAACGCATCCAACCCGTGCTCGGAGTACATGCACTTGGACAACTCGGCCTGCAACCTGGCGAGCATCAACCTGTTGAAGTACCTGAACGACGACGGTACGTTCGACGTCGCCGCGTACCGCCACACCGTCGAGGTGATCTTCACCGCGCAGGAGATCCTCGTCGGCAACGCCGACTACCCGACGCCGTCGATCGGCGAGACGAGCCGGCAATTCCGCCAGCTCGGCCTCGGCTACGCGAACCTCGGCGCGCTGCTCATGGCCCAGGGCCTGCCGTACGACTCGTCCGAGGGCCGCGCGTGGGCGGCGTCGCTGACTGCGCTCATGACCGGCCACGCGTACGCCACGAGCGCGCGCACCGCGGGGCGGATGGGCCCGTTCGCCGGCTACGCCGACAACGCCGAGGCGATGCTCGACGTGCTGCGCATGCACCGCGCCGAGGCCGCCAAGATCGACGAGGAGCTCGTGCCGCCCGAGCTGCTCTCGGCGGCGCAGCGCAGCTGGGACGACGCCGTCGAGCTCGGCGAGCGCCACGGCGTGCGCAACTCGCAGGCCAGCGTGCTCGCGCCCACCGGCACCATCGGGTTGATGATGGACTGCGACACCACCGGCATCGAGCCCGACCTCGCGCTCACCAAGGCGAAGAAGCTCGTCGGCGGCGGCACGATGTACATCGTCAACCAGACGGTGCCGCGGGCGCTGCGCCAGCTGGGCTACGCGGAGGCGCAGGTCGACGCGATCATCGGCCACATCGACGAGCACAAGACCATCGTCGGCGCGCCCGGGTTCAACCCCGAGCACCTGCCGGTGTTCGCCTGCTCGATGGGCGACAACACGATCCACTACATGGGCCACGTCACGATGATGGGCGCGGTCCAGCCGTTCATCTCGGGCGCGATCAGCAAGACCGTGAACATGCCCGAGGAGGTGACGGTCGAGGAGGTCGAGCAGCTCCACATCGAGGCGTGGCGGCTCGGGCTCAAGGCCGTCGCGATCTACCGCGACAACTGCAAGGTCGGCCAGCCCCTCTCGAGCCAGAAGGCTGCGACGAAGTCGCAGGACGGGGAGGTGGACGCGACCACGGCCGGTACGACTGTGGTGGAGGTGGGCCCGGAGCGGATCGTCGAGCGGATCGTCGAGCACGTCATCGTGCAGGAGCCGGTCCGCCAGAGGCTCCCGCGGGTGCGTCGCTCGAAGACGTTCTCGTTCCGGGTCGCCGACTGCCACGGCTACGCCACCGTCGGCGAGTTCGAGGACGGCCGCCCGGGGGAGGTGTTCCTCAAGGTCGCCAAGCAGGGCTCGACGCTGGCCGGGATCATGGACGCGTTCGCGATCTCGATCAGCCTGGGTCTGCAGTACGGCGTGCCGCTGCGGGCGTTCGTGGAGAAGTTCACGAACATGCGCTTCGAGCCCGCCGGCATGACCGACGACCCCGACCTGCGGTTCGCGACGAGCCTCGCCGACTACATCTTCCGGCGGCTCGCGGTCGAGTACCTCTCGGAGGACGACCGGCGCGACCTCGGCATCCTCACGGTGGGGGAGCGGCTGCAGCCGACCCTCCCCGGCGTGGAGGAGGCCGCCGCGGCGACGGTCACCGAGCCCGGCCTCGAGCTGCTCCCGCCCGAGGACCGTGCCCCGTCGGCGCCCAGCGCGCCCGCGCCACCGCCTCCACCCACGGCCTCACGCGAGGCGCGTGACACGGTGCTCTGCTATGTCTGCGGCGACATCATGCAGCGGGCCGGCTCGTGCTACGCGTGCCCGTCGTGCGGCACCACGAGCGGCTGTTCGTAGCCGACCCCACCAGGGGCGGTTCCGCGGAATCGCCCCGCGTCGATCCGCTCGCGCAGCACCCGCCATGCGCCCGGCACCGTCGTCCACGCGGGCGCGTCATCGGCCACCGTGAAGCAGGGCTTGAAACCGAGGAGTCCGCTGGTACTCGTGAGGCAAGACCGTACCGACCGCACCGCGTCGGCGAGGCCGTTCACCCATGCGTCGACGTCGTCGGGCGCGACGAGCGGCTCGCCCGGGAGGCGGGTCGCGAGCACCGCGGCCAGCCCGCAGCCACCGCCGGCGAGATCGGTTGCGAGCAGGGCCGGGGTGTGCGGGCACCCGGCACGGGGTTCGAGCATCTCGGCCTCTCGGCGCGCCTCGCCGATCGGGTCGGGGTGCCAGGTCGCGTCGTACGCGATGCGCCGCAGCACCACCTCACGCCGAGCTCCGTCGCGGTCGGTCAGGACCACGAAATCGATCCGGGACGACACACCACCCGAGGGCCGCGTCGAGGAGACGACACGCGCGCCGGTCACGTCGGCGACCCACGCTGCGGGCGCCGCCGCCTCGCGGGTGAAGCCGGCCGACTCGGCGGCGAGGGAGTCGCCGTAGAGCACGACCTGACCCGGAGCAGCGCCCGTTGGGGCGCCGAAGCCGCATGCGCCGAGGAGCAGGGCGAACGCCATGCCGACCGCCTTCGTCCATCCGAAGCGCCCGTTCGGGCCCCTCTCCGCCATCCCCCTCGTGTCGGGCCGCGGCGGGCCCGCGTTGAGCGGAACGTGGGTGTTTCGTCGGCTTCCGGCGCGGGCCGTGCCCGCGGCGGGTCAGCCCGCGGGCTGCCAGGTCGTGGTGGTGGTGACGTCGGCGCCCTCGGCGGTCAGCTCCGTGAGCGTGGCGAACCCGGCCAGGAACGCGGCGATGTCGTCGGTCACGTCGGTGGCGGTCGAAGCGCAGTCCGCCGGATCCACCGCACCGGCGCCATCCACCGCGAGCGGCACCTGCTTCAACCCCCGGATCTTCAGACCCGCTGCGCACGTCGGCGCGTTGAAGTTCAGCACGGTCGGTTCCAGCTTCCCGCGAGCGATCGCCTGCCGGTGATCCTCGATCCACTCCTTCACGAGTGCCGCGGACGCCGGGTAGTCAGGCACGTCGGCCAACCCCTGGCTCGTCGCCACCGCGACGATGCCCTGGGTCGCGGCCGTCTTGGCCGCGCCGACGGTGCCGGAGATGTCGGTGATCGGCCCGAGGTTCTGACCCTGGTTGATCCCCGACACGACCAGGTCGGGCTTGCCGTCGGTGTACACGTTCTCGAGCGCGTAGTTGATCGTGTCCGCGGGGAAGCCGTTGACCGCCGTCGCGGGGTAGCCGCTCTTGGTCTCCTGCTCGGTCGCGGTCAGGGTGCCCGGCGTCGTCGTCTCGCCGGATCCGCTCTTGTTCTCCGCGGGCGCGACGACCGTGACCTTTACGTCGGGAAGGGTGCGCAGGGCCTCGACCATCGTGTCGATGCCCTCGGCCGCGTAGCCGTCGTCGTTCGTGACCAGGATCTCCAACGGTGCGGTACCCTTGGGGCCCGGAACGGTGGTCGTCGACGACCCCTTCGCGTCGTCGTCTCCGTCGCTGCTGCACGCGCTCAGGACGAGGGCGCCGAGGGTCAGCAGGGCCAGGGCACGGTGAATCCGGTTCATCCGGGGAAGACTAGGACGCCGGGCCGCCCGGTGCCGTGACGAAGTCGACCAGCTCCTCGACGGCCTGCACCAGCGGCTGCTCGAGGTCACCCCAGTCGTCGACGGCCGCGAGCACGCGCCGCCAGAAGTCGCGGGGGTCGCCGACGCCGAGCGCCGCGCAGACGCCCTCCTTCCAGGGCGTGCCCCGAGGGATCTCGGGCCAGGCGAGGATTCCCACGGACTTCGGGCGGACCGCCTGCCACACGTCGACGTAGGGCGTGCCGGTCACGAGCACGTGCGGGTGCTGCACCTCGGCGGCGAGCCGGGCCTCCTTGCTCCCTGGTACGAGGTGGTCGACCAGCACCCCGAGACGCCGTCCCGGACCGGGACCGAACGCGGCGACGGCTGCCGCGAGGTCGTCGATGCCGTCGAGGCGTTCCACCACCACGCCCTCAACGCGCAGGTCGTCACCCCAAACCATCTCCACGAGCTCCGCGTCGTGCACGCCCTCGACCCAGATGCGACTGCCGCGCGCAGTGCGCGCCTTCGCCCCCTCCACCGCCCGACTCCCCGACGCGGTGCGCTGTGCCGTGACCCGCCCACCGCGCAGGTCGATCCCGTCGGTCCCGAAGTCCGTCCCGCCTGCGTCGCCAAGCGCGGGCGGGACAAGCCGCACCGCGTGGCCGTCGTGCGCGAACGCGCCCGGGGTGTGCGGCCACGCGCGCTCGACCCCGGTCGTGCCGCGCAGCACCACCCGGTCGGGCGCGAACGCGACGAGCTCGCCCGCGAAGCCGGACGCGCGGTGGAGCAGTCGCAGGCCGGGTGTCGCCACGACCGCGGGGAACGAGGCCGCGAGACGGGCCGGGCCGTCGACCGGCCCGCCGAGGATCCCACCGGGGTGCCTGTGCAACATGCCGTCGACCGTACGCGGGCGCGCCGGCCCGTCGGTGGACCTCGGTCGCACCGACCGACCTCCCCCCGGTTCGTGACGCGATGCTCGCTATTCGCTCTTCATCGCACAAACCGGGGACGACAGGGGCGGGAGGGGCGGGAGGTGGTGGTAGAACCGGGCATGGCTTCCTACGCATCCATCGCCGAGCTGCTCGGCGCGGCGGGCGCGCCGGTCGGTACCACCGACTGGACCACGCTCTCCCAGGACCGCATCGACCAGTTCGCCGAGGCGACCGGCGACCACCAGTGGATCCACGTCGACGTTGAGCGCGCGAAGGCCGGCCCGTTCGGGGCCACGATCGCGCACGGCTACCTCACCCTGTCGTTGTGCGCGCCGTTCCTCGGCGAGCTGGTGCAGGTGGGCGGCATCTCGATGGGCATCAACTACGGGATCGACAAGGCGCGTTTCATCGCCCCGGTGCCCGCGGGCTCGCGCGTGCGCGCCCACGGCGAGGTCGTGTCGGTGACCGAGGTGCCCGGCGGGGCGCAGGCAGTGGTGCGGCTCACGATCGAGCTCGAGGGTTCGGAGAAGCCCGCCGCCGTCGTCGACACGGTGTCTCGCTTCCTCGCCTAGGACGTGTCACGGCCCGGTCCGCCGCGCTCAGCGCGGCGGGGCCGTCACCTCGACCAGGAACGCTCGCACCACGTCCGCGTCGACGACGCGGCGCATTGGCGGCAGGGCGTCGAGCAACACGTCGCGGTAGCCAGCAGTCGCGAGGCGGCGGTCGAGCACTGCTACCACGCCCCGGTCCGAGCGCGACCGGATCAGGCGGCCGACGCCCTGCGCGAGCACGAGCGCCGCGCCGGGCAGGTCGACGTCGCGGAAGCCGTTGCCGCCCTCGCGCTCGACGGTCTCCCGCCGGGCCTCCGAGAGCGGGTCGTCGGGGCGAGCGAACGGCAGCCGGTCGATGACCACGAGGACGCAGGTCGGCCCGGGCACGTCGACGCCCATCCAGAAGCTGCGCGTTGCCACCAGCACGGAGGCCTCCTCGGTTGCGAAGCGCTCGAGCAGCGCTGCCTTCGAGGAGTCGCCCTGCACGAGGATCAGGTGGTCGGTGTCGCGCAGCGCGTCGGCAATGCGCGTCACCGCCGCGCGCGACGTGCACAGGACGAGCGATCGGCCGCCGGCGGCGTCGACGAGCCGGTGGATCTCCGCGGTGGCCGCGTCGGGCCAGGCCGGGTCGCGGGGCTCGGGGAGGTGGCGGGCGACGTAGAGCAGCGCCTGGCTGCGGAAGTCGAAGGGCGAGTCGACCCGCAACGCCGCGTAGCCGCGACCGGGTCGGGGCCGATCGCCGGGCTCGTCGCCGAACTCGTGGTCGGCGTCGGGATCGAGCGGCAGCGGTCCCGGGTCGGTGGCCGGGTCGAGGCCAAGGCGTTCGGTGAGCGGCGCGAACCGGTTGCCGGCGCCGAGCGTGGCGGAGCACAGCACCGTCGGCACCCGAGTGAACAGGCGGTCGGCGAGCGTGTCGGCCACCGAGACGGGCGACAGGCACAGCGAGCCGTGCTCCTGCCATACGACGTCGCCGACGCGCGGCGCCTGCGCGCGTCGCAGAGCTTCGAGGCGGGCCGTGGCGAGCTGCGTGGTCTGCGCGGCTGCGGCCGGGTCGGGGCCGGGCTCGATGCGGGGGATCGCGGTGGCGAGGTGCTCCGCGGCCGACCCGAGCGCGTCGGCCAGCGCGCCTCGGGTGGGATCCAGTCGGCCCTCCGCGCCGTCGAGCGCGCGTTCCAGGGCGTCGGCCGCGGCCGCGATCGGGTCGGTGTCGCTGCGGGACACGCCCACCCCTGAGAGGCGGGTCGCGAGCTGGCGCAGCCCGAGCGGCGCGAGGTCGAGGCCGAAGGCGTCGGTGGCCACGTCGGCGAGCCCGTGCGCCTCGTCGAAGACCACGACGTCGTGCTCGGGTAGCACGTTGCCGCCCGACGCGAGGTGCGCGCAGTAGAGCGCGTGGTTCACCACGAGCACGTCGGCCTTCGCCGCCCGGTCGCGGGCCCACTCGGCGAAGCACTCCTCCCCGTCGGCGCACTTGCCCCGCCCCGGACATTCTCGGGGCGCGCAGCTCGCGGCGCGCCGGGACGCATCCGCGATGTCGACCGCCGCGAAGTCGCCGGTGTCGGACGTGCGGGCGAAGGCTTCGAGCCGCTCGAGATCGCGAGTGAACGTGGGACCCGGCCGCTCGTCGAAGAGTGGCCGCCCGTCCAGGGCCGCCCGCAGCTTGGTGCGGCACACGTACTGGGAGCGGCCCTTCAGCAGGGCCGCCGTGAACGGCGCGCCCCCGTGGGTCTGGAGGTGTGGGATGTCCTTGCTCCACAGCTGGTCCTGGAGGGTGAGCGTGGCCGTAGCGATCACCACGCGGCGCCCGGCGACGGCGGCAGGGGCGAGGTAGGCGAGGCTCTTGCCCGAGCCCGTCGGCGCTTCCGCCACGAGGTGGTGGCCTGTCGCGAAGGCCGCGGCGACGGCGGCACACAGCTCCTGCTGGCCCGGTCGGTCCTCGCCCCCGAGTGCCGCCACCGCGAGCGCGAGGACCTCGGCGGCCGCCTCCGCCTCCTCCTCCTCTGATGGTCGGCTTCGGCGTCGGTGGTCGTGCGCGCCGGCTGATTCGGGCGCCTCCGCCTCCTCCTCTGATGCCTCCGGCGGCGGCGGGTCCTGGTCCTCGCTCATCCTGCTCCCCTCGCGGCGGGGAGGGTACGCCGTGGCTGGGACAGCGGGTCTCGCACCGGGCCTCCGCCACCACATTCACAACATGGGCCACGGCAGCAACACCAGCGCGCGACTCAGGGCTCCCGATCGACCACGGGGCGCGAAAGAGCCTGGAAATCCACGGTTTCTCGGCGGTTCCGTGCAAGGCTGCCAACAGCCAGCCGGCAACCTGCCTCCCACGAGAAGGAGCTTCCGTGAACCGCACCGAGCTGATTGGTGCGCTCGCCGAGCGCACCGAGTCCGACAAGAAGACGGCCACCGCCTTCCTGAACGCCTTCACCGAGGTGGTCACCGAGAGCGTGTCCAAGGGTGACCCGGTCGCGATCAGCGGCTTCGCCAAGTTCGCGAAGGTGTTCCGCCCGGAGCGCCAGGGCCGCAACCCGGCGACCGGCGAGACGATCACGATCAAGGCCTCCAACAAGGTCCGAATCACGCCGCTGAAGGCGTTCAAGGACGCCGTCCTGGCCAGCAGGTAGCGCCTGGCGTCCGTCCGGGCGCCTGCGAACCTCTGCGAGGGGGCCTTCGGGCCCCCTCGCCGCGTCTGGGCCGCGTCCGGGCCGGTGACGGTTCTGGAAGGATGCGCCCGATGCGGATGCTCGAAGGGGAGCTGGCACTGGTCACGGGGGGCGCCTCCGGCATCGGGCGGGCCACCGTCGGGCGCATGGCGGAGGCGGGCGCCCGGGTCGCGGTGCTCGACGTCGACGCCGAGGGTGCGCGAGCGGCCGCCGCCGAGATCGGCGGGGTCGCGGTCGTGGCCGACGTCGCCGACCCCGAGGCGTGCGCGGCCGCGGTCGCGCGGGCCGCGGAGGAGCTGGGCGGTCTCACGGTCCTGTTCAACAACGCCGGGGTGGGCAGCGCGATGCCGCTGCACGAGTACCCCGATGCGGAGTGGCAGCGCCTGGTGGGAGTCAACCTCGCGGGCACGTTCCACTGCATCCGCGCGGCGGTGCCGCTCATGCGCGAGCACGGCGGGAGCATCGTCAACCACGCGTCGGTCAGCGGGGTGCGGCCCACCCGCTTCGAGGGCCCGTACTCCGCGGCGAAGGCGGGCGTCATCTCGCTGACGATGGACGCCGCACTCGAGTACGCGCCGGAAATCCGGGTGAACTGCGTGTCACCCGGGATGATCGACACGCCGCTCACCGCGGGAGTGCTCGCGAACGACGAGCTGCGGGCGGTCGTCGAAGCGGCGACACCGCTGGGCCGGGTGGGGACCGCCGACGACGTGGCGAACGTGGTGGTCTTTCTCGCGTCGCCGCTCGCGGCCTACGTGACCGGGCAGAACGTCCTCGTCGACGGCGGCTCGTTCCTGCCGAACGCGCAGGCCGACGCCCTCTTGAACCACTTCGTGCGCGGCGGACGTTGATGGACACCCGTCCGCTCGGTGCGCTCGGGCCCGTCAGCGTGCTGACCCTCGGCGGCGGAGGTCTCGGCCAGATCTGGGGTGAGACCTCGCGCAAGGAAGCGGTCGCCACCGCGCGGGCGGCGGTCGACGCGGGAATCACGCTGCTCGACGTCGCGCCCGGGTATGGCCGGGGCGAGGCCGAGCGCGTCATCGGCGAGGCGTTCGCGGGGCGCCTGCCCGAGGGTGTCCGGATCGGCACGAAGGTGATGGTCGGCGATCCCGGGCCCGGCGCGGTGGCCGACCGGATCGAGCACTCCCTCTCACGCAGCCTCGAGGCCTTGCGCCTCGACCGGGTCGACTGCTGCTTCCTGCACTCGAACCTCGTGCCCGACGGCTATGTGCTGGCGCGCCATCCCGAGGTGCAGCACCGGCTGGCCACTCCATGGACCCGTTACGTCGACGAGGTGCGGCCCGCGTTCGAACGACTCGTCGCCGAGGGTCGGATCGGGGCCTGGGGGATCACGGGCGTCGCGCTGCCCCGGACCGTGCTCGACGCATTGGCGGACGCACCCGCTCCGGCGGCCGTGCAGTGCATCGCGAACCTGCTCGACTCCGCCGGAAGCATCTACGTGCACGACGAGCCGCCCCGGCACCGGGAGGTGATCGCCGCCGCAGCGGGCCGGGGCATCGGCGTGCTGGGCATTCGCGCGGTGCAGGCGGGCGCGTTGACCGACAGCGTCGACCGGCAGCTCGCGGACGACGAACCGGAGATGGCCGACTACCGACGCGCCGCCGCCTTCCGGACCCTCGCGACCGAGGTCGGGGATTCACCGGCTGCGCTCGCACACCGTTACGCGCTCGCGATGGACAGCGTCGACACCGTCGTGCTCGGCGTGAAGAACCGAGTCGAGCTCGCGGAGTGCGTGGCCGCCGCGGCGCGAGGGCCACTCGACGCGGCGCTGGTTGCGCGCATCGACGAGGCCGTAGGGCGTAAGGGGTCCGCGTAGTCTGCCCCGATGATCGCACCTCTCGAGAACGCCCGCGTCCTCGTCACCGGTCCTACCGGCCAGGTGGCTCTCCCCGTCACGCTCGCGCTCGCCGAGCGCAACGACGTCATCGGCATCGCCCGGTTCCGCGACGCTGCGGCGCGGGCCCGGCTGGAGGCGGCGGGGGTCACCTGCGTCGAGGCCAACCTCGCGGGTGGCGACTTCGGCACGGTGCCGGCCGACGTCGACTACGTGCTGAACCTCGCCGTCGTGAAGAGCAACCGCTGGGACCTCGACCTCGCGGCGAACGCCGAGGGATCGGGCTCCTGATGGCCCACTGTTGCGCTGCCAAGGCGTGGTTGCAGTGTTCCTCCACCGGCGTGTACCAGCCTGCCGGCCAGCACCCGCTACGGGAGACCGACCCGCTCGGCGACAATGATCGGGTGATGATGGAGACCTACTCGCTCTCGAAGATCGCGGCCGAGGTGGTGGCCAGCACCGGCGCCCGGGAGCACGGCCTGCCCACGACGATCGCCCGGCTGAACGTCCCCTACGGTGACAACGGCGGGTGGCCGGCGTTCCACCTGGCGATGATCGAGGAGGGCCAGCCGGTGCCGGTGCACCCCGATCGTCCGAACCTCTTCAACCCGGTCCACCACGACGACATCGTCCGGATGGTGCCCGCGCTCCTCGACGCCGCGACGACACCGGCCACCAGTGTGAACTGGGGCGGGGTCGAGCAGGTCGCGCTCGAGACGTGGTGCGAGGAGCTCGCCGACGCCGCCGACGCCGCCGGCGTCGAGGCCGCCTCCGTGGAGACCGAGGCGACCATCGGCGGCGTCACGATCGACACCACCCGCATAATCGACCTCGTCGGGCCCACGCGCATCGAGTGGCGTGACGGCATGCGGCGCCTCGTGGAGGCGCACCGCGCCTGAGGGATCGGGCCGGTTATCCCGCCTGAGGGATCAGGCGGTCCGCGCGACGACGCCGTAGCGGGCGCGGACGGCTTCGAGCGGTTCGTCGATGAGCGCCAGGTGGTCGTCGTCGGAGAAGTCGCGGTGGCAGGCCCGGCCGCGCCGGAGGGCATCTGCGAGCTCCTCGGGGGCACCGGCCCGCGCGAGCGCGCCGACGACCGGGTCGATGCCGGGGAAGGGGAGTGCCCCGGCCTCGCTGAGCAGCAGCGCCGCCATGAAGCTGGAGAAGTGGTGCTCGCAGTCGGCCGACGCCAGGAGCATCGCCTGGAGCGCGATCTCGTCCTTCGGATCGGTGTCGTACCCCGCGATCACATGGGTGATGTCGTGGGTCAGCAGGCTCAGGCCGAACGGGTCCGCGCCGGTCCCGGGGATCGGGAAGCCCCAGCGGTCGTAGAACGCCACGACCTCGGCGCCGAGCGCCCCGGGTGCCGAGGCACGCATCCGTTCGAAGATCTCGATCGCCGCGGCGGCCTCCCGATCGGTGCCGATCACGTCGTCGAGTGCGGGTTCGTGCATCGGGGTGTCGGCGAGGCGTCGGTAGTCGGCCGCCACGCGATCGATGGCGCCGGCGAGCACGTCGTGCGTCGCCTCGAGCCAGCCACCCTCGGCGCCGAGTGCGAGCGCGTACGCCTCGGTGCGCGCGGCCTGGGCGGGATCCGCGGGGTGTCGGCACAGTTCGACCGCGATGAGGAGGTCGATGACGCGGGTGCGGTCCTCGGTCGGCACCGCAGCGGCGAGGCCGGCCGGGTCGAGCGGGTCGAGCGCGTCGACCGCGGCGTCGAGCCCGAAGTACCCGTGGATGAGGCAGTCGATGATGCGACGCTGCTCCTCGGTGGGTCCGGCGCCGACCGCGGCCGAGCCGAGGAGCCCCCGGGCGATGGCGAGCTCGTCCTGCATGGCCTGTATGGTACTTGGTCCGAACGGCTCTGCCACCCCGACCCCTCACATCGTGCGCTCGTAGCGCCAGCCGGACTCGGTCATCCGGAGCCGGTGGCGGGCGCCCGGGGTCGACGGGTCGCCGGACTCGTAGCCCGCGTCGCCGTGCCACATCGTCACGACGCCCTCGTCGGTCACCGCGGCCCTCGTGGTGAAGTGCTCGGGCTCGGAGCCCGCGGCCCGCTCGAGCGCGTGCTCGACGGTGGGGGACAGGCTCAGGGTGTGCAGCGTGACCCACGTGGGCGGGGCCAGCTCGATCTCCGCCGCGTCGCGGCGGGCGATCGCGTCGGCCGGGGAGACCCACATGTGGTCGTGGATCTCGCCCTCGTCGACGACGACGGCGCCTTCCGGGGCTCGCGCGACGAAGAACCACGTCGCGAACCGTTTCGGGGTCTGGGGCGGCGGAACCCAGTAGGACTGCCACACCAGTGCGTCGAGCGCGACCACGAGACCGGTCTCCTCCATCGTTTCGCGCACCGCGGCCTGCCGTGCCGCGGCGAACGGGTCGTCCGGAGCGTCGGCAACGACGTCCGCAGCATCGACGCGGCCACCTGGGAACACCCACATCCCACCGAACGCGATCTTGGAGTTGCGCTTGAGCATCAGCGTCTCGACGCCGTCAGGGCTGTCCCGCAGCAGGATCACCGTGGCCGCGGGGATCGCCTCGACCACGTCCTTGCTCGTCGCCCAGCGCTCCAGGCCGGCGCGATCGAAGCCCAGCCCGCGTGGCACCCCTGACGGCGGGCTCACCGGGTTGGTCACGTGTGGGTGATCACCGAGCGGATCACCTCGCCGGCGACCATCGCCCGGAACGCGTCGTTCACCTCGTCGAGGCCGATCCGGCGGCTCACCATGTCGGCGAGGTTGAGGCGACCGGTCTCCACCAGCTCCACGAACCGCGGGAAGTCGCGGCGCACCTGCGCGGAGCCGTACACGCAGCCGAGCAGCTTCTTCTCCGCGTAGAACAGCGAGAAGCCCCCCAGCGTCACCGACGAGTCCATGCGCGGCATCCCGACGACGACGGCGGTGCCGCCGCGCCGGGCCATCTCGTAGGCCTGCACGATCGTGTCGGGCAGGCCGATGACCTCGAACGCGTAGTCGACGCCGCGCCCGCCGGTGAGCGCCTGGACCTGCGCGATCGCGTCACCCGCGCTCGGGTCGACGAGGTCGGTGGCCCCGAGCTGCTCGGCGGCCTTGCGCTTCAGCTCCACCGGGTCGACCGCGATGATGCGCGCCGCGCCGGCGATGCGCGCGCCCTGGATCACCGCCTGCCCCACGCCGCCGCAGCCGATCACCGTTACGCTGGAGCCCGGCGTCACCTGCGCGGTGTTGAGCGCCGCGCCGACGCCCGTGGTCACCCCGCACCCGATCAGCGCGAGCTGCTCGTCGGGGAGGTCGGTGTCGACCTTGACCACGCTCGCCTCGTGCGCGGTCATCTGGTCGGCGAAGGTACCGAGCCCGGTGAGGCTGATCGCGACCGACCCGTCGCCGCGCGTCGCCTTCGGCTTCAGCATCGTCTCTTCGCCGAGCGAGCACAGGTTCGACTGCCCGTTGAGGCACCAGAAGCAGTGGCCGCAAGACGGGACGAACGACGCGACCACGTGGTCGCCAACCTTCACCCGCGTCACCTCGGGGCCGGCCCACTCGATGATGCCGGTGCCCTCGTGGCCGAGGATGCACGGCGGCGGCATCGCGATGGTGCCGTTCATGAACGACAGGTCCGAGTGGCACACCCCGCTCGCCCCGATCCGTACGACCACGTCGTTGGGTCCCGGCTCGATTGACGTGACGTCCTCGACGGACAGCTTGGTCTCGCCGGTGAAGATGGCGGCACGCATCGGGTCCTCCAGGATGCCGAATGCAGGTGCGGGCCCGCCGACCCTACGCGATGGGATCCGGTGGGCGCGTCAGTTCGGCTGGGACCGCTTGGAGGCGAGGTAGCCCCTGATCATTTCGGCGAACTCCTCGACCTTGTAGAGGTCCTCCTCGTAGGACCACTCCCCGTCGCCCGCGTAGTCGAGCCGCGACCAGTTGATCGCCTGGTGCACCTGGCCGTCGCCGATGTCCTGCATACGGTTCCACACCGCGCAGATCACCCGGTCTCGCTCCTCGTCGATCACCCACCAGTCGGCCGGGAACTCGGTCATTTCCCGGTTGATCGGCTCGGCCATCGTGGTGGTGATCCACTGGCGGATCGCCTCGCGGCCCTTGAAGGTGCCGTAGAGGTGCTCGAAGTACTCGGCATCCTCGGTGAACAGGTCGGCCCACTCGTCCCAGTCTCCCGACGCCCCGCAGCGCGCCGCGACCTCGCGGTAGTGCGCGTAGGCGTCTTCGATCTCCTCGCGGCTGAACCGACCCATCCGTCCCCCCTCGTCTCGGTGGTGTCCCGGGGCAGCGAGGTTACGGTAGGGCGATGCGTGCATGGAGGGTGTCGGAGCTCGGCGAGCCCGAGTCGGTGCTGGAGCTGGTCGAGATCCCCGAGCCCGAGCCCGGGCCGAACGAGGTCCTCGTCGAGGTCGCCGCGGCGTCGTGCAACTTCCCCGACGTGCTCATGTGCCGGGGCGAGTACCAGGTGAAGCCCCCGCTGCCGTTCACGCCCGGCTCGGAGGTGTCGGGCGCGGTCGTTGGACTGGGCGACGGCGCGGATCCGGACCTGCTCGGCCGCCGGGTGATCGCGATCCCGCGCTTCGGCGACGGCGGGTTCACCCAACGGACGGTCGCGCCAGCGGCGACGGTCTTCCCGATCCCCGACGCGCTGCCCGACGCGGCCGCAGCCGCGCTCCACATCACGTACCAGACGGGTCACGTCGCGCTGCACCGCCGGGCGGCGATCCAACCGGGCGAGGTGCTTCTCGTGCATGCCGGCGCGGGCGGGGTGGGCTCGGCGGCGATCCAGCTCGGCCTCGCCGCGGGAGCGCGCGTGCTCGCGACCGCGGGCGGCCCCGAGAAGGTGCAGGTGTGCCGGGACCTCGGTGCCGAGCTCGTGGTCGACTACCGCTCCGGCGACTTCGTCGATTTGGTGAAGGGGGCCACGGACGGGCGTGGTGCCGACGTGATCTACGACCCGGTCGGGGGTGACACGTTCGACCGGTCGACCAAGTGCGTCGCGTTCGAAGGTCGGATCCTGGTGATCGGCTTCACGGGCGGACGGTTCGCGGAGGCGCGCACGAACCACGTGCTCATCAAGAACTACGCGGTCGTCGGGGTGCACTGGGGCCTCTACAACCTGATGGACCCGAGGCTCATCCGCCGCACCCACGACGAGCTCATGGCGCTTCACGCCACCGGGAAGATCGCGCCGCTCATCTCACGTGAGCTGCCGATGCGAGATGTTCCGGCCGGGCTCGCCAGCCTCGCGACGCGGGGCACCTGGGGCAAGCTCGTCGCCCACTGGTAGCCGCCGGGCAACCCGTTCGCCCCGGGTCGTCCCGATCGGGCACCATCTATGCCGCCATGCCCACGCCGATCACAGTTCGCCTGCTGCCCGACCCCGACCAGCACGACCTGCTCGCGGCCACGCTCGAGCGGGTCAACAAGGCGTGCAACGCGGCGCGCACGAGGGCGCTCGAACGCAAGGTCACCGGCAAGGCCGAGCTGCGCGCCCTGGTCAGAGAGGAGCTGGAGCGCTTCAAGCTGCCGGCCACCTTCAACGCGCCGTCGGCAGATCGGGTCGCGGCGAGTCTGCGAGGCCAGAGGTTCGGGACCTACCAGACGCTGGTGCTCCCGCCCGCCGCCCTGAAGTGGCCGGCGACCGACCGGGTCTCCCTGCCGACCTCCGCCGGCAAGCGGACCGTCCGCGTCTACGTCGACCCGGCCCGCGGTAGTCTGCGCCCGCCCCTCGAAGGCAAGCCCACGGCCCTGGTGTACCGCAACGGCGGGTTTGAGCTCGTCGACGCCGGCAGCCCTCGGGGCTGACGGTGAGCAAGATCCTGCTCGTCCGGCACGGCCAGTCGGCCTGGAACGCCGACGGCCGCTGGCAGGGCCGAGCGGACCCGCCGCTCTCCGAGCTCGGCGAGCGTCAGGCCGCATCCGCGGTGACGAGCGAGCACGCCGAAGCCGTCGCGCACCTGTGGGCGTCGCCGCTGAAGCGCGCCAGCCGGACCGCGGCGGTGATCGCTGCCGGCCGGGGACTCGAAGTCCGTTTCGACGCCCGCCTGATGGAGCGTGACGCAGGGGAGTGGACCGGGCTCACCCGCGACCAGATCGAGGCCGGCTGGCCGGGCTTTCTCGCCGACCGTCGCCGGCCTGCAGGTTTCGAGCCCGACGACGCCATCGCGAGTCGCGCGTTCGAGGTCCTCCACGAGATCGCGGCTGCGTGCGCGGGGGCCACCGCGCTGGTGGTGAGCCACGGCGGGCTGATCCGGGTGGTGGAGCGCAGCCTCGGTGGGGACGCGCCGCCGGTTGCCAACCTGGGCGGTCGGGAGCTCGTCGCGAGCGCCGGCAGCCTGGTGCTCGGTGACCGTCTGCTGCTCCTGGATCCCGACTCCGTCGAGGTCACCGCCCCCCGTCAGCTCTGAGCTGGGGCAACGGCGATCGCCGCTCGGTCACCGCTCACCGGTGCTCAGGGCCGAGCAGCCGCGGTAAGGGTCGCTCAGCGAGAGACCCTGAGCACCCGACGTGGGAATCCCGTAGACTCTCCGGTTCTCCCAGTTGCGCCGGAGCGTCGGAGGATGGGTGCACGAAGGCCAGCACGCTCGCCCGCACGTCGATCCCGAGGTCGCCGCCGAGCAGAAGTACCTCGACGTCGTCTACCAGCGTCTCGACGCGATGCGCCGGGCGGCCGCGAGCGTCGCAGAGGTTTACGCCGACGTCCGCCGCGGCGGTACGCACCAGGCCCGGCTCGAGCGCGACATCGCGGTGGAGACCACCGAGCGGCGTCTCGCCTCGCTCGACATCGGCGACACCCCCCTCTGCTTCGGGAGGCTCGACCTGCGTGACCGCGGCCGGTTCTACGTCGGCCGCTTCGGGGTCGACGACGAGGAGCACACCCCGCTCGTGGTCGACTGGCGGGCGCCGGTCGCCGAGCCGTTCTACCGGGCGACGGCGGTGGAACCCATGGGAGTGCTGCGCCGTCGGCATCTGCTCACCCACAAGGGCCGTGAGGTCGTCGGGCTCGACGACGAGGTCTTCGACGCCGAGGCGATCGAGCACGCCGGGCTCGCCGTCATGGGCGAGGGCGCCCTGCTCGCCGCGCTCGAGCGCCGCCGGACCGGTCGCATGGGCGACATCGTCGCGACCATCCAGGCTGAGCAGGACGCCGCGGTGCGCGCCGATCTCCCGGGCGTGCTCGTCGTGTCCGGGGGCCCGGGCACCGGCAAGACCGCGGTGGCGCTCCATCGTGCCGCGTACTTGCTCTACACGCACCGCAAACGCCTCGGGCCGCAGGGGGTGCTGCTCGTCGGGCCGAGCACGGTGTTCCTGCGCTACATCGAGCAGGTGTTGCCGAGCCTCGGCGAGCACGAGGTGCAGCTCGCCACGGTCACGGGACTCAGGCCCGGGCTGCGTCTCGCCGCGTCCGCCGGTTACGACGAGGCGCGTGTCAAGGGCGACGCCCGCATGGCGACCGTGCTGGAGCGCGCGCTGACCGACCGCGAACGGCCGCCACGTCGCGACGTGGAGCTCTCCATCGACGGCATGCGACTTCGCCTGTCGCGGCGTGAGTGCTGCCAGGTGGTGGACCGGGCCCGAGCCAAGCGCGGCACCCACAACTCCCGTCGCCCGCTTGTCGAGCGTATGGTGCTCGATCGGCTGGTGGCGAAGTACCGCAGCGCGATGGCGCGCACGCACCGCGAGGTCACACGGCTCCCGCCCGTCGAAGCCGAAGGAGCGTACGACGCGGTTGTCGCCACCGCCGTCGCGCGTGGCGACGCGTTCCCGCCCGAGTTCGAAGCAGACCTTCGTCGCCGGCTGCGGCGCACGCCCGAGGTCCGAGCGCTGCTTGCGCGCATGTGGCCGGTGTTGTCGGGCGCCGAGCTCGTTCACGACCTCATGTCCTTCGACGAGCTCGTGCGCTCCGCGGCGCGCGGGGTGCTGAGCCGATTCGAGCAGGAGGTGCTGGTGCGACCTCGTGCCGCAAGGGTTCGCGAGGTCCCCTGGACCGAGGCCGATGTCGCGCTCGTCGACGAGGCCGACGCGCTCTGCGGCCCGGTGGCTGCGGCCCGCCCGCGTCGTCGACGGCAACGCGGCGCCGCCGACGGGGGCACAGCCGCCAACGTTGTGCGCGAGCTCGGCCTCGGGGGCTTCATGACCGCCGCGGCGCTCGAGGAGCGGTTCGCCGACCCCGCGGAGCGGACCAACGGCGAGGTGCCGGAGCTGCGCACGTTCGGTCACGTGCTCGTCGACGAGGCCCAGGACCTCTCACCGATGCAGTGGCGAATGCTCGCCCGCCGCTGCCCCAACGGATCGATGACGATCGTCGGCGACTTCGGTCAGGCGTCGAGGCCGGGCGCCGCGAGCGGCTGGGACGACGTCCTCGCCCATTTGGTGCAGCACGACCCGCCGCGCCACGCGGTGCTCACCGTCAATTACCGCACCCCCACGGAGATCATGGAAGTCGCGAACCGGCTCCTCGCGGTGGCCGCGCCGGAGGTCGAGCCGACCCGGTCGGTGCGCGCCACCGGCGTGGCCCCGGAATTCGCCCGGGTCGACGACCTCGTGGGTGAGGCCGCGGCGCGAGCCCGGGACGCCGCCCTGCATGGCGGCACGATCGCGGTGATCGCCCCCGACGAGCTCCATGACCCGATCACCGCCGCGTTGGCCGACGTCGGCGCAGTTGCCGACTCACCCGAAGCCCTCGACGCGCCAGTCGGAGTGCTCGGTCCCGCGGCGGCCAAGGGCCTCGAGTTCGACCACGTGATCGTCGTGGAGCCGGCCGCCCTCGTCACCGGCGATCGTGCCGGGCTCCGGTTGCTGTACGTGACCCTGACCCGGGCGACCCAGACCCTCGCAGTGCTCCACGCGCGTGGACTCCCCGAGGCGCTCGCGTAGCCTCGGGCTCCATGGCCCATACCGACACCGACCTGACGGCCGCCGACGTCGCGTGGAACCTCGAGCCGCTCGTCGACGGCCGCGGCGCGGCCGGGGTCGACGCGCTGCTCGACGACGCCGACGCGCTCGCGGCTGCTATCGAGACCCGCCGGGGAGTGGTGTCCGCACTCGACGCCGGTCAGCTGGCCGAGCTGATGCACGAGATGGCCGACCTCGCCGAGCGCGTGGGTCGCGCCGGCTCCTACGCCGGCCTCCGATTCGCCGTCGACACGGCCGACCCGGAGCGCGGTGCGCTGATGCAGCGGGTCGAGGAGCGCGCGACGGCGGTCCAGACCCGGGTGCTCTTCTTCGAGCTGGAGTGGGCGGCGGTGGACGACGACCGGGCCGAGGCGCTCCTCACCGACGACCGCCTGGCGTTCTGCCGCCACCACCTGCGCTCGGCGCGGCGGTACCGCCCGCACCTCCTCTCGGAGCCGGAGGAGAAGGTCCTGGCGGAGAAGGACGTGACCGGCTCCTCCGCCTGGTCGCGACTGTTCAGCGAGCTGACGTCGGCCATCACGGTGTTGCTCGACGGCAACGAGGTGTCGCTCGAGCAGGGTCTGTCGATGCTGATGTCGCCCGAGCGCGACGTGCGGCGCGCCGCGGCCGAGGCGGTGACGGCCGCGCTCGAGCCAGGGCTGCGCACCCGGGCGTTCGTGTTCAACACGCTGCTGGCCGACAAGGGCACCGACGACCGCCTGCGCTCGTACCCCGGTTGGATCGCGGCGCGGAACCTGGCCAACGAGGCGAGCGACGAGTCCGTTGCCGCGCTGGTCGAGGCCGTCGGGCGCCGGTCCGACATCCCACAGCGCTGGTACGCGCTGAAGGCCCAGCTGCTCGGCCTCGAGCGCCTGGCCGACTACGACCGCATGGCGAGCGTCGCCGAGGTGGAAGAGTCGTTCGGCTGGTCGGAAGCCCGCGACCTCGTGCTCGACGCGTACGCGTCGTTCGCGCCCGAGCTGGCCGATGCCGGCCGCCGCTTCTTCGCCGAGGGTTGGATCGACGCCCCGGTGCGTCCGGGGAAGCGCCCGGGGGCGTTCTGCGCGTACACCGTGCCCTCCCAGCATCCCTTCCTCCTGCTCAACTGGACGTCGCGCCGCCGCGACGTGCTGACCTTGGCGCACGAGCTCGGCCACGGACTGCACGCGTACCTCGCGCGCGATCAGGGCGTCTTCCACCAGTCGACGCCGCTCACTCTTGCCGAGACGGCGTCGGTGTTCGGCGAGACGGTGACCTTCGGAAGGGTGCTCGCGCAGACGCCCGAACCGGAGGCGCGGCTCGCGCTGCTCGCCGAGAGCCTCGAAGGCCAGATCGCGACCGTCTTCCGCCAGATCGCGATGAACCGCTTCGAAGACGCGGTGCACACGCATCGACGCGAGGTCGGCGAGCTCGCGGTCGAAGACTTCAACCGGCACTGGGCCGAGACCCAGCACGCGATGCTCGGCGACTCGGTGGAGATCACCGATGGGTACCGCTCGTGGTGGTCCTATGTCCCCCACTTCATCGCGACGCCCGGCTATGTGTACGCCTACGCGTACGGCCAGCTCCTGGCCCTGTCGGTGTACCGGCGCTACGAGGGGGAGGGCGACGCCTTCGTGCCCGCCTACCTCGAGCTCCTCGCCGCGGGCGGCTCGCGCTCGCCCGAGGAGCTCGGCGCGATCGTCGGCTGCGACCTCGCTGATCCCGCGTTCTGGGTGGGCGGCCTCGCGATCGTCGAGCAACAGCTCGAAGCCGCCGAAGCCGCGGCGCTGGCGACGGGCCGAGTGGAGATGCCGGCGCCATGATCAGGACGGAGGCGCTGGCACCGTGAGCGACGTCGGTCCGCTGCTGGTCGGGAAGGTCGCCGTGGTCACGGGCGGCGGTGGCGGGATCGGGCGCGCGACCAGCGAGCTGTTCGCGCGGCACGGGGCGCGGGTCGTCGTCGTTGAGGTCGACGCCGACCGACTGCGCGAGACCGAGCGGGCGATCCATGACGCCGGCGGCGAGGCGCTCGGGGTCCACGCAGACGTTTGCGAGGAGGTACACGTCGAGCGGCTCCGGGCCGCGGCGCTCGCGGCGTTCGGGGGCGCCGACGTGCTCGTGAACAACGTCGGTCACTATCTGCCCGGCGACGGCGAGTTCCTCTCGAGCGAGGCCGACGAGTGGCGCGCGCTGTGGCGGATCAACGTCGAGCACGTCCTGCTGTGTACCCGCGCCATCGTGCCTTCGATGATCGGGCGCGGCGGCGGCAGCGTGGTCAACGTCTCGAGCGTCGAGGCGTTCCGGGCGATCCCGCGCCGACCGGTCTACAGCGCGTGCAAGGCCGCGTTGACCGGGTTCACGCGGAGCTTGGCGGTCGAGCTCGGCAACCGCGGGGTGCGGGTGAACGCGATCGCGCCGGACCTGACCGAGACGCTCCAGGTTCCGTACTCGCGCATCGTGCCCGAGGAGCACCGCGAGCTGGTGCCCGCTTGGGTGCCCGTGGGCCGCTTCGGCACCGCCGACGACATCGCGCGGGTTGCGCTGTTCCTCGCGTCCGACCTCTCGGCCTTCGTCACGGGCACCACGGTCCACGCCGACGGCGGCAGCCTCGCGGCGGGGGGCTGGTTCCGGCGTCCCGACGGCACCTGGACCAATCGCCCCGTGGTCAGCTGAGCCGGCAATGAAGCGCCGGGAGTAGGCCCGAGATTCTCCACCAGTCTCGGGCGGCTCAGGCCGGCTCTCCGCACTTCTACGAGTTGGCGTTTGCGGATCTCGGTGTCTGACGACGACCCGGCCCCCGGATAGTGGTCCACGTGTTGTGGGAGTCCTCCATCCCAGCATGCTGGGATGGAGGACACCATGAAGCGACGTCGGCATACGCCCGAGCAGATCGTGCGGAAGCTCCGTGAGGGCGACCGGATGCTCAACGAAGGCACGGACCTCACCGAGGTGCTGCGCCACCTCGAGGTCTCGGAGAGCTCGCGGAACCGGTGGCGGGCCCAGTACGGGGGATGAAGGCGAACGAGACACGCCGGCTCCGCGAGCTCGAGTCCGAGAACGCGCGGCTCGAGAAGCTGCTCGCGGAGGCGGAGTTGGACAAGGCGATGCTCAAGGAGCTGGCGGAGGGAAACTTCTGACCCCGGAGCGTCGCCGACGGGCCGTTGTCGTGCTCGTCGATCGCTTCGGGGTCTCCGAACGCCGCGCGTGTCGAGTGTGCGGCCAGCATCGCTCCACCCAGCGACTCGCCCCTCGGCCGCGGCCTGCTGAGGAGGACAAGCTGCGCCGCCGCCTCCGCGAGATCGCCAGACGGCACCCGCGGTGGGGCTGGAAGACGGCGCACACGATCCTGCGTCGGGAGGGTTGGACGGTGAACCGCAAACGCACGAGACGGCTGTGGCGGGATGAGGGTCTGCGCCGTCCGGCGCCGTGCAAGCGCAAGCGGACCCGGCCGCCAGGCGGTGGCGAGCTGTTGCGGGTCGAGCGGCCGAACCACGTGTGGGCGCTGGACTTCCAGTTCGACGAGACCGCGGATCGCCGGAGGATCAAGCTGTTGAACGTCGTCGACGAACACACCCGCGAAGCCCTCGCCATGCGCGTGGGACGGCACTGTGTCGCCGACGATGTGGTCGCGGTCATCGAAGCGCTCGTCGCGCAACGGGGCGCGCCGACGTACCTGCGGATGGACAACGGCCCCGAGCTCATCGCCTGGGCCCTGCGCGACTGGTGCCGCCTCGCCGGCACCACGACGGCCTACATCGAGCCGGGATCGCCGTGGGAGAACCCCTTCGTCGAGAGCTTCAACGGTCGCGTCCGCGACGAGCTGCTCAACATCGAGGAGTTCGGCTCGCTGCTCGAAGCCGAGGTCCTGGTCGAGGCCTGGCGCGTCGAGTACAACACCTACCGACCCCACTCGTCGCTCGGCGGGCTCACCCCCACCGAATACGCGGCGCAGTGGACCACCGAGAACCAACCAGCACTCCCATGACCGCTGGACCACTCAACGGGGCCCCGTCAGCGCACCGACCGCGCGCGCGAACTGCTGCACGGCGAGCCTCGAGAGGCTCGACTGCAGCTGGACGACTCGGAGCAAGGCCGGGTCGAGCGGCCGCACCCCGCCCCAGCTGCTCGACTCCACTAGCGCGATTACGATTACGCCGAACCCGACGGGGGAGAGCAGCGTCCCCATCAGGTCGGAGGTGCCCGGTCACGGGCTTGCGTGGCCCGTCGGCGGTCACCTTCGTGCAGGCCAGGATCCCGAGCACGATCACGACCTCTGCGGCGAACACCACTCGCCAGGTGTGGGTCGTGGTGACCCGCCCGCCGATGATCGGTCCGCCGGCAGCTCCGGCGCCGGCGGCGCCGCCGACGATGCCGAACGCGAGCGCCCGGTCACGACCCTCGTAGTTCGCGGCCACCAGCGCCATGGTCGCCGGGACGACGAGCGCTGCGCCGAGGGCCTCGACGATCGATGAGCCGAGAAACAGCGCCCCGAACGTCGGAGCGCTCGCCGTGATCACGGATCCGACGCCGTAGATCAGCAGGCCGCCGGTGAACGCGCGCCGCCCCGGTCCACATGAACGCTGCCATCGCGAGCGTGTAGCAGGCGATCGCGAGCTGCATCTTCGACACCGTCGTGTCGAGATCGGCAACGACGTCGCTGATCGACACGTTCATCACGGTGCTGTCGAGGACCATGACGAGCTGTGCGAGCGCGAGGACGATGACCGGACGCCCGCCGCGCATGGACGGGATCCTCTCAGAAGCGCGCCATCTTGGCCCGGAACAAGTCAAGGCCCATGCTCCCGAGGTCGAGGGCGTAGGCGTGCCAGGCCTTCAGGTCGAAGCCGGCACCGTGGCGGCGGCGGGCGTCGTCGCGGCACTCCAGCCACACCCGCTCACCGATTTTGTACGAGATCGCCTGCCCCGGCAGGCCCAGGTAGCGGTCGACCTCCGAGCGCATGAAGTCCTCGGGGAAGCGCGAACGCTCGATCACGAAGGGCAGGGCGAGCTCGGGTGTCCAGCGCTCGCCCGGGTGGTAGTCGGCGTTGTCGGGGATCGGCAGCTCGAGGTGCATCCCGATGTCGACGATCACCCGCACCGCACGCATCGCCTGCGCGCGCAGCATCCCCAGCTCGTAGTCCGGCACGTCGAGGTACCCGAGCTCACCCATCAGGCGCTCGGCGTAGAGGGCCCAGCCCTCTCCGTGCCCGCTGACCCATGCGAGCGTCCGCTGGTACCGGCTGAGCCGGTCGGCGAGGTAGCGGACCTGCGCGACCTGGAGGTGGTGGCCCGGGACGCCCTCGTGGTAGCAGATGCTCACCTCACCCCACAGCGGGAACTGGGTGCGCCCGAGTGTCGGGTACCAGGTACGCCCCGGTCGGGAGAAGTTCTCGGACGGTCCCGTGTAGTACATGGCGGCCGCGCCGCCCGGCGGTGCGATCATCGCCTCCACTCGCCGCACCGGCTCCGGGATGTCGAAGTGCACGCCGTCGAGCGCGGCGACGGTGCGGTCCATGAGGTCCTGCAGCCACGCGCGCAGGTTCGCCTCGCCGTCGATCGCGCGCGCCGGGTCGGTCTCGAGGAGCTGGAACACCGCGGGCAGCGGCTCACCCGGGAGGATGCGTTCGGCGACCACGCCCATCGCGTGCTCGATGCGGGCCAGCTCCTCCCAGCCCCACAGGTAGGTCTCGCGCAGGTCGAGATCGGTGCCGTTGAACACGCGGGCAGCGAGGGCGTAACGCTCCTCACCGACGGCGTCGGCATCGGTCGCGTGCGCGGCGTACTCGCGAGCCAGGAAGCGCGCGAAGGCGGCGTACGCGTCGGTGGCACGCTCCGCGTGGCGCCGCAGGGTGCTGAGGAGGGCCGGGGATCGTCCGCTCGCCTCCAACCGATCGGCCAGCCCGTGGAAGAACGGACGGGTCCGGTCGTCGTCGACGCCGGCCCACACCTCGCACTGCTGGATGCACCCGACTGCCTGTCGTCGCGACGCGACGAGCCCGCGGGCGACGCCGGCACCGAAGGCGGCCTGCAGGCTCATCAGCGACTCCGGCACGCGGGCGACGCGCGCGGTGAGCGTCTCCCAGTCGTCGACGGTCTCGGTGGGCATGAGATCGAAGACCTCGCGCACGTACTGCACCGGCGAACCGAGCACGCGGAGAGCTCGGAGATGCTCTCCCCGCTCGTGCTCATCGATCGCGACGCGCAGTCGATCAGCCGTCACCTCGGCCGCGAGCCGGTCGGCCTCGGTGTCGCGGGGCGCGACCGTGAGGGCGTGGAGCGCGGTGCGAGCGAAGGTCGCGCGCTCGTCGGCCGCGTCGGGGGAGAAGTCGGTGAGAAGCGCGTCGTGGCCCGTGATCCCCTCGAAGGTCGCGGCGATCGGGTCGAGGCGGGCGTGGTCTTCGACGTAGCGGTCGGCAAGGGCGTAGACCTCGCTCGTCACGGGTCCTCCGGCTGGGTGAGTGCGGCCGCGGGCACGCTACCGTCGGAGGTGTGGCCCCGCAGTTCATCTTCACCATGCGCAACCTGTCGCGCTTCCACCCACCCGACCGCCAAGTGCTGGAGAACATCAACCTCTCCTTCTTCCCGGGCGCGAAGATCGGTGTGCTCGGCGCCAACGGTGCCGGGAAGTCGAGCCTGCTGCGGATCATGGCCGGCGAGGACGACGGCTACAGCGGCGAGGCGCGCCTCACACCTGGGTTCGCCGTGGGCATGCTCCATCAGGAGCCCCACCTCGACCCGGCCAAGGACGTGCTCGGCAACGTGATGGACGGTGTGGGGGAGACCGCCACGCTCCTCGAGCAGTACGACGCGGTCCTCGCCGGATGGTCTGACCCGGATGCCGATTACGAGAAGCTCGGCGAGCAGCAGGCCGAGCTCGAGCGCAAGATCGAGGCGAGCGGCGCCTGGGACCTCAAGCGCACGATCGACATCGCGATGGACGCGTTGCGCCTGCCTCCGGGCGACGCCGACGTCGAGGTCCTCTCGGGTGGCGAACGCCGACGCGTCGCGCTGTGCCGTCTCTTGTTGTCCCGCCCCGACCTCCTCCTGCTCGACGAGCCCACCAACCATCTCGACGCCGAGTCGGTGGCCTGGCTCGAGCGCTTCCTGTCCGAGTACCCCGGCACCGTGGTCGCGGTCACTCACGACCGGTACTTCCTCGACAACGTCGCGGGTTGGATCCTCGAGCTCGACCGCGGCCGGGGCATCCCTTGGGAGGGGAACTACTCGTCGTGGCTGGAGCAGAAGGAAGCCCGACTCGCGCAGGAGGAGTCCCAGGACAAGGCCCGGCGACGCACGCTGGCGCGCGAGCTCGAGTGGATCCGCATGTCGCCCCGGGCGCGCCAGGCCAAAGGCAAGGCGCGCGTCAACGCGTACGAGGCACTCGTCGCGGATGCCGAGGGGGCGCCGGAGCGCGTTGTCCAGCTCCTGATCGCGATCCCACCGGGGCCCCGCCTCGGTGACGTGGTGGTGGAGGCCGAGCATCTTTCGAAGGGATACGGCGATCGCCTGCTGATCGACGATCTCTCCTTCTCCTTGCCCCGCGGCGGCATCGTCGGGGTCATCGGGGCGAACGGTGCCGGGAAGACGACGCTGTTCCGGATGATCACCGGTCAGGAGCAGCCCGACGGCGGCAGTTTGCGCGTCGGCCCGAGCGTGCAGCTGGCCTACGTCGACCAGAGCCGCGACAGCCTCGACGCGTCGAGCACCGTGTTCGAGGAGATCACGGGCGGGACCGACCGGATCGTGGTGGGTGGGCGGGAGGTCCACTCGCGCGCGTACGTCGCCGGCTTCAACTTCAAGGGCTCCGACCAGCAGCAGAAGGTGGGCGAGCTCTCGGGTGGCGAGCGGAACCGGGTACAGCTCGCGAAGGTCCTCAGAGAGGGTGGCAACGTGCTGTTGCTCGACGAGCCCACCAACGATCTCGACGTCGACACTCTGCGCGCGCTCGAGGACGCGCTGCTCGAGTTCGCGGGTTGCGTCGTGGTCATCAGCCACGACCGGTGGTTCCTCGACCGGGTCGCGACGCACGTGCTCGCGTTCGAGGGCGACAGCGCGGTGCGTTGGTTCGAAGGCAACTTCTCCGACTACGAGACCGACCGGCGCCGGCGCCTCGGGGCCGACGCGGACCAGCCGCACCGCCTCACGTACAAGCCGCTCACCCGATGACCGAGCTCGAACGGGTGCTCGAGGTGGTGCCCGAGCGGGTCGTGGCCGGTGGCGATGCGCTCGCGCGTGACCCCGAGGGCCGGGTCGTGATGGTGCCGGGCGTGCTGTCCGGGGAGCGGGTCCGGGTGGAGATCACCACGTCGAAGAAGTCGTTCGCCCGGGCGCGTCTCGTCGAGGTGCTCGACGCGTCGCCCGAGCGGGTCTCGCCGCCGTGCCCATACGTGGCCTCGGGTTGCGGCGGTTGTGACTGGCAGCACGTCTCGCCCGGCGCGCAGCGGAGGCTGCGCAGGGAGGTGGTGGTTGACGCGCTCACTCGGATCGGGAAGGTCTCGGACGCCGAGGCACTCGTCTCGGAGCCAGTGGCCCTCGCGACCGAGGGTTACCGAACGACGGTCCGCGTGCTCGTCGAGAAAGGCCGTCCGGCGTTCCGGCGAGCCCACTCACACGACGCGGTGCGGGTCGACGCGTGTCTCGTGGCGCATCCGCTGCTCGACGCGTTGCTGCGGCACGCGTCGTTCGACGGCGTTACGGAGGTGGAGCTTCGCTGCGGCGCACACACGGGCGAGCGTCTCGTGCTTGCGCATCCGACCACCCGCTATCTCGACCTACCGGACGACGTCGTGCGGATCGGCTCCGACCAGCTCGAGCGCGGTGCAACGGCTTCGTACACGGAACAGGCCGCCGGTCGCCGCTGGCGCATCTCCGCGCGGTCGTTCTTCCAGGCGCACGCGGAAGGGGCCCAGGTCCTGGCCGAGCTGGTGCGCGCCGCAGTCCCCGACCGGGCGAAGTCAGTGGTCGACCTCTACGCAGGTGTCGGCCTCTTCGCAGGTACGTTGGCTCGCGCCGGCAGGCGCGTGCACGCGATCGAAGGCAACCCGACCGCGGTGCGCGACGCGCGGCACAACCTGCGCGGCCTCGACGTGACGGTGACGCGCGGTGACGTGGCGCGCTGGGAGCCCGAGCCGGCCGACGTGGTGATCGCGGATCCGGCCCGGACCGGCCTGGGGGCCGAGGTCACCGAGCGGATCACCGGGACTGGTGCCGGTCGGGTCGTCCTGATCTCGTGCGACGCCGCCGCCCTGGGCCGGGACCTCGGCCTGTTCGCCGGCCACGGGTACCGGCCGCGTTCGGTGACGCCGGTCGACCTGTTCCCGCACACGAGTCACGTCGAAGTGGTCACCGTTCTCGACCGCTCCACCTAGCGCGATACCGTCCGCGCGTCCGACCCACGGAGGAAGTCATGACGCTCGAGCCGACCGACACGCACCGCGTCGAGACCGACAGCATGGGCCCGATTTACGTCGCCCGCGAGCGCTACTGGGGTGCCCAGACCGAGCGGTCGCTGCAACACTTCTCGGTTGCCGACGACCGGATGCCCGAGCCGGTGATCCGGTCAATGGCGGTGCTGAAGAAGGCCGCGGCGATGGTCAACCGCGATCTCGGCAAGCTGTCCGATGGCGACGCGGGACTCATCGTGCGCGCGGCCGACGAGGTCATCGCGGGCGACCTCGCCGACCATTTCCCGCTCTACGTCTGGCAGACGGGTTCGGGCACGCAGACGAACATGAACGTGAACGAGGTCATCTCGAACCGCGCGATCGAGCTCGCCGGAGGTGAGCGCGGGAACAAGGGCCCGATCCATCCCAACGACCATGTGAACATGTCGCAGAGCTCGAACGACACGTTCCCCACCGCGATGAACATCGCCGCGGTGGAGGAGACTTGCAACGAGCTGGTGCCATCAGTGCGTGCGTTGCGCGACGCGCTCGACGCGAAGGCGAAGGCGTTTGCCGACATCGTGAAGATCGGC
>Ga0194128_10000473_pt1 | contig 73511 bp, 62 predicted proteins | sample TA2KigCa65mmetaG_FD_148650 | JGI IMG/M metagenome (GOLD analysis project Ga0194128, IMG submission 148650) | Freshwater microbial communities from Lake Tanganyika, Tanzania - TA2015037 Kigoma Deep Cast 65m | ecosystem: Environmental > Aquatic > Freshwater > Lake | place: Tanzania: Lake...
AGGCGTACTTGAACAGTACGTCGAGGAGCCCGGAGGGAGAAGCTCGCGAAGATTCGGTGCTATCGGCCGCCGCAGTAGGGATCTGGTGAGAAATGCAGGCTAGAGCCATCACACGGGGAGCGACTTCCCGGTCGAGCTTCCGGGAGTCCAGTTCGCGCCCCCGTGCACGCTTTCGCGGAGCGTCGTGCCCTGAGACCGCGGCGATCGAACGGAAAGCGGCCGCGCCCGCCGGGCGCGGCCGCCCTTCCTCTACCTCGACCCGCCGATCAAGAGGACGCGGTCGTTCGTCGCGTCGCGCTCGGCGATCAGGAGGACGTTGCCGCTGTCGTCGAAGCCGACGCTGTTCAGCGCCGTCACCGCGCCGAGGATGCCCGAGTCCTTGCTCGAGGCGATCGTCACGTACTCACCGTCGATCCGACGGACCGTCGCGCGCGTCTCCTCGAGGAAGGTCGTGTCGTCGTTCCGCCGCCCGAGCTGCGAGACGAAGAGGACGTCGCCCACGGCGTTGATCCGCGCGCCCTCGATCGTGAAGACGACGTTCGTGCCGCCGGCGAAGGGATCGCCCTCGCACACGACGTCGACGACCTCCTCCGCGTTGCCGAGACGGAGGCAGAGCTTCGCTTCGTCGGTCGCGGGATCGCGCAGCGTGACCTCGAACAGCGCCGCGCCACCGCCCAGGCCGATGCCGCGGACGCGTTCGAGGACGAGTCCGTTCTCGATCGTTCCCTCGCGCGCGAAGGTCTCGAGTCGATCACCGTCGAGCAGGCCGACGTGGTCGAGGATCGGATCGTCCTCGTTCTCGGGGACGAGGCCGAGCTCGACGAGGAGGCGACCCTGCTCGTCGAGGTCGACGACGTCGATCCGGCTCAGGAGGCCGAGACCGGGAAGCTCGCTCTCGCGCTGCAGAAGCGCTTCGACCTCCCCGTCCGCATAGCGGATCAGCATCGGCGACTCGCGGCGACCGGGGAGCGAGAAGTAGGCGTCGCCGCTCTCGTTGATCGCGATCTGGGCGTCGTTCGCGAGTCGCTCCTCGAGCAGGAAGCCCTCGTGCTCGATCCGCACGACTTGCGTGCGATCGGCGAGGTAGAGCGCCAGCGTGCAGCGGTTCCGGACGGTGTCACCCGTGGTCTCCTGCACGCAGTCCTCGGCGCCGCCCGTGAAGGCGACGATCCCGCCGGAGACGATGCGGAAGTTCCCGAGCACCCGGAAGTCCGGCTTGACGACGCCCGGCGGGCCGCCGGCGATCGTGCGGACCTCGCCGTCGGCGGCGTAGTGCAGCTTGTCGGTGTCGAGACCCGTCCCACTGAGGAAGGCGATCTCGCCGGTCGGCGCCATGCGCAGTCGGGTGAGCGTGCCCAGGTCGACGTCGGCCGGCGCGTTGGTCTCGTCGAACAGGACCTCGAACTGGCGGTCGGGACCCGCCTCCAGCACGATGTGGTCGCCGCTCCCGGAGTCGCGCGCGACGATCACGGAGAGGTTGCCGTTTCGCGCGAGGGCCGCGTCTTCGATGTTTCCGACCACGACCCCGTCGGAGCTGACGTCGCCGTTCTGCAGGATGATGCGCGCGGAGCCCGCCGGCGGCTGGGGCGTCGGCGTGGGGCCGGCCGGTACGGTCGGCGTCGGACGAGGCGTGGGAGCTGGACCGCCGCCTCCGTCGCCGCCCCCCCCTCCGCCGCCGCAGCCGAGTGCGACCAGGGCGAGGAGTGCGGTCGTGGAACGAAGACGCGAATGATTGCGCAGCAAGGGGAACCTCCGACGTGGGGATGCCGCCGGGTTCCGAGAGAAGGGTGGGCGAAGGATCGGGGAAGGGGGTCGCGCGGACCGGACTCGGCTGGCACCGAGCAGGTTAGCGTCTGGCGACCCCTGCGGGGAAGCGGGTTTCGCTCCCCCCGTCCGCGTTTGGGGGGAACGGCAGGCAGCACCGGCCTGCCGTTCCCCCTACGTCCTGGACGGCCTCAAGCGGCTTCGGCGGTCCGTTCCAGCTCCGGAAGCTCGGCCCCCAGGAACCATTCCATGGGGTATCCCGTGTACTTCGCGATGCGGAAGAGCACGTCCGTCGTCGGGATCCGGCCGTTCATGTAGTTGTACACGGCCGAAAGGCTCAGCCCGAGGTCGTACGCGAACGCCTTCGGCTCGTCTCGCACCACGAACCGGATGCGCTCCGACAGGACTCTGGGATCGATCGGGGTTGCTGTGACCATGGTTCCTTTCTCCTTTCTTCCCCCCGGCTCGGCGGCCGGGGGTCTCGTTCACCGCGTTTTCCTCGAAGACGAAAAAAAAGGCCGCTGGGTTTCGCCCAGCGGCCTTTCCTTCCTCGAGGATCCGAATTTCCTACGGATCTCCTCGTTTCAGGCCGCTGGGCGGGCCGTCGTCGCGAATCGTCGCGACCGCGAGGCGCTTGGTCTGAGCGCACGAGGTCGAGACGGCCCACGGGGAGGCGAAGCGAACGACGACCGCTGCGTCGATCTCGCCGTGGGCTCGCCAGGCGTGATTTGCGGTCATCGAATTCATCTCTTCGCTCTTCTCCCAAAGACGGCGCTGATTGGCCGTGGGTAACGGTTTTCCATGCGCATCGCGCGATTGCAAGTCAAGTGTCTCCACGGCCGTGGAACGCGCTCATTCGGAGGCGCCCGATCCCTCGGCTCCTTCGAGAAGGGTCTGGAGCTCGATCCAGCGATCCATGCGCTCGGACAGCCGCCGTGACAGGGCGACGTGGCGCTGCTGCTCGGCGCCCGCATCGAAGGCCGGGTCGGCGTAGGAGTCGGGGCTCGCGAGACGAGACTCGAGCTCGGCCTTCTCGCGCTCGAGGTCCGCGACCTCGCGCTCGACGACGGCGAGCTCCTGGCGGAGCGGACGCGTGCGCGCGGCGAGATCCTGGCGCGCTTCCGCGGCGCGACGACGTTCCTCGCGGCGGCCGCGTCCGGAGCGCGACATCTCGTCCGTCGCGGCTTCGAGCTCGGAAGCATCTACCGCGGCGGCCGTCTCGCGCCCCCGCTTCCAGAGGTAGTAGCTCCAGTCGCCGGGATACTCCGTGACGGCGCCGCTCTCGATGCGCACGACCCGCTGCGCGACCTCGCGGATGAAGTGCGCGTCGTGGCTGACGAAGCAGAGCGCTCCCTCGTACTCGCGCAGTGCCTGGATGAGCGCGTCGAGGGACGGGATGTCGAGGTGCGTCGTCGGCTCGTCGAGAAGAAGGACGCTCGGCGGGTCGAGGAGGATCTTCGCGAGCGCGAGCCGGCTCTTCTCGCCTCCGCTCAGGACCGAAGCGCTCTTCTGCACGTCGTCGCCGACGAAGAGGAACGAGCCGAGGAGCGTGCGCACGAACGTCTCGCTCTCGTCCGGCGCCGCGGACCATGCGTTCTCGAGCACCGTCTTGCCGAGATCGAGGAGCTCGTGGCGGTGCTGTCCGTAGTAGCCGATCGTCGCGCGAAGCCCCGGACGCCGCGTCCCGCTCGCGGGCTCGAGCACGCCGCCGAGGAGCTTCAGCAGCGTCGACTTGCCCGCTCCGTTCGGGCCGACGAGAACGGTCCGCTCGCCGCGGCGGAGGAAGAAATCGAATCCGTCGTAGACGACCTTCTTTCCGTAGGCGTAGCGAACGCCTTCGAGCGCGAGGGCGATCTCGGAAGTGCGCTCCGGCTGCGGGAAACGGATGCGCACGCGCGGGCCTTCGCGCTCGAGGACGATCCGCTCCTCCTTCGCGAGCGCCTTGATGCGGCTCTGGACCTGCGTCGCTTTCGTGTTCTTCGCGCGAAAGCGCTCGATGAAGCGCTCCGTCTGGCGGATGCGCCGCTCCTGCGCGCGTGCCGCGGCCTCGCGTGTCGCGCGGCGCTCCTCACGCTCGCGGACGTAGTCGTCGTAGTTGCCCGCGTATCGCGTGAGCGTCGTGCGATCGATCTCGAGGATCGACCGCACCGTCGCGTTCAGGAACGCGCGATCGTGGGAGATGACGACGAGGGTCGCGGGCGTGCTCGCGAGGATCCCCTGCAGCCAGAGCACCGATTCGAGGTCGAGGTGGTTCGTCGGCTCGTCGAGGAGGAGCACGTCCGGAACGTCGACGAGAAGGCGCGCGAGCTCCGCGCGCATCGCATAGCCGCCGGAGAACGTCGCGAGCGGTCGCTCCTCCTCTCCCGGCCGGAAGCCGAGCCCGGCGAGGACGCGACGCGCGCGCGCCTCGCGGTCGTGTCCGCCGATCTCCGCGTACGCGGTGTGCGCGTCGGCGAGGCGCGCGGCGAGGCGCTCCCTCTCCCCCGAGGTCGCGGCCGTCGCGAGCGCGTCCGGCAGCGTGTCCAGCTCTTCCTGGACCTCGGCGAGCCGGCCGCTCGGCCGCAGCGCCGCGGCGAGCGCGGTCTGGCGAGGCTCGGTCATCACCTCCTGCGGCAGGTGGCCGATCGTCAGACCGCGTGTCTTGCGGATCGAGCCGGCGTCCGGGTGATCGTGGCCGAGAAGAAGGGAGAGCAGAGTCGACTTCCCTGCTCCGTTCGGCCCGACGATGCCGAACCGGTCGCCTGGCCCAAGCGTCACGGTGACGTCGCGCAGGAGCACGCGCGCGCCGAAGCTCTTCCCGACGTTCTCGAGCGTGATCATGGCGAAACGGGGATCTTGCCTTCCCCGGCGGTGCAGCATAAACGACCGCGTGTTCGACGTGCACGCACCCGAGCACAAGGCGGGACGGTAGCGTGGATCTCGCGCTGCCGGGCAAGGTCGCCATCGTCACCGGCGCGAGCAAGGGCATCGGCCGGGAGATCGCACGCGAGCTCGCAGGAGCGGGCGCGGATCTGGTCGTGAACGCGCGCGGCCGCAAAGCGCTCGAAGAGGTTGCCGCGGAGCTCCGGACGTCGGGGCGCGCGATCGAAGTCGTCGCCGCCGACGTGGCGACGCCGCAGGGAGCCGCGGAGGTCGTCTCGCGTACGCGCGAGCGCTTCGGCCGCGTCGACGTCCTCGTCAACAACGCCGGCAAGGGCTCGCCCAAGCGCCTCCTCGACCTCACCGAAGACGACTGGCACGCGAGCTTCGAGCTGAACTTGATGAGCGCGGTACGCTTGTCGACGGCATGCGTCCCGATCATGCAGGCCCAGGGGGGCGGCCGCATCATCAACATCTCCTCGCGGGTCGGTCGCCAGCCCGACGCGTTCTTCGCTCCCTACGCGGCGGCGAAGGCGGCGCTGATCAACTTCACGAAGACCCTCGCCAACGCCTTCTCGAAGGACGGCGTCCTCTCGAACTGCATCGTTCCGGGGCTGATCCGCACCGAAGCCGTCGAGGAGGCGGCGCAGCGGAGCGCGCAGGCGACCGGGAAGTCGGTCGAGGAAGTGTTCGCCGCGACTCTGAAGAAGCGACCCATCCCGGTCGGTCGGCTGGGAGAGCCGGCGGACATCGCCGGACTCGTAGTCTTTCTCGCTTCCGATCGCGCCGGATGGATCACCGGCAGCACGTTCACCGTCGACGGCGGGATCGTGCCGACGGCTCCTTGAGATGAACTTCGCGTTCAGCGAGGACGAGCAGAAATTTCGTACCGAGCTGCGCGCGTTCCTCGCCTCCGAGCTGCCGTCGTGGTGGCGCGGAATGTTCGTCGACGACCCGCGCGCGATGCCGTTCACGCGAGCGTTCTCCCGGAAGCTCGCCGAGCGCGGGTGGCTCACCATGGCCTGGCCGAAGGAGTGGGGCGGCGCGGAAGCGAGCCCGTGGAAGCAGGCGATCCTCCGCGAGGAGATGTGGGCGCACGACGAGCCGCGCGGGCCGCAGTACATGAACCTGAACTACATCGGCCCGTGCATCCTGCGGTTCGGCAGCGAAGCGCAGAAGAGGCGCTTCCTTCCGCCGATGGCGGCCGGCGACGTCCTCTGGACGCAGGGTTTCTCGGAGCCCGGCGCGGGCTCGGATCTGGCCGCCGTCGCGACGCGCGCCGAGCCGAGCACCGACGGCTTCGTCGTGAACGGGCAGAAGATCTGGAACAGCTACGCCGATGCTCCCGCCGAATGGTGCTTCCTGCTCGCGCGCACGAGCGTTGCGGCGAAGCGCCATCACGGCCTCTCGGTGCTGCTGGTCGACATGCGCACCGCCGGAGTCGACGTGCGGCCGATCGACAGCATGGCGGGGCCGCACGAGCTGAACGAGATATTCTTCGAGGACGTCGCCGTGCCGCGCGACTGCTTGCTCGGCGAGGCCGGGCAGGGCTGGGAGATCGTCACCGCCGGCCTCACCTTCGAGCGAGTCGGGATCGCCCGCTACGCCCGCGCCGGACGTGTGATCGAGCTCCTCGTCGAGCACGCCGGGGCGACGGGGCTCGCAGGCGATTCCGAGGTGCGGTCGAAGCTCGCGAGGCTTCGCGTGCAGTACGAGGCGGCGCGTCTCCTCAACTATCGCGCGATCTCCCTACAGGCGGCCGGCCGGGTCCCCGCCGTGGAGGCGTCGATCGCGCGGCTCCACAACACGCAGCTCGAGCAGCAGGTGAGCGACGTCGGTCTCGAGATCCTCGGTCTCGCCGGACAACTCACCGCCGACGATCCGGCGGCGCCGCTCACGGGCCTGCTGCACCGGCAGTGGGTGCGGACCATCCCGACCACGATCACGGCGGGAACGCTCGAGGTGCAGAAGAACATCATCGCCGAGCGCGGGCTCGGCCTGCCGCGTGCGCGCTGAAGCGAGCTTTGGAGCAGCCGTGGACTTGAACCTTTCGGCGGAGCAGACGATCCTCGTCGAATCCGCGCGGGAGCTTCTCGGCAGACGCTCGCCGCTCGCCGCGGTCCGGGCGCTCGAAGCGGCGGGTCGTGGATTCGATCGCGAGCTCTGGCGTGAAGTCGCCCGGCTCGGCTGGGTCGGGCTCACTCTTCCGAGCGAGGGCGGTCACTTCGATCTGCTCGATGTCGCGCTCCTCGCCGACGAGATGGGACGCGCTCTCTTCCCGTCGCCGTTCGTACCGACCGTCGCCATGGGGGCGTGGCTCATCGACGCCTTCGGCGACGAGGAGCAGCGCCGGCGATGGCTTCCCCGCCTCGCGACGGGAGAGCTCGCCGTGACGGTCGCGCTCGCGGAGCCGGGCGCGCGAAGTCTCTGGGATCCGCCGGGGCTCGCGATCGCCGGCGGTCGTCTGAGCGGACGGAAGCTCTTCGTCCCGTTCGCTGCGGAGGCGGATCTGGTGCTCGTCGCCGTCGCCGGTCCGGCCGTCGTCGCGGTCGAGCGGGAGGCGAGCGGACTCGTTTGCACGCGCCACGACGCGCTCGGCGGCGAGCCGCTCTACGCTCTCGCCTTCGAGAGCGTGTCGTGCGAGCCAGTCGCAGCACACCCGACGGCGCTCCCTCGTGCGCTCGACCGCGGCGCCGTCGCGACTCTCGCCTACCTCGCGGGCGCGTGCGAGCGCGTCCTCGAGATGAGCGTCGCGCACGCCAGGATGCGAGAGCAGTTCGGCCGCCCGATCGGCTCCTTCCAGGCGATCGCGCATCGCTGCGTCGACATGCGCAGCGACGTCGATGCACTCCGGGTTCTCGTTCATCAGGCGGCGTGGTGCCTCGCGGCTGGCGAGGCCGCTGACGTCGCGGTGGCGAGCGCGCTCGCCTACGGGCTCGAGGCGGTGCGGCGAATCCTTCGCCACGCGCACCAGGTGCACGGCGCGATCGGGTTCTCGATGGAGTACGACCTCCAGCTCTTCACGCGCAGGATGAAGGCCGCCGAGCTCGGCTGGGGTCCGGCGGCGCTGTACCACGAGTGCGTCGCTCGCGCGATGGGGCTCGGATGACGCTTGGCGAAGTGCTGCGGCGCGAGGCGCGCGCGCGGCCCGGAAAGACGGCCGTAGTCGACGCGCGGACCCGCCTCACCTACGCCGCGCTCGACGAGCTCGTCGATCGCGGCGTCGCGGGTCTCCGCGCACACGGTGTGCGACCCGGCGAGACGGTCTCGTGCCTTCTCCCGAATCGTGCCGAGGCCGTCGTGCTCTTCTACGCGACGGCGCGGCTCGGCGCGGTCTACTCGCCGATCGTGCCGATCTACGGCGCGCGCGAGGTGCGCTTCATCCTGCGCCAGACCGGGAGCGTCCTCGCCGTGGTGCCGTCGCACTTTCGCGGCGTGGACTATCCGGCGTTGATCGAGCGAGTGCGGCCCGACGTGCCCTCGCTCCGCTCTCTCGTGGCGATCGACGAAGCGTTTCCCTCCGGCTTCCTCGGCTCGCCTCGCGCTCGCGCCGGCGACGGACCGGCCGAGCCGGGCGCGATCGCGACCATCCTCTACACGTCGGGAACGACGGCCGATCCGAAGGGCGCGCTGCACAGCCACCGCACGCTCCTCACGGAAGCGAGCGCCACGGAGCAACTGCATCGTCTCGGCGACGACGAGGTGTTCGTGATGCCCTCGCCTGTGAGCCACATCTCGGGGCTTCTCTACGGGATGCTGCTGCCGATCACTCTCGGTGCGACGAGCGTGCTCATGGAAACGTGGGACCCGGAACGATTTCTCGACCTCGTCGAGCAGGAGCGAGGCACCTACTCCGCGGGCGCGACTCCGTTCTTGCAAGGCGTCGTCGACTCGCCGACCCTCGCGCGGCGGGATCTTCGCTCGCTTCGCATCTTTCCGTGCGGGGGCGCGGACGTGCCGCCCGAGCTGATCCGACGTGCGATCGACCGCCTCGGCATCCGCAGCGGCCGCGGCTACGGCTCGACGGAGTTCCCGAGCATCACCAGCTCGTCGGGCCGAGGCGTGCCGCTCGCGAAGCGCGCCGAGACCGACGGTGCGCCGATCGGTCCGAACGAGATCGAGCTGCGCGACGACGCGGGAAACCGCGTGCCGGTGGGCGGCACCGGAGAGGTCTGGGCGCGTGGGCCGGAGCTCTTCCTCGGCTATCGCGACCCGTCACTCGACGCCGAGGCCTTCGACGCGGCGGGGTTCTTTCGCACCGGCGATCTCGGGTTCGTCGACGGTGACGGCTACCTCACCATCACCGGGCGCGTGAAGGACATCATCGTGCGCGGCGGCGAGAAGATTTCCGCGAAGGAGATCGAGGATCTCCTCTTCGAGCACCCGAAGGTGCGCCACGTCGCCGTCGTCCCGATGCCCGACCCGAAGCTCGGCGAGCGCGTCTGCGCATTCGTCGTCCCGGCCGACCCCGCTTCACCGCCGGCGCTCGAGGAGCTCGTCGGCTTTCTCACCGAGCGAGAGCTGTCGCGGCGCAAGCTGCCGGAGCGGCTCGAGATCGCCGAGGACCTCCCGACGACCGCGAGCGGAAAGATCCGCAAGGACATGTTGCGGGAGTCCATCGCGGGGAAGGCTCGCGGTGGGTCCTCGGAGGGACCCCGTTGAACGCGAGGACGAAGCCGGGCTATTCGGAGACATGCGACAGCAGCGGGTGAAAGCGAAACGGGCGCGTCCCCGGCGGGCGAAGCGCGACCCCGTCACGGCGGAGATCATCCGCGGCGCGATGGAGACGGTCGCCTTCGAGATGGCGACGCACGTGAGCCTCACCGCGACGACGCCGATCCTGAACCAGTCGAACGAGCGCAACGCGACCATTCTCGACGCGAGCGGCGCGCTCGCCGCTCTCTCGGTCGGCATCCCACAGTTCATGCTGTCGTCGACATTGCCGATCCGCTTCGCCCTCGACTTCTTCGGCCCGGACGGGCTGTTCGAAGGCGACGTCCTGGTCGCGAACGACCCGTATCACGGCGGCGGACATCTCCCCGACTACAACGTCTTCGCGCCCGTCTTCCACGAGGGCGAGATGGTCTTGATCGCTTCGATCCAATGCCATCACGCCGACACCGGCGGCGGCATGCCGGGCGGCTACAACGCGGACGCGCCCGACATCTGGGCCGAAGGTGTGCGCTTCCCGGTGATCAAGCTCTGGGAGCGCGGCGTCGAGCGGCGCGACATCACGTACTTCATGCAGGTGAACAACCGCACGCCGACCTTCGTCGGCGACCTTCGCGCGCAGGTCGGCGCCGCCCAGCTCGGCGTCCGGCGCCTGAAGGCGATGCTCGCGCGGCACGGAACGGCGGCGGTACGCAGCGCGGTGGACGAGATGATCGAGCTCGCGGCGCGCCGCTTCCGGAAGGCGGTCTCGAGCTGGCCCGACGGCGTGTACACCTCGGACGTCTGGGTCGACCACGATCCCAAAGGGAATCCGGACATCCATCTCCACTGCGCGGTCACGGTGCGCGGCGACCGGCTGACGATCGACTTCACGGGCTCCGACAGCCGTCCGGAGATCCAGGCCTACTCGTCGTACGGCAACACCCGCGGCTACGTCGTGGCGCAGCTTGCCTCGATGATGGATCCGACGATCCCGAAGAACGAAGGATTCTTCCGTGCGATCGAGCTGATCGTGCCCGAGGGATCGTGCCTGAATCCTCCGCCCGGGCGATCGGTCGCCGCTGGAACGCATCATCCCGGTACGGAGGTCGGCGAAGCGATCGCGCTGGCGCTCGCCCAGGTGATTCCCGAGCGGTCGTGCCCACAGGTGTACAAGATCGGAATGCCGACGGTGATCTTCGGAAAGGATCCGAAGACGGCGCGGCTCTTCATCGACAACTCGGCGGACACGATCGCGGCGCACTGCAGCGCGGTGCACGGCCGGGACGGCTGGGGCTCGATGAACGCGAGCTTCGGCAACCTCATCCGTGCGACGGCCGAGATCAACGAGTCCATCTTTCCGCAACGCCAGCTCGCCCGCGACTACATCACGGACAGCGGCGGCCCGGGCCAGTTCCGCGGCGCGCCCGGGACGCTCTATCGGAAGCAGCTTCTCGCACCCGCCAACGTCTACACCTACGTCGTCGGGCGGAAGTATCCGATGCCCGGCATCGCAGGTGGGAAGCCGGGCGCTCCGAATCGGCTCACGCTGAAGGTCGGCGGCGCTGCCGAGGAGGCGGACGATACGAGCCGGCTCGTCGCGCACGCCGCCGGCGAAGCGATCGCCTACGCGTACGGCGGAGGCGGCGGGTGGGGAGATCCTCTCCAGCGCGAACCCGCCCGGGTACTCGACGACGTGCTCGACGAGTACGTGTCCGTGGAGAGCGCCCGGCGCGACTACGGAGTGGTCCTGACGGGCTCGCTCGAGGACCTGACGCTCGTGATCGACCAGCCTGCTACCGTCGCCCTTCGCGCGAAGCTTCGATCGACCCGTATTGCTTGACGTACGGCGCGGTTCGTCGCACCAGTCGAAGATGCGAAAGATGGTTTTCCTCTGCCGGCGTCGGCCCGACATCACGCACGACGAGTACGCGCGACGCGTCCTCGAGGGGCACGTGCCGCTCGCAATCCGGCACCATCCGACGATGCGCCACTACGTCGTCAACATCGTCGAGCGCGTCGCGGTGCCGGGCTCGGCGGATCTCGACTCGGTCGCCGAGCTCTCGTTCGAGACGCTCGAGGACTATCGCGAGCGCCTCTACGACTCACCCGAGGGCGAGAAGATCATCGGTCGCGACGTCGTGGGCTTCATGGGCGGAGCGCACTCCTACGATTGTACGGAGCACGTGCATCGCCGCCCGGAACGCCGCTTCGGCGAGCGGACGCCGGGCGTCAAGCTCGTCGAAGGTCTGAAGCGGAAGCCCGAGCTCGCGCACGACGAATTCGTAGCGCAGTGGCTCGAGCGACACGTGCCGCTCGTCCTCGAGCACCTGCCGGGCGTCACGCACTGCGTGACGAACGTCGTCGACCAGCGGGTCTCGCCGGCGGGCGAGGATTTCGATCTCTTCTTCGAGATCGGCTTTGCCGGGGAGCAGCAGCTCCGCGGCGCTTTCGCGTCGCCGAAGTCCGGAGGACGACTTTCGATCGAGAGCGACTCCGCGCGCCTCGTCGGCGCGGTCGAGGCCTGGCGCGTCGCCGAGTTTCCGCAGAAGTAGCCGGAGCGCCGGCTACCGAAGCGCGAAGCCGAGCAGCGTTTCGAGCTCGCCGAGCGCCTGAGCCGGATCGTCGACCTTGATCGTCGCCATGCCGAGCTGGCGCGCGGTCTTCAGGTTCCGCCCGATGTCGTCGAGGAAGATCGCCTCGACGGGCTTCACGCCGAGGCGGTCGCAAGCGATCTCGTAGATGCGCGGGTCGGGCTTCCGCATGCCCTCGACGGCGGACTCGACGACGGCGTCGAAGTGCGGGCCGAGGAGGTTCATCTGCGGCTCGCCGCTCCGCCAGTTGTTCGTGAGAGCGGCGGTCCGCAGGCCGCGCGCGCGGATGCGGCGGATCGCCTCGAGCATCTCCGGCCGAGGTCCGGCGATCGTGGCGATGCGCAGCATCATGTCCCGCGCCGAGAAGGGCGGACAGACGGCCGCGCAGTCCTCGTCGAAGGCGAGGAAGAACTCGTCGAGCTCGAGCTCGCCGCGCTCGAGCCTCGACCACGCGCCGGACGAGCCGGTGTCGACCACGACGCGGTTCACGAAGCCCGCGGGGATGCCGATCTCGGTCTCGTACGCCGCGATCGCGTGCAGCGGAGAGCCGACGACGACTCCGCCAATGTCGAAGATGACGGCGCGCCTTGCGGCGTCCGTGCGCTCGGGCTCTCGCGTCGTGCTCATGCTCGCAGTCCCTAGTGCACCGCCGTCGAGATAGCGTCAAGCAGATTGCCGTTCATCGGCGTCGAGGGGCGGTAAGATGTTGACGCTATCTCGACGGCGGTGCACTAGCACTGGAGACGGTGGATTCCGCGTGCGAAGGTCGGTCGTGCACCGCCGTCCTCTGCTCGATCTGCTCGATCGCTACGCGTCGCTTCATCCGGGCGAGGACGAAACGGTCCAGCGCATGCAGGCCTTCATCCGTGCGCACGCCGATTGCTTCGCGCGGACGTGCCTCGCGGGCCACGTCACCGGCTCCGCGTGGGTCGTTTCCGCGGACCACCGGAGCGTCCTCCTGACGCATCACGCACGCCTTGGCCGCTGGCTCCAGCTCGGCGGTCACGCCGACGGCGAGACGGATCCGTTCGAGGCGGCGCTGCGCGAGGCGCGCGAGGAGTCGGGCATGGAGGACTTCCGCGAGGTCTCCGGAGACGTGCCGCCCGTGCCGCTCGACGTCGACGTGCACCCGATCCCGGCGCGCGGCGCGGAGCCGGAGCACTTCCACTTCGATGTCCGGTACCTGCTGATCGCGGCGCCCGGTCAGCGCATCGTACGTTCGGACGAGTCGAACGATCTCCGCTGGGTCCCCGCCGACCGCGTCGAGGAGCTCTCCGACGAGGAGAGCCTATTGCGCCTCGCGCGCAAGGCGCGAGCTCTTCTCCGCTCGCCCTAGTCTAGCGCGCGTCGGTGTGCGCGTCTGCCGGGGGCGAGACCAGCGGTCGCCGCCAGGGCCAGCGCAGCCACGAGAACAGCGCGCGTCCTCGCACCGCACCCCCGAAGTCGTCGAGCAGCGAGTACGCGACCGGCGTCACGAGCAGCGTGAGCAGCAGGCAGAGCGTCTGCCCGCCGATGATCACGTTCGCCATCGAAGCGCGCGAAGCCGCTCCGGGTCCCGTCCCGAGCGCGATCGGGACCATGCCCATCACGAGCATCACCGTCGTCATCAGGATCGGACGCAAGCGGACGTGGTTCGCTTGCAGGATCGCCTCGTCGCGCGGCATGCCGCCCGCGCGGAGCTGGTTCGTGTAGTCGACCTGCAGGATGCCGTTCTTCTTGACGATCCCGAAGAGCATGAAGAGCCCGAGCACCGAGTAGAGGTTCAGGCTCTGTCCGAGGATCAGGAGCGAGAGCAGCGCGAACGGCAGCGAGAGCGGCAGCGAGAGCAGGATCGAGATCGGATAGATGAAGCTCTCGAACTGCGCGGCGAGCACCATGTACATGAAGACTGCGCTCAGCGTGAACGCGAGGGCGAAGCTCTGGCCCGTCTCCGCCATGTTCTCGGCGTCGTGCGACATGCGCACCGAGTAGAGGCGCGGGAGACCGATCTCGGCGATGATCTTCTGCACCTTCGTGACCGCGTCGCCGAGCGCGATGCCTTCGAGGTTCGCGACGATCGTCATCTGCCGCTGGCGGTCGAGGCGCTCGATCTCCGCGGGTCCGCGCTCCTCCTCGAGCGAGACGAGGCTCGAGAGACGGACGAGCTCGCCGTTCGGGCGCGCCACCGTCATGTTGTAGACGGAGCGCGGATCCTGCCGGTTCGAGAGCGAGGCGCGCAGCCACACGTCGTACTGCTCGTCGTCGACCTGGAAGTTCGTCACCGGCTCCCCGCCGACGAGGGTGCGAAGCGTCGCCGCGACCTCCTCGACCGGAATGCCGAGGTCCGCTGCCTTCTGTCGATCGATCTGGACGCGGATCTCCGGCTTTCGCAGGGCCAGGCTCGAGTCGACGTCGACGAATCCGGGGATCGCCCGCATGCGCTCGAGGAGCTTCTGGCTGATCCGGTCGAGCTGGCCGAGGTCGGGGCCCATGATGTCGAAGCTGAAGTCGGTGCTGCGGCGGCCGCTGACGAAGGCGTTCGCTACCTGCACGCTCGGCCGGAGCTCGGGGTACTCCACGAGGAGGTCGCGGGCCTCGGCCATGACGTCCTTCTGCGAGAAATCGCGTTCTTCGAGGTCGCTCAACTTGACGTACACGCTTCCGCGGGTGACGTCGCCTTCGCCGCTGTTGGAAGCCCGCTCGCCGATCGCGACGAGGGTGTGCTCGACGCCGCGAAGCTCGGTGAGCCGTCGTGCGACTTCCTCGAAGAGGCCGGTCGCGCGGTCGAGCGTGTAGCCCTCCGGCGCCTGCAGCACGACCTCGAACTCGCTCTGGTCGTCCTGCGGGATGAAGTCCTTGCCGACCGCCTTGAAGATCGGGACCGTGCTCGCGATCGAGATCACGCTCGCGAGAACGATCACCCAGCGGTGGCGGAGAGAGAACGTGAGGAGGGAGCCGTACGCGCGGTCGATCGCGCGGTAGATGCGGTGCTCCTTCACGGAGTCCTTGCTCTCCGCCCGGGGGCGCAGGAACCGCGAGCAGAGCATCGGCGTCAGCGTGAACGAGATCAGCATCGAGACCAGGATCGCGATCGCCGTCGTCAGGCCGAACTCGTGCAGGAAGCGCCCGGTCATGCCGGACATGAAGGCGAGCGGCACGAAGATGACGACGAGCGAGAAGGTCGTCGCCATGACCGCGAGACCGATCTCGCGCGTGCCGTCGATCGCCGCCTGGTACGGCGTCTTTCCCAGCTCCTCGATGTGCCGGTAGACGTTCTCGAGCACGACCACGGCGTCGTCGATGACGATGCCGACGGAGAGGATCAGCGCGAGGAGCGTCACGTTGTTCAGCGTGAAGCCGAGCGCCCACATCGCGGTGAAGGTCGCGATGATCGACGTCGGGATCGCGACCGCGGCGATCAGGGTCGACCGCATGTCGCCCATGAAGAGGATCGTCGAGAGAGCGACGAGGATCCCTCCGAGGAGGAGATGGAACTGCGCCTCGTCGATCGAGCGGCGGATGAAGCGGCTCTGGTCCTTGACGATCTCGATCTTGATGTCCGAGGGCATCGCGGCTTGCAGCTCGGCGAGCTTCTTCTTGACGTCGCGTGCGACCTCCGCCGTGTTCGCACCGGACTGCTTCCGGATCTCGAGCGTGAGAGCACGCTGGCCGTCGAGGCTCGCGTAGGAGCGCGGATCGACCCAACCGTCGACGACGGTCGCGATGTCGCGGAGCGTGACGGGCCGCTCGCCGAGCGAGCCGATGACGAGGCTCTCGAAGTCCTCGACCCGTTTCATGCGACCCATCGTGCGGAGGACGAGCTCGCGCGAGCCCTGATCGATGCGGCCTCCGGGCAGCTCGACGTTCTGCGACTGGAGCGCGCGCCGCACTTGCGCGATGGAGAGCCCGAACGCGTCGAGCAGGTCCGTGTCGACGTAGATCTGGATCGCGCGCTTGCGCCCGCCGGTCAGGTCGACGCCGCCGACGCCGGAGACGGTCTCGAGGTTCTGCTTGAGCGTGCGGGTCGCGATCTCGGTGATCTCGCGAAGGTCGCGGTTCCCGGACACGGCGACGCGGAGCACGGGGACGTCGTCGAGATCGAAGCGGATCACGACGGGCGGCTCGACGTCGTCGGGGAGCTTGCCCTGCGCGGCGGCGACCTTGTCGCGTACGTCCTGCGCCGCTTGGGCCGCGTCGCGCTCGAGCTCGAACCCGACCATGATGTAGGAGACGCCTTCCATGCTCCGCGAGCTCAGGCGGTCGATCCCTTCGATCTGATTGACCGACTCCTCGAGCGGCTTCGTGACCTGCGTCTCGACCTCCTCGACGGAGGCGCCCTTCAGCGTCGTGACGACGCTCGTGAACGGGAAGTCGAGGCTCGGATAGAGGTCCACGCCGAGGCGCGTGTAGGAGAGCGCGCCCAGCACGACGAGCAGCATCACGAGCATCGTCGCGAAGACGGGACGACGAACGCAGATCTCGGCGATGCGGCTCACGAGTTGGTCTCGTCGTCGAGGCGGGCCTCGCGCTCGGTCACGCGGGCGCCGTCGACCAGATGGGTGAGCCCGCTCGTCGCGATGCGGTCTCCGGCCGAGAGGCCTTCCAGGATCTCGACGCGGGTGCCGAGGCGCGTGCCGGCGTGCACGGTGCGGCTGCGCGCCGTTCCTTCCTCGTCGATCACGAAGACGCGCTCGACGCCGGCGTACTCGATCAGCCCCTCCGCGGGGATGACCACGACCTGGTCGTCGACACCGGTGATCACCTCGGCCTTCGCGAAGAAGCCGGGCTTGAGACGTCCCTCGGCGTTCGGGACGAGCGCTTCGATCGTGAGCGCGCGGTGCTCCGGATCGGCCGCGGGGCTGATGCGCGTGACGCGGCCGTGGATGACGAGATCGGGATACGCGGCGGCGCGTGCGCGGACGGGATCGCCCGGCTCGAGCTCCGCGGAGTAGCGCTCGGGGATCTCGCCGCGCAGCCGGAGAGGATCGTCCGCGACGAGGACGTAGAGAGTCGTCCCGGTGCGGACGTAGTTCCCGACGTCGACGAGCCGCTGCGCGATCCGGCCGCGGAACGGCGCGCGGACCTTCGTCTTCTCGACCTGGATCGCGAGCACCTCGCGGCGGGCCTGCGCAACGTCGAGAGCGCTCGTCAGCTCGTCGAACTCCTGCGGCGAGATGACGCCCTGGTCGCGGAGACGCCGGGCGCGCTCCTCGTCGCGCTTCGAGCGCTCGAAGACGGCCTCGGCCTCGGCGAGCTTCGCCTCGAGCTCGGCTCCCGCGAGCGTCGCGAGAACCTGATCGGCTTCGACCTGGTCGCCGAGGTCGACCTTTACCTCGAGAAGTCGCCCCTCGACCTCGGCCGCGACCTCTGCGCGCGCGTCGGCGTGCAGCGTCCCGACGAAGTCGACCGTGCGCTCGAGGCTCTGGACCGCGGCGAGCTCCGTCGTGACCGCGATCGCCGGCGTTTCCTCCTTCTGCTCGGCGCGGGCGTCGACGTCGCCGGAACCGGAGCACGCGAGGAGGGAGAGGCTCGCCGCGAGCGCCACGCCGACCGCCGCGAGCCCCGCTCGCGTGCCGGCGGTTCGGCGTCGAACCGGCTCCGCGGGACGGACCCCGCATCCGGAGAGGAAGAGGGTGACGAGCTCCTTCGCGACGGCGTCGCGGCGTTTCTGGCTGGCGTCGCCGCCGAGCACCTGGATCGCCGTGCGGGCCATGCCGAGGAAGACGTGCGCCGCGAGCGTCGAGTCGACGTCCGCGCCCCGGACGGCCCGCCTTTCCCGGTCGATCGCGCGGGCGACCGCGTCCGTGACCGAGGTCCGGCGCTCCTGCCAGGCGCGCGCCTCACCCTCGGGAAGTCGGTCCTCGTAGCGCTGCAGGAGGGTCAGGAGCTGGGGCTTGCCGGCGAAATACTCGAGCATCTTCGACATCGCCGCGCGGAGCAGGTTCTCGAGGGACGCGTCCCCCCCGAGCATCCGGATGAACTCCTGGTGGGACTCGTCGAGGCGGCGGGCCACGCTCGAGACGAAGAGCTCCTCCTTGGTCGGGAAGTATCGGTACAACGTGCCCTTCCCGACACCGGCGCGGGCCGCGACGTCCTCCATGAGGACGGCATGGAAATCCCGCTCCGCGAACTCGTCGGAGGCGGCCGCGAGGATGGCCTCGCGCTTCGCGTCGCTCTTCTGTCTGCCGGCCATGCAGTGCGGGTACCGGTTCGCTCTCTACAGAACGGAACTGACCGGTCAGTTCCGTTTTTAGGGGTCGGTCCGGGACGGGTCAAGGGGTGCGCGCGCGACACGGACCTCCGGGAGCGTGCCAGCGGGTTCCCTATAGGGGATGCGTCAAATGAAAAAGGAATTGACTGCGTCCAGGCCGAGAACGTAGCGTCCAGGCAAGCCCACGGTCCCGCCGCGATGCGTCGGGGCGAGGGATCTCGTTTCACATCTCGAATCTAGTTCCGATGGAGCCATCCTCGCTCCGTCCTCTCAGGAGGTCGTCATGTTCCGGCCGGCGCGCGCATTCCTTCTCTCGGGAGCGGGGCTCCTCTGCCTCGCGGTCGCCCAACCCGCCGAGGCGTTCGTTCCGATCGCCACCGCGAACCAGGTGACGAACACCAAGAACGGGCGGAACGAGAGCCCCGCCGTCGACACCGCGGGCAGGGTCGTCGTCTTCGTCTCGAACTCCGATCACGTCGCCGGAGTGCTGAACGCACCCGGCGGAGCGTTCGACCACGACGGCAGCGGCAACGCGTTCACGTCCGCCGGAGCGACGCATCCCGATCCGGTCTGCACGAACTGTACGTCGGTCGACGACTCGAGCGGCAATCTCTACATCTGGCGCGCGAAGAAGAAGCAATCCGATCCCGCGAACTCGATGCGCCAGCTCACCTTCTCCTCCACGGGCGGCTTCGACGCGAATCGCTTCCCCGACGTCGACTCGAAGGGGCAGTGGCTCGCGTGGGACTCCGACCGGGATCAGACGGGCGGCAACGCCGACGAGAACCGCGAGATCTTCCTGATGGAGATCGACTCGGGCACGATCACGCAGGTGACGAGCACGACGGGCGGCGGCGGCTCGGCAAATCAGCGCGCCAGCATCAGCGACCGCGGGAGCGTCGTCGCGTTCACGTCGACGCGTGACTTCGCCGCGGTCGCGACCTGCAAGCGCCCGGACGGCACCACGGCGTGCGGCAACGGCGACAACAACAGCGAGGTGATGCTCTACGACCGTGCCGCCGGCACTCTGACGCAGGTCACGAGCACGACCGGCGACGGCGCGAGCGCGAACACCCTCGCGCACGTGAGCTCGGACGGCGCCTTCGTCGCGTTCCAGTCGGTCGCGAGCTTCGGCGGAGCCCTGACCGGCGGCGTCACCTGCAGCAAGATGGGCGGCGGCGCCTGCGCGAACGACGGGAACTCCGAGATCCTGCTCTACGACCTCGAGCTGCGCACGCTGACGCAGATCACCGACACGATCGCCCAGTCGGGTTGCAACGGCGCGGGCTCGAGCGAGTGGGCGGAGGCAAGCAAGAAGGCCAAGTACCTCGTCTTCGAGTCGACGTGCGAAGACCAGCTCAACCCGACGGGCTGCGGCGCCTGCGACAACAACGACGAGATCTTTCTCGTCGATCTCAAGAAGGCGGAGATCGCACAGCTCACCATCTCCGATGCGGGCTGGAACCGGGTCCCGCGACTCTCGGCGACGGGCTCCACGATCGCCTTCGAGTCGAACCGCGACTACATGAACCTCAACAACTCGCACAACGAGACGCTCTTCATCCTGAAGCGGAGCAGCACCAAGGCGGTCGCCGGCCTGACGAACCGCTCCCAGGTCGAAGAAGACGACGATCTGGAGCTCGCCGGCACCACGCAGAACCCGAAGACGCAGCTCACGACGATCCAGTTCAACGGCGGCTTCCCGGCGCAGGAGCGCATCGCGGTCAGCGGCAACGGGCGTTTCGTCGCCTTCGAGAGCTCGAAGAACGTCGGCAACCATGAGATCTGGCTCGTCGACAAGAACAAGTGCACGCACGGCCTGCCCGACTGCCAGTGAGAGCGGCGGGTCTCACGTAGCGCACGAGGTCCTGCTTCGACCCGGGCTCCCGGAGAGAGCCCGGGCAGCGAGGCGCTCTTTCGTCTACCCTTCGCGGCGATGAGCCGTGCGGCACCTCTCTCGATCGGGCTGATCGGCCTCGGAAAGCACGGCGAGCGCTACCTCGGACACGTCCAGCGCGACCTGCCGGAGCTGCGGATCGCCGCTCTCTCGCGGCAGAACGCGGACGCGGGGCGAGCGCTCGCGGGCGAGCTCGGCGTCCGATTCCACGCGGATCCGCGCGACCTGGTGAACGATCCCGGCGTCGAGGCGGTGATCGCGGTCGTTCCCCCGCGCCTGCATGCGTCGATCGTCGAGGCGTGCGTCGCCGCGCGCCGTCCGCTCCTCATCGAGAAGCCGTTCGCCGTCGACGCGGCGGAGGCGTTTCGCCTGCGGGACCGCGTCGAGGATTCCGGTCTTCCGTGCCTCGTGGCGCAGACGCTTCGCTTCTCGAGCGTCGTCCGAACCGTTCGCGAGTGGCTGCCCGAGATCGGCCTGCCGAGCCAGGTTCTCCTCGGCCAGAGCTTCGAGCCGACGCGCCTCGGCTGGCTCGACGATCCCGCGGTGTCGGGCGGCGGCAACGTTCTCCACACGGGCGTGCACATGTTCGATCTTCTGCGCCACCTGACGGGCGGCGAGGTGCGCGAGGCGTACTGCGCGCTCGACCGCGTGACGACGAAGCGGACCGAGGACAGCTTCGTCGCGAGCTTCGCGATCGAGGCGCCGCACGGTCGCGTCCTCGGCTCGGCGGCGGGGTCGCGCGCGACCGAGAGCCGCGCGGGCGAGATCCGGATCGTCGCCGAGCGCGGCCAGGTCGTCGCCGACCACGTGCACCGGACCGCCTCGCTTCTCGCGGACCGGCGCGTCGTACGGTCCGTCGAGGTCGCGGACGTGCCGACCGTGCGCGAGGTGCTGCAGACGTTCGCCGCGGTCGCGCGTGGCGCCCCGTCCCCGATCACGGCGCGCGACGGCGCCGCGGCGGTGGCGATCGCGGACGCATGCTATCGCTCCGCCGAGACCGGGACCCGCGTTCGGGTACCCGCCCAGTAGCGGGAGCGAGCGATGCCTCTGTTCGTGATGATCGGAAGGGACGGCGAGGACGGCCTCGCCAAGCGGCCCGCGACCCGTCCGCGCCATCTCGCGCACCTCGAGCCGCTCGACCGCGCGGGCCGCATCGAGATCGCCGGTCCGATGTTCGACGCGGACGGCAGCACGCCGCGCGGGAGCGTCGTGATCTTCGAGGCGGAGAACCTCGCGGCCGCACGCGAGATCGCCGCGCGCGACCCCTACGTGCTCGAGGGGGTGTTCGCGACCTGGGAGATCCACCCCTTCAAGATCGTCTTCCCCGAGCTTCCCGAGCTCCCCGGCTGAGCGATGCCGCTCGTCAACGTCCCCGCTTCGGACGAGCTGCCGCACGCCGTCGGCAGCGAGAGCGGCTGGAGCGAGTCGTACTCGTTCCAGCTCGTCGATCCGCGCGAGGGGATCGCCCTCCTCACGCGCATCGGCGTGCGGCCGAACGAAGGGATCATGGACGTCGGCCTCGACGTCTACCTCCCCGACGGCGGCATGCTCGCCGCGCGCCACGTCGCGGCGGCGAGCGGGAACACCGCCGACCTCGCGATCGAAGGCGTGCGCTACGAGCTCGTGCGCCCGCTCGAGGAGTGGCGGGTCACCTACGACGGTCCCGCACACTCGCTCGCTTCGTCGCGCGATGCGGGCCGGCACGAGGCGTGGCACGGCTCGCGGCTCGAGCGGCTCTCCCTCGATCTGCGCTTCGTCGCGGAGGCGGCGGCCGCCGCGGTCGAGCCGGCGACGGCGCGCTTCGGGCAGGCCGGGCGCTTCACCGGCGAGGTCTGGGTCTCGGGCGACTCGTATCGGCTCGACGTGCCCGGGCTGCGCGAGAAGTCCTGGGGCGCCGCCGGCACCGAGATCCCTCGCCTCCGGAGACGCTTCTGGATCCGCTTCGGCGACGAAGCGGCGCTCGTCGTCGACCGGCGCGTCACCGAGACCACGGACGAGCTGACGGGCTGGATGCTCGACGGCGGCCGCGTGCGCGCGCTCGAGAGCGTCGCGCTCCGCACGGAGACGGAGCCCGACTCGTTCTTCCAGAAGTCGTTCTCCCTGACGGCTCGCGACGACGCGGGCGTCGAGCATGCTCTCACGGGCGAGGTCGTACATCTCGCGCCGCTGCCGACGGTGCGTGGCACCGTGCGCGCGGTCGTGTGCACGAGCGTCGCACGCTTCTCGTGGAGCGGACGCGAGGGCGTCGGCATCGCGGAGTACGTGCATCGTCTCGACGCCGCGGGAAATCCGCTCTTGCCGGTCGCCGAATGGGGCTGAGCGCGTCGCTTCAGCCGAGCGCGGCTTCGCGGCCTTCGCCCCGCAGGATCACCTCGAGGATCTCCGCCGGCGCTCGCAAGCGGATCGGCGGTCCCCAGTAGCCCGTTCCGCAGCTCACGAGGAGCTGCGATCGACCGCGTCGATAGTGCCCGGCGACGAAGCCGACGGCGGCACGAACGAGCCAGCCGAACGGCCAGATCTGGCCGCCGTGCGTGTGGCCGGAGAGCTGCAGATCGACGTCGTGTCGGGCAGCCGCCGGGAACGTCGCGGGATCGTGCGCGAGAAGGATCACCGGCCGCGACACGTCGCGTCCCGCGAGCGCGCGCGGAACGTCCTCGCCGTGTCCGGGCCCGAACATGCGACCGCGATGGTCGTCGACGCCGGCGAGATCGAAGACGCCGCCGTCCGCCTCGATCGCGATCCGCTCGTTGCGGAGCGGCCGCATCCCGAGGTCGGAGACGTACGCGAGCCACGGATCCGCGCCCGAGTAGTAGTCGTGATTCCCGGTGACGAAGAAGACGCCGTGCCGCGCGCGCAGCTCCGCGAACGGCTCGACCTCCTCCGCGAGGTGCGGCACCGTCCCATCGACCAGGTCGCCCGTCACCGCGACGACGTCCGGCCGAAGCCCGTTGACGCGCTCGACGACGGCGCGCGCGAAGCGGCGGCCCTGCATCGCGCCGATGTGGATGTCGCTGATCTGGACGATGCGAAGGCCGTCGAGCGGAGCCGGCCAGCGCGCGATCTCGATCTCGCAGCGCGTGACCTGCGGCGGCGACAGTGCCGACCGCATGCCGATCGCGATCCCGGCGAGGGCGACCGAGAGCACTGCGACCGAGCGAAGCCGCGCGGTTGCCGGCCCCGCGGGCGAGACGCCGGTCACGTCGAGGACGAAGAGCAGCAGATCGGTCGCCGCGAACCCGACCAGCAGCAGGAACGCGAGCCCCATCCAGAGGTTCGCGGGCCAGGCGACCCAGCGCGCGACGTGCGGTCGCGAGAGGCGCTCGAAGACGGGCGCGAGAAGAGGCAGGGCCGCGCAGGCGATCATCACCAGCGTGAGACGGCGCGTCCAGTCTTCGCCGAGATCGAGATCCCAGATCAGACGATCGGCGAGGTACGTGTGGCCGGCCACCCACACCGTGAGGAGCACCGATACGAAGGCCGTGGCAAGGAGCGCCGTCCGCCACATGGTCGAGCACGCGTTTAGGCGATCGGCGCGATCCGGTCCAGGGGACGAAGATTTGCGCGGTGGGACAAACTTCGATCTCGTTCACACGATTCCGGCTCTCTCTTCGCGTAGGACGCCGCTCCGGAGAGAACGGTCGCGATGTCGCTCAAGTACGTGGTCCTCGGTCTCCTCGCGTCGAGCCCGCTGCACGGGTACGCGGTCCGCGCCGCGCTCGAGCAGCGCATCGGCGACTTCGTCGAGCTCGGCTGCGCGCAGATCTACGCGATCCTCGCCGCGCTCGAGGAGGAGGGTCTCGCCGCCGCGACGATCGACCACGTGGGCAAGCGGCGCCGGCGCGTCTACGCCTTGACGGAGACGGGTACGCGAGCGCTGCGCGAATGGATCCTCGCGGCGCCGCGTGAGGGCGATCGCCGCCGCGATCTCTTCTTGCGTCTCCTCGTCGCGGGCGCGGATCACCGTCTCGTCGGCGAGATCCTGAGGGCACACGCGCGCCACGAGACGACGGCGCTCGCGCGTCTTCGCGCCGCGCGAAGCACGCGCGCGGAGCAAGCGGATCTCGTCAGGCGACTCCGGATCGAAGCGGAGATCCGCCACGCGGAGGCGGCTCTCGAGGTGATCGCGCTCTGCCGAAGCGCCTTCGAGCGGCCGCGTGCGAGCGGGATGCGCGTCGCGGCTACTGCAGGATGCCGGGCATCTGCAGCGGGAAACGAGGGATCTCCGCCTGGAAGACGCGGCCGCTCGCCTCGTGCATCTCGTACGTGCCTTCCATCGTCCCGACGGGCGTCGTGATCACTGCGCCGCTCGTGTAGTTGTGCTCGTCGCCGGGCTCGAGCGTCGGCTGCTCGCCGACGACGCCAGGGCCCTCGACTTCCTGCACGTGCGCGTTTCCGTCGGTGATGATCCAGTGTCGACGCCGAAGCTGTACGCGCGTCGCGCCTTCGTTCGCGATCGTGACGAAATATGCGAACGCGTAACGGTTCTCGTCCGGCTGGGAGTGCTCTTCGAGGTACTTCGACTCGACGGTGACTCGAACTCCCTCCGTGAGCGCGGTCGGCATCGGACGGTTCGTAGCATCGCTCGGGACCGAGGCCAATCGCACTGGTTGCAAGCGTCGCAGCCCGCTCGTTAACGAAATCGCCAGCGCGCCGAGGGAGACATGGCAGACGACTACAAGGCCCCGAGACCGACGCCGACGCCGGACAACGCTCCGTTCTGGGAAGCGCTCCGCAAGCACGAGCTGCACGTCCAGCGCTGTCGCGATTGTGGACAGGCGTACTTCTATCCGCGCAACGCGTGCCCCGGCTGCCTGTCCGGGAACGTCGAGTGGATCAAGACGAGCGGACGCGGACGGCTGCACACCTTCTCCGTCGTGCACGTCACCGGCCGCAATCCTCCGCTCGAGCCTCCCTACGTTCTCGCGATGGTGGAGCTCGAGGAGGGACCGAAGCTCTTGACCAACCTCGTCGGCGTCGAGCCGGATCCGGCGAAGATCCGTTGCGACATGGCCGTCGTCGTCGAGTATGCGGACGTGACCGCCGAGCTCACGCTGCCGCGCTTTCGCCCGGCTTCCTGAAGGAATCGGGAGGATCACGCCATGGCTCTCGAGAAGCTCCACGCGCAGCGCGGCACGATCGCGATCGTCGGCGCCGCCGAGACCGATCGAATCGGCAAGCAGCCGGAGATGTCCGCGCTGATGCTCCACGCCGAGGGCGCGCGAAACGCGCTCGCGGACGCTGGCATCGCGGCGAGCGAGGTCGACGCGGTCCTCTCGACGGGACGACAGACCGCGAACGACATCCCGGAGTATCTCGGCATGCGCCCGCGGTACATGGACAACACGCAGATGGGTGGCTGCTCGTTCATCGCGCACCTGCAGCACGCGATGGGGCTGATCAACGCCGGCATCGCCGAGGTCGTGCTGATCACGCACGGTGAGAGCGGACGCTCGCGCGTCGGGATGGCGAGCACGAGCTTCACGCCGGACTCGCCTCCGGGCCAGTTCGAGATGCCGTTCGGGATCGGTGGACCGGCGACGCGCTATGCGCTCGCCGCGGTTCGCCACATGCACGAGTACGGCACGACGCGCGAGCAGCTCGCCGAGGTGGCGGTCGCGACGCGGAAGTGGGCGAGCCTGAACCCGCGTGCGGCGATGCGCGATCCCCTGACGATCGAGGACGTGCTGAACGCGCGCATGATCTCGTGGCCATTCGGGCTCCTCGACTGCTGCCTCGTCGCGGACGGCGGCGGTGCGCTCGTGGTGACGTCGGCCGAGCGCGCGCGCGACGCGAAGCAGAAGCCCGTCTACGTGCTCGGCACCGGCGAGGCGACGACGCACTCGATCATCAGCCAGATGCCGCGCTTCCACGTGTGGGACGCGGCGATCCTCTCCGGAGAGCGGGCGTGGGCGATGTCCGGCGTCGAGCACGACGAGATCGACCTCGCGATGTTCTACGACGCGTTCACGATCGTGCCGCTGCTCTCGCTCGAGGCGCTCGGCTTCTGCGGGCTCGGCGAGAGCGGCGCGTTCGTCGAGAACCAGCGGACGGCGCCGGGCGGCGACTTCCCGATGAACACGAACGGCGGCGGTCTCTCGTACACGCACACGGGGATGTACGGGATGTTCCTCCTGATCGAAGCGGTACGTCAGCTTCGCGGCGGTTGCGGCGAGCGACAGGTCGAGGGCGCGAAGACGGCGATCTGCCACGGCACGGGCGGCATCCTCTCCGCCGCCGCCACCGCGATCCTCTCGACCGAGCGCTGAGCGCGAGCCGGCGCGAAGCTCGTCCGGCGCACGGAAAAGATGCCGTCGCTACGTATCGTCTCGGGCGGTCAGACGGGCGTGGATCGCGCCGCGCTCGACGTCGCCGCCGAGATCGGCTTCGAGTCGGGCGGCTGGTGTCCGAAGGGCCGGATCGCCGAGGACGGCGCGCTTCCCGCGCGGTATCCGCTCCAGGAGACGCCGGCGCGCCGCTATGCGCAGCGCACGGAGTGGAACGTCCGAGACTCCGACGCGACGCTGATCCTCGCGCACGGCTCGCTCACGGGCGGGACGGCTCTGACGGTACGCTTCGCGAGCGAGCTCGCTCGGCCCTTCCTCGTCGTCGATCTCGCCGCGGGAGAGGACGCGAGCGGGGAAGAGACGCGCGCGTGGCTCGCGAAGAACGCCGTCCGTACCCTGAACGTCGCCGGACCGCGCGAGAGCACCGCACCGGGGATCTACGAAGCGGCGCGCGCCTTCCTCCTGCGTCTCCTCCTGGTCTTGCTCGCGTTCGTGCTCGGTGGGCCCTTCGCCGCGAGAGCGGCTGCGGCGACGCCCGAAGCGAAGCCCACGCTCGAAGGTCCGGCGATCGTCGTCGACGCGAACGCGGATGGCATGGCGCAGGACGGCGCGCGCGACTTCCGCGTCTACTGGTATCGCATGACGGGGGCGCTCCTTCCGATCGTTCCCGCGACGAAGGACCTCGCGAGCGCGGGCGTTCCGGGCGGATCCTTCGTCCTCGGCCGTCTCGACGTGAATCCCGTCGTCGAAGCGCTGCAGGAGCAGGGCAAGCTCGGTCTCGGCGGCGCGACGCTCGGACCGGAAGGATTCAAGCTCGAGACGATTCCGTCGGCGTCCGGAACGGTGACGGTCGTCGCGGCGAGCACGGGCCGAGGCGTGATGTACGGCGGCTACGAGCTGCTCGAGCGCTACGGCGTCCGCTTCTTCACGGAGCACGACACGGTGCCGGACCTGCGCGGCAAGGTGCCGCGGCTCGAGCTCGACGAGATCGAGGAGCCCCGTCTCGCGGTGCGCGGCTCGCTGCCGTGGTCGAACTTCATCGCGAGCCCGTACGTCTGGGATCTGGCGGACTACTACCGCTACATCGACCAGATGGCCAAGCAAAAATTCAATCTTCTCATGTTCCACGTCTACAAGGAGGAGCCGTACCTCCGTTTCACGCACCGCGAGACGTCGCACCCGGTGCGGCGCGGAAACGCCTCGGCCGGGCGCTGGCACGAGAAGACCGGGATCGAGCAGATGCCGCTCGGCCTGCAGCGCTTCTACCGCGCGCCGGTCTTCGGGTCCGAGGCTCTCGTCGACGCGAAGACCGACTCGGAGGCGTTCGAGCGCGCCTCCGCGATGCTCCGGCGCATGATGGCGTACGCGCACCGCCGCGGCATCCAGGTCTGCATGGGCTTCGAGGTCGGCCTTCATCCGCCGGAGATCCGGGCGGTCGTTCCGAAGGAAGCCTGGCTGGACGAGCAGCACCTCCTCGATCCGACGGGTGCTCCGGCGCGCGAGATCCTCGAGATCCAGATCCGGAACCTCGTCGAGACCTATCCGGACGTCGACTACGTCGCGTTCTGGCAGCCCGAGTCGGTCTTCCGCTTCCAGCTTCCCGAGGGGAAGAGCGAAGGCTTCGATCGGTTCGTCCGTACGCACGAGGCGAAGTTCTCGTACGAGCTGGAGCGCGCGAAGAAGCCGCACGAGAGGAAGCGCGCGGAGCAGCGCATCCGGATGAACCTCTGGACCGCTGCGTACTTTCTCCGCGCGATCTCGATCCTGAAGAAGGTCGCGCCGGAGAAGGTGCCCGTGATCGCCGGCTGGGGCGGCAGCATGGGATATTCGGGTCAGCTCGTCGGTGCGCTCGAGGGGCTCGACGCGATCCTCCCGAAGAACGTCGTCCTCTCGTACCTCACCGGGCTCTACGGACTGATGAACGTGGCGCCGGTGCTCGGCGAGATCCAGGGACGTCCGAAGTGGCCGATCTCGTGGTTCGAGGGCGACTACGCGCTCTGGTACCCGTCGTACAACGTCCACCTGATGGATCGGCAGCTCGAGAGCGGTGCGCGCCGTGGCGTCACCGGATTCATCGGGATCCACTGGCGGACGCAGAACATCGAGCGGTCGGCCTCGTACGTGGCGCGAAAGCTCTGGAGCGACGGCTGGACGCCGGAGACCTTCTACCGCGACTACGCGCGTACGGAGCTCGGCGACGAAGCCCTCGCGGAAGCGCTCACGCGCCTCGACAAGGAGACGCGCTTCGTCGGCAGCCCGGAATGGTCCGGCTACAAGGAGGGCCAGCCGATGGGCGCCGTTTCCGATCGACACCGCGAAGCCCTGAACGAGACGCTCGCGTTCCTCGAGGGGCGAACGGTGCCCGGAGCGCTCGAGCAGGAGCGCCTCGAGCTCCTGCGCAACGAGATGCGCGCGACGAAGACGCTCGACGAGATCGGGCAGACGATGCGTCGCGTGTACCCGAGCAAGAAGCAGAAGATCGAGCCGCAGGAGCTCGAGCAGGCGAGGCGCGCCGCTCTGCCCGAGCTTCGCCGCGAGCGGATGCGCGAGGCGCTCGAGCAATCCGCGAACCGGACGTTCGTGAAGGAGCACCTCGGGCTCCTGATCGGCCTCTCCGGCGGACACGCGCGTCTCCGTGAAGTCACGGCGTAGATCGAGAAGGAGACGGGCTCACCCGCGCGACCCGAGGACGCAAAGCCGCGCGACGTGCGGATCGTACCGCACACGTTCCTCTGGGCGCGCTCGCCGGTGTACGAGAAGGGGAAGCCGGCGGTCGTCGAGGCGATCGTCGCGACGGCGGAGCCGGTGCAGGCCGTGCTGCGCTACCGGAAGATCGGCGAGAAGGAGTTCGCCTCCGTTCCGATGGAGCAGGGCTGGGAGACGTCGTTCCGCGGCATGCTGCCCGAGTCCGCGCTGCAGGGAGACGTCGTCGAGTACTTCGTCGAGGTCTCGAGCCCGGACGGCCGAGTGCTGCCCGAGCTTCGCTATCCGCGGAGCGTCGAGACGGTCTGGATGGAGCCGCTCTGACGGCGATCAGAGGCCTTCCGCGAGAGCGCGCGCGGTGCGCGGACCGGGCCAGAACGCGAGCGTCCCGTCGACGACGCGGATCGCGCCGTTCCGCGCAGCCGGCGTCCCGGCGAGCGGTCCTTCCGCGAGCGCGCGAGCATCGTCCGGTCCGAACCGATAGGGCTCGTCGGGAAGGAGGACGACTTCGGGCGAGAGCGAGGCGACCCGGTCGAGCGTGACGCGCGGGTAGCGCTCCGCGGCGTCCGCGAAGACGTTCGCGAGACCGAGATGGGCGAGAAGATCGTGCGCGTAGGTGGCCCTCGAGAGGGTCATCCAGGGATCCTTCCAGACGGCGACGAAGCAGCGCCTCGGCTCGCGAAGCCGAGCCCGCGCCGTGGCGAGGCCCTGCTCGAGATTGCCGAGCAACGACGAACGGCGGCCTTCGGGCGCACCGAGGTCTGCGAGCCATTCGACGTGCGCGACGACGTCGGCCACGGTGCACGGGAAATCGACCCAGACCGCAAAGCCGCGCTCGCGCAGGCGCCGCACGTCGATCTCGCGGTTCTCCTCGAGGTTCGCGAGCACGAGGTCGGGACGGAGGCTCTCGATCGCCGCGACGTCGGGGTTCTTCGTGCCGCGAACGCGTGGCACGGACGCGAGCTCGCGGGCCGGGTGGATGCACCACTCCGTGACGCCGACCACGCGGTCCCCGAGTCCGAGCGCGAACAGCGTCTCGGTCACGCTCGGGACGAGCGAGACGATGCGCGACGGCGCGCTCGGGACCGTGACGAGCGAGTCCGAGGCATCGCGCTGCACGCTCGACATCTCGCTCCTCTCGTACCAGCGGAGCGGCACGCGTGCCGCTCGGTCGTCCCGTGAACGAGGCGAGCGGCGCGCGTGCTCTGCGGGAGCACTTCCGGCGCCGTCACGGGCGAGAGCCGCGCTTCGCGCATGCTCCCGGCCGCGTCAATCTCATCGGAGAGCACACGGACTACAACGACGGCTTCGCTCTTCCGGTCGCGATCGATCTCTGGACGAGCGTCGCGTTCGCGCCGCGCGAGGAAGCGCGTTGGCTCGTGCGGTCGGAGTCGTTCGCGATCGGGGTCGAAGGCGCGCCGGGCGATCAGGTCGAGCTCCGGCCGGACGAGGGCCCGCGAGTGCACTGGAGCGACTACCCGACGGGCGTCCTCCGGATGCTTCTCGAGACGGGCGTGCGCGTGCCCGGAGCGACGCTGGAGTTCGCGAGCGACGTCCCGGCGGGAGCGGGCCTCAGCTCTTCGGCGGCTCTCGAGGTTGCGACGGCGAACGCGCTCCTCGCCCTCGCGGGCGAGGAGCGGGACGGAGCCGAGATCGCGCTTCTCTGCCAGCGTGCGGAGAACGAGTTCGTCGGCATGCGCTGCGGGATCATGGACCAGCTCGTCTCGTGCCTCGGCCGCGCCGGCGAGGCGATGCTGCTCGACTGTCGGACGCGCGCGGTGCGCTTCGTCCCGCTTCCGACGGGGGTCGACCTCGTGATCGTCAGCAGCATGGTGCGCCATGCGCTCGCGGCGGGCGAGTACAACGCAAGGCGGAGCGAGTGCGAGGAGGCCGCCCGGATCCTCGCGGAGGAAGCGGGCCGAGACGCTTCCCGCCCTCCCTCGCTCCGGGACGCGACTCTCGCCGACGTCGAGCACTCGCGCTCCCGCATGACCGATCGCGTGTTTCGCCGCGCGCGTCACGTCGTGACGGAGAACGAGCGCGTCCTCGAGACGGTCGAGGCGCTCGCGGTGGGCGACCTCGAGCGCGTCGGCGGTGCGATGGCGCGCTCGCACGCGAGCCTCCGGGACGACTTCGAGGTGAGCTGCCGGGAGCTCGACTCGCTCGTCGAGATCGCGTCGAGCGAGCCCGGCGTCGTCGGTGCCCGCATGACCGGCGGCGGGTTCGGCGGCTGCACGGTGAACCTCGTTCGCTCCGCCTCGACGCGGTCCTTCTGCGAAGCGGTGTGCGAGCGCCAAGCGGCCGCGACCGGGCAGGCTCCCGACCTCTGGGTGACGAGCGCCGTGTCGGGCGCCCGCGTGGAATGAAGAGGGGGGCGTCGAGCCTGTAACGCGATGTCAGCCCGCTGACAGCGCGTCCGCTTCGGCGGACCTCGAAAACTTCCGGAATCGTTGGCATTTTCGGCTCGGGAAGGTTGGCGCCACGTTTGCTGGATCGGCTCCTCGCCAGGTCGCCCGGCGGCAACGCAGGCGTCCACGTACTGGCGAATCGGAGGCGACACGATGAAGCGGTTCCGCAGAGTGCAGCGACGGCATATTCGGCGTCTGGCGAGGAATCCGGCGGTGGTGGCGCGGGCTGCGCTTCTGGGGATGGCCTTCCTGGTCGGGATGGTCGCGGCTTGAGGTAGAGCGTCGTCCGAATCGAACGAGTCGGAGAACCCGGATGCCGGGCGCTCCGGCGGTAGCTGCGTCGAGACCCGGGTCCCCGTGAGGGACCCGGGTCTTTTCGTTTGTGCACCTCTGCCCCTTTCTGCTTTTGACCCACCTGGGGACGGTGTGCATAATCGCGCCCCGCGGTTCGGACCACGGATGTGGGTCGGGCGTAGAGGGCAGTATGGATCGAATCGCTTCAGCAGCGGGGTTCCGTTCGGCGGCCTCGCGGCGCCGGGGGCTCGCCAAAGCGATGGGGCTCCTCGCCGGAGCGGCGGTCCTCTGCGCCACCGGCGTGGCGATGGCCGAGCCGACGACGGGCCGGCCCGTGTTCGATCAGGTTTCGAACATGTTCCAGCCGGTCTCCGTGCCGGCTGCGAAGATCCGCGATCTTGCGTTACTCGTTCTCGCGATCTGCGGCGGGATCTTCGTCGTCGTCGGTGGCCTGATCGCCTACACGCTGATCCGCTTCCGTGCGCGTCCCGGCGACGAGCACCGCGAGCCGCCGCAGGTGTACGGCAGCAGCAACATCGAGGCGGCCTGGACGATCGTCCCGGTGATCATCGTCGTCGTCCTTTTCCTCGCGACCGCGCGGACGATCAACGAGCTCGAGCTGAAGGAGCCGCCCGAGAGCGCGCTCCAGGTCACCGTCGTCGGCCACCGCTGGTGGTGGGAGTTCCAGTATCCCGAGTACGGAATCGTCACCGCGAACGAGCTGCACGTGCCGGCGAGCACGCCGGACGCGCCGCGGCCGACGTTCCTCTGGCTCGAGTCCGTCGACGTCGCGCACAGCTTCTGGGTGCCGCGGCTCGCCGGCAAGACGGACGTCATCCCGAATCGCCGCAACACGCTCTGGCTCGAGACGGCGCAGCCCGGGCTCTATCTCGGCCAGTGCGCCGAGTACTGCGGCACGCAGCACGCGCACATGCTGCTGCGCGTCTACGTGCACACGCCGGAGGACTTCGCGCGCTGGGTCGAGGAGCAGAAGGCGCCCGAAGCCGAGGTCGCGAGCGTCGCGGCCGGTCGTGACCTCTTCCAGCGGACCGCGTGCATCAACTGCCATGCCGCCTCTGGCACGGTCGCGGACGGAACCTTCGGACCGAGCCTCTCGCACCTGATGAGCCGCGAGACGATCGGAGCCGGCGTCGCGATGAACACGCCCGACAACCTGCGCGCCTGGATCCGCGATCCGCAGACGATGAAGCCCGGCGTGCGCATGCCGGACATGAAGCTCGCCGACCACGAGGTCGACGCGATCGTCGACTATCTCGTGACGCTGCGCTAGGCGCGACGGGGAGGGGACGAGGGGGAGCATGACGGCGATCGACGGAAGCGTTCTCCCGGCCGAAGCCGCGGCGCGGACCTCGTTCTGGATCCGCGCGCACGAGTGGGCAACCACCGTCGATCACAAGAGGCTCGGGCTTCTCTACATCTCCTCCGGCCTCGTGTTCTTCCTGATCGCCGGCCTCGAGGCTTCGGCCATCCGCGCGCAGCTCGCCTTCGCGAACAACGACCTCATCGGACCGAACACCTTCAACCGTCTGATGACGGTGCACGGCACGACGATGGTGTTCTTCGTCGGCATGCCGATCTTCTTCGGCTTCGGGAACTACCTGATCCCGCTGATGATCGGGGCGCGCGATCTCGCCTTCCCGCGGCTGAACGCGTTCGGCTACTGGCTCTTCCTGTTCGGCGGGCTGCTCTTCTACTTCAGCTGGATCGGCGGCGACGGGCTCTACGGGACCGGCACGGCGCCCGACGTCGGATGGTTCGCGTATTCGCCGCTGACCTCACCTGCGTTCTCGCCGGGAAACTCGACCGACTACTGGATCCTCGGGATCATGGTGGCGGGGTTCGGCAGCACGGCGACGGCGCTGAACTTCGTCGCGACGATCCTCTGCATGCGCTGTCCGGGCATGACGCTCGGCAAGATGCCGCTCTTCGTGTGGATGATGCTCGTCAACGGCTTCCTCGTCCTCGTGGCGTTGACGCCTCTGACCGCCGCACAGGTGATGCTCCTCTTCGACCGCTTCCTGGACTCGCACTTCTTCGATACCCAGGCGGGCGGCTCGGCGGTCCTCTGGCAGCACTTCTTCTGGGTCTTCGGGCATCCCGAGGTCTACATCCTGATCCTTCCCGCGTTCGCGGTCGCTTCGGAGGTGACGCCCGTGTTCTCGCGGAAGCCGATCTTCGGCTACGAGATCATGGTCGCCGCGACGACCGGGATCGGCTTCATCAGCCTCGGCGTCTGGGCGCACCACATGTTCACGGTCGGGCTCTCCGGACCGGTGAACACTTTCTTCACCGCTTCGACGATGGCGATCGCGGTGCCGACGGGGATCAAGATCTTCAACTGGCTCGGCACGATGTGGGGCGGACGGATCCGCCTGCGCATGCCGATGCTCTGGGTCTGCGCGTTCCTCTTCGAGTTCGTGATCGCGGGCTTGACGGGCGTGATGCTCGCGGTCGTGCCGTTCGACTGGCAGCTGAGCGACTCCTATTTCGTCGTCGCCCACTTCCACTTCGTCCTGATCGGCGGGCTCCTCTACAACATCTTCGCGGGCATCTACTACTGGTTCCCGAAGGCGACGGGGAAGATGCTGAGCGAGCGCCTCGGCCGCTGGCACTTCTGGGTCTTCGTCGCGGGCTTCAACGTGACGTTCGGAACGATGCACTTCCAGGGGCTGCTCGGGATGCCGCGGCGGATCTACACGTACGATCCCGGACGCGGCTGGGACTTGCTGAACCTGATCACGTCGCTCGGCGTCATCCTGCAGGCGATCGGCATCCTGTTCTTCCTCGTGAACGTCCTCTGGTCGCTGCGCCGCGGCGAGGACGCCGGGCAGGATCCGTGGGACGCCTGGACGCTCGAGTGGTCGACCACGTCGCCGCCGCCCGCCTACAACTTCGAGAAGATCCCCGTCGTGCAGAGCCGCAGGCCGCTCTGGGATCTGAAGCACCCGAACGACCCCGACTGGCGGTACGAATGAAGCCGCAGGGACGCGCACGATGACGACGGCTTCCGCGACTCCCCCCGCTCCGGCCGAATGGACGTTGCCCTCGCGCGGCCGCGTCGGGATGGCGTGTCTCATCCTGACCGAGTCCGCCTTCTTCGCGATCTTCATCGCGGCGCACCTCTTCTACATCGGGAAGAGCCTGAATCCGCCGTACGCGCGCGACGTGCTCGAGCTGCCCGTCCTGAACACGATCTGCCTCCTCTCGAGCAGCATCACGATCACGCTCGCTCTGCGTGCCCTTCGCCGCGGCGCCGTGGGCACGTTCTCGTGGCTCTGGCTCGCGACGATCCTCCTCGGGCTCGAGTTCCTGATCGGCACGGGCCTCGAGTGGTACGGGCTGATCTATCGCGACGGGCTCACGATCGACACGAACCTCCTCGGAACGACCTTCTACTCGCTCGTCGGCTTCCATGCGGCGCACGTCACGCTCGGATTACTGATGCTTTCCGGGACGCTGCTCTTCGTCGTCCTCGGCTGGGCGGGAGAGCGCGACGTCGAGCGGATCGACGTCCTGTCGTGGTATTGGCACTTCGTCGATGCGATCTGGGTCGTCGTGCTGACGGTCGTGTACGTGATCGTCTGAGGGAGCGGAGGAGGGGCGTGGCAGCAGAGCGAGAGGCGAAGCACGCGGGCGAGGGAGGGATCGAGCTCCCGTCGCCGACGCCGTGGCCGCTCCTCGCCGCGTTCGGCATGACGCTCGGGTTCGCGGGGCTCGTGACGCATCCGATCGTCTCGATGGTCGGCGGCGTGTGCTTTCTCTTCGGCGGCGTCGGCTGGTGGCGCGAGGTGCTGCCCGTCGCACACGAAATCGAGGTCCCGCTCGCCGCACCGGCGCGGCGCGCGCGGCTGGTCGAGCCCGTTCCGGAGACCGTCGATCATCTCGAGCTCGGCGAAGGCGGACACCGGATGCGCCTCCCGACGCACGTGTTCCCGCTCTCCGCGGGCATCCGCGGCGGGATCGCGGGCGGAATCGCGATGGCGGCGCTCGCGGAGCTCTACGGGCTCCTCGTGCACCAGAGCCTCTGGTATCCGGTGAACCTGCTCTCCGCGGCGGCGATCCCGTCGCTCGCGAATGCTTCGACGGAGCAGCTCGCGCAGTTCAGCACGGAAGGGCTCCTCGTCGGCGTGATCGTGCACGTGCTCTTCTCGCTGCTCGTCGGGCTGCTCTACGCGGTGATGCTGCCGATGTTCCCGCGGCATCCGGCGATCCTCGGCGGGATCGTGGCACCACTCCTCTGGACCGGCCTTCTCTGGACGAGCCTCGGCGTGATCAACCCCGCTCTGAACGAGCGCATCGCGTGGGGCTGGTTCGCGGCTTCGCAGCTCGCCTTCGGTCTCGCCGCGGGGTTCGTCGTCTCGAAGATGGAGCGCATCGCGACGCTGCAATCCGCGGCGTTCGCGATCCGCGCCGGCCTCGAGCTGCAGTACGACGAGGAGGGGAAGGAGTGAGCCGCTTCGCGCTGCTCTCCCTCCTCGTGCTCGCCGGAGGTCTCTCCGGCTGCGACTCGCTTCCCGGCAAGCCCACCGAGGCGGAGCGTCCCGTCCTGCCGTCGAAGGTGATGGACTTCGCGAAGCTGTACGACGCGAACTGCGCGGGCTGCCACGGTGCGAACGGACAGCTCGGAGCGGCGCGCGCGCTGAACGACGCGCTGTACCTTGCTTGGGCCGGCGACGACGAGCTCGTCCGCGTCACCGCGAACGGTGTTCCGGGCACGGCGATGCCCGCGTTCGCGGTGAGCCAGGGCGGCGGTCTCACGGACGAGCAGATCACGGCACTGATCGACGAGATGGTCACGCGCTGGGGCGGGAAGGCGTCCGACGTCGACGGCTTGAACCTGCCGCCGCACGAGGCGTCGCTCGGTGATCCCGAGAGCGGGGCGCAGACGTACGCGACCTTCTGCGCCGCTTGTCACGGTGCGGACGGCACGGGCGGGACCGCTCCCGGATCGATCGTCGACGGAAGCTATCTCGCTCTCGTGAGCGATCAGGCGCTCCGCTCGATCGTCGTCGTCGGCCGGAAGGATCTCGGCATGCCGGACTGGCGTCACTTGATCCCTGGCCGGCCGATGTCGGACGCGCAGATCGCCGACGTCGTCGCGTGGCTCGCTTCGAAGCGCGTTCCATTCCCGGGCCAGATGGGCGGCCTGGGCCAGAATTCGCAGGAGGGGAAGACGGATGGCTGAGGGCGGACCGCAACCGGGCGCGCCGGCGCCGGCACCGCCGGTCACGCGGCGCGGCGTCCTGATCGGGCTCGGGGTCGCGCTCAACGTGGTCGGTGCCGCGCTGATCGGGGTCCCCGTGATCGGCTACATCGCGAGCGCGCTGCGCACCCGCTCGTACCAGGCGTGGATCCCGCTCGGGAAGCTCGCCGTGTTCCCCGAAGGCCAGACGCGCCTCGCCACGTATACGAATCCGTTCACCGTGCCGTGGGACGGCGTGACGGCGAACGTGCCGTGCTGGGTCCGCCGTATCGGCGCAGAGAAATTCCAGGTGTTCGCGATCAACTGCGCGCACCTCGGCTGCCCGGTGCGCTGGTTCCCCGAGTCGGGCCTCTTCATGTGCCCGTGCCACGGCGGCGTCTACTACGAGGACGGCTCGCGCGCTTCCGGTCCGCCGCCGCGCGGCCTCTTCGAGTACGAGTACGAGATCCGCGGCGACGAGCTCTGGGTCCGCGGCGGTCAGCTTCCGACGCTCGCGGGGCCGGTGTGACGGGCGGGTGCAGGCGATGAGCGCTCCGGCGCAGCCGAAGGGCCGCCTCGCGCGCGTCGGCGAGTGGCTCGACTTCCGGTTGAAGTTCCGCGAGTCGATCCTGCCGCCGATCGCGCACCCGGTGCCGAAGAGCTCGGCGAGCTGGTGGTACGTCTTCGGCAGCGCGACGCTCCTCTGCTTCGTCGTCCAGATCGTGACGGGCATGTGCCTGGCGCTCGTCTACGTCCCTTCCGCGTCCGAGGCGTGGACGAGCCTCGAGTACCTGAACTACGTCCAGCCGTTCGGCTGGTTCCTCCGCTCGCTGCACTCGTGGGGCTCGAACTTCATGGTCACGCTGATGACCATCCACCTCGTGCAGGTCTATCTCTTCGGCGCCTACAAGTATCCGCGCGAGCTGACGTGGGTCGTCGGCTGCGTCCTTTTCCTCTGCACGCTCGGCATGGCGTTCACCGGGCAGGTGATGCGCTTCGATCAGGACGCGTACTGGGGCCTCGGCATCGGCGTCGCGATGATGGGGCGCTTCCCCGTGATCGGCGAGTCGCTCGTGCACCTCGTCCTCGGCGGGCCGATCATCGGCGCGGAGACTCTCTCGCGCTTCTTCACGCTGCACGTGTTTGCCGTCCCCGGGCTCTTGCTGATGCTCATCGGCGTCCACCTCTGGCTCGTGATCAAGGTCGGCATCAACGAATGGCCGATGCCGGGCCGGCTCGTGACGCGCGAGCGCTACTCCGACGAGTACCACGAGCTCGTCGCGAAGGAGGGCGAGCCCTTCGTCCCGCAGGGCGTGCAGAAGGACATCGTGTTCGCGGGCATCGTGCTCGTCGCCCTGTTCGCGTGCGCGGCGGTCTTCGGGCCCGCGGGACCGAACGGGCAGCCCGATCCGACGCTGATCGAGACGGTGCCGCGGCCGGACTTCTTCTTCCTCTCGCTCTTCGCCGTGTTCGCGCTGCTGCCGCCCTACCTCGAGACGCCGCTGATCCTGACGGCGCCCGTCGTCCTCGTCGCTCTCGCGTTCCTGCTGCCGTTCTACTCGAACACCGGCGAGAAGAGCTGGAAGCGTCGCCCGGGTGCGTGGATCCTGGTGATCGTCGTGTTCCTCTGCCTGGGTACGCTGACGTGGCTCGGCCTCTCCTCGCCGTGGTCGCCGGACATGAGCGCCTGGAGCGGCACGCCGACGCCCGTCGAGTACGTGAAGGGGCGGACGCCGCTCGAGCTGCAGGGTGCGCTCGTGTTCCAGGCGAAGCAGTGCCGGAACTGCCACAGCCTCGGCGGCGAAGGCGGCATGCGCGGTCCGGCGCTCGACGACGTCGCGACGGTGCAGACGCGCGACGAGATCGTGCGCCAGGTCCTGCAGGGCGACGGCAACATGCCGGCGTACGGCAAGAACCTGAAGCCGCAGGAGGTGACGGCGCTCGTCGCGTTCCTCACGGCGATGCACCCGGCCGGAGAGCCCGCGCAGCGAAGCGCGACGATCCCGGCTCGTCCCGGAGGTTGACGGCAGCGTCCGAGCGCTGCGGCGCTTCTTCGCATGTCACCGGTGTTGGCGTTTATCGCAAGAGAGGGGCGCTGCCCCTCTCCTCCACGCGGCAAAGCCGCGCGGAGCCTCCACACCCCGCTCGCTGTCGCTCGGCCGCGCGCTTCGCGCGCGGAGGGTTCGATGTGATTTCACCGGCGCTGCTGTCGTGGAGCTTCGAGCCGGGGCTGATCGTCTCGCTCGCCGCTCTCGTCTGGGTCTATCTGCGCGGCCGGCGCGACCTCGCGATCGATCTGCCCGAGCGATACCCGACGTGGCGTGCCGTCGCCTTCGTCGCTGGTGCGGTGACGCTCTACGTCGCGCTCGCTTCACCGCTCGACGCGTTCGCGGGTCTCCTGCTGCAGGTCCACATGACGCAGCACCTCCTCCTCATGCTGGTCGCACCGCCGCTCCTCTGGCTCGGAGCGCCGCAGCTTCCGCTCCTGCGGGGCCTTCCGGACGTCGTGCGCCGGGATGGACTCTCTCCGTTCCTCGCATGGCACGGCCTGCATCGGGTCGTCGACGTCCTGACGCATCCGCTCGTCGGATGGATCGCGTTCGTCACGACGATGTGGGCGTGGCACGTGCCGTGGCTCTACGAGGCGGCGATCGCCGATCCGTTCCTGCACGAGATCGAGCACTTCTCCTTCTTCTTCGCAGCGCTCCTCTTCTGGTTCCCCGTCGTGCAGCCGTACCCGAGCCGGCCGCGCTGGTCGCGCTGGGCGATGGTGCCGTACCTCGTCCTCGCGGACCTGCAGAGCACGCTCTTCGCGGCGTTGCTCGCGTTCTCGGATCGCGTGCTCTACCCGCTCTACGAGCGCGCGCCGCGTCTCGGCGGGATCGGCGCGCTCGAGGACCAGGCGACGGCCGCGGCGATCATGTGGGTGCCGGGGTCGATCGCGCTCCTCGTCCCAGTGGTGTTGATCGTGCGTCGCCTGCTCGCGGCGGAACTCGTGCGGCCGGGCGAGGCGCCCGTGCACGTTGCCGCCTCGCGCGTCCGTCGAGAGCGACGTCCGATCGATCTCCTGCGCTGGCCGGTCGTCGGCGCGCTGCTCCCGCGGCGCGGCTTTCGCTTCGCGATGCAGTCCGTTCTGCTCGCGCTCGCGGTACTCGTCGTGCTCGACGGCTTCCTCGGACCCGAAGCCGGCGCGATGAACGTCGCCGGCGTCCTGCCGTGGACCTACGGCCGCGCCTTCGCGGTGATCGGGCTTCTCGTCGCCGGAAACGTCTTCTGCTTCGCGTGTCCCTTCATGCTGCCGCGCTCGCTCGCTCGCCGCTTCTTGCCGGCCGGACGAGCGTGGCCGCGCGCGCTGCGCACGAAGTGGACGGCGGTCGTGCTCTTCGCGCTCTTCCTCTGGGCGTACGAGGTGTTCGCGGTCTGGGACAGCCCGTGGTGGACCGCGTGGATCGTCGTCGGGTACTTCGCGGCGGCGCTCGTCGTCGACGGCTTCTTCCGCGGCGCGAGCTTCTGCAAGTTCGTGTGTCCGATCGGGCAGTTCGACTTCGTCGCCTCGCTCGTCTCGCCGCTCGAAGTACGTGCACGCCGGACCGACGTCTGCGGCTCGTGCACGACGAGCGACTGCATCCGCGGCAACGAGCGCTCCCGCGGCTGCGAGCTCGACCTCTTCCTGCCGGCGAAGGTGGGAAACCTCGACTGCACGGCGTGCCTCGACTGCGTCCGCGCCTGTCCGCACGATAACGTCGGCATCTTCGCGCGGATGCCCGCGGCGGAGCTCGTCGCCGACCCGCCGCGCGCTTCGGTGGGACGACTCGGGACGCGGCTCGACGTCGCCGCGTTCGCTTCGATTCTGGTCTTCGGCGCGTTCGCGAACGCGGCGGGGATGGTGCAGCCGGTCCTCGCCGCGGAGCGCGCGATCGCTGCGGACCTCGGTCTCGGCTCGACGCTCGTGCCGACGACGGTGCTCCTCGTGCTCGGGCTCGTGGCCGGCCCCGTGGTGGTCGCCGCGGGCTCCGCATGGCTCGGGACGCGCTTCGCGGGGATCGGGATCGACGGGCGGACGTTCTTCTGCCGTCTGGCGCTCGCGCTGGTTCCGCTCGGCGTCGCGATGTGGGCCGCGCACCTCCTCGGACATCTCGTGATGGGGCTCGCGAGCGTGCTTCCCGTCGGGATGCGCGGGCTCGCGGACCTCGGCTTCGCGGGCGTCGGCGCACCAGATTGGTCGCTCGCGCACGTCATGCCGGGATCCACCGAGACGCTGACGACCGTGCAGATCGTCCTTCTCGATCTCGGCCTCCTCGTGAGCCTCTACCTCGGATGGAGGGTCGCGCGGCAGCACGCTTCGCGTGCCGCGATCGCCGCGCGTGCTCTCGCGCCGTGGAGCGTGGTCGCGAGCGCGCTCTTCGTCGTCGGCGTTTGGGTGCTCTTTCAGCCGATGGAGATGCGCGGCATGCTCCTTCCCGGATGAGGCTCTGCTCGATCGCCGTCGTCGCGGCCCTCGGCGCGGCGGTCGCGGCTCCGTCGCACGCGGACGGCGGGCGCGTGCTCCTGAGCGAGCCCCTCGGCGCGAGCCAGGTGACGGTGTTCCTCGCGCCGAGCCCCGTCCGTGTCGGGCCGGCCGACGTGACCGTCCTGATCCAGGCGGGCGAGGGCGGAGCCGCGGTCCTCGACGCGCGCGTCGAGCTCGAGATGGTACCGGTCCTCGACGGCTCTCCTCCGCCGACGCGCCTTCCCGCGCTGCGCGGCGCCGCGACGAATCAGCTTCTCTATGGCGCGCAGGTCGATCTCTTCCGGCCGGGCGCGTGGCGCCTCCGCGCCGACGTCGCGCGCGGCGACGAATCGGGCTCGGTCGAGACGACGTTCGACGTCGCGCCGCCGGCGGCGCCGGTCACGCGCTACTGGCCCTGGCTCGCGATCGTACCGGCCGTCGTCGCGGTGTTCCTGCTCCACCAGTGGCTGCGCGACCGGCAGAAGCTCCGCGAGTGAAGGTGACGCTCTACGAAGCCGCCTGGAGCCGCGTCTCGATCGCCTTCAGCTCGCCCCCGCTCGACCACTCCGGCAGCCGCGGAAGCGTGATCGAGAAGGTCGAGCCGCGCTCGGGCTCGCTCCGGAGGTGCACGGAGCCGCCGAGCCTCTGCGTCAGCTGACGCACGATGTAGAGCCCGAGACCGCAGCCCTCGAAGCGCCGCGTGTCGGATCCGTCGGCCTGGCGGAACATCTCGAAGACGATCTCCTGGTCTTCGGGGCGGATGCCGACGCCGGTGTCGTCGACGATGACGGTGATCTCGTCGGGGCTGCCCGTGAAGCGCACGCGCACGTAGCCGGCGTCGGTGAACTTGAGGGCGTTGGCGAGGAGGTTCCGCAGGATGACGAGGAGCTTTCGCGGGTCCGTCCGGATCTCGCCCATCGGCAAGTCGGTGTCCCAGTGCAGCGCGACGTGCGGTCGCGGAATCAGGTCCGCACAGCCGAGCCGGAGCTCCGACCAGAGCGCCGCGACCGTCGAGGACCGCGCCTCGAGCGCGGTGCGTCCGGCCTCGAGCTTGCCGACCTCGAGCGTCCCTTCGACGAGCTCGAGCATCCGCGCTCCGGCGTGGCGCACCCCGCCGAGCAGCTCGCCGCGCTCGCTCGCGTCGAAGGAGGGATCACGCGCCATCTCTGCGAGCCCGATGATCACGTTCAGCGGCGTGCGGAGCTCGTGCGACATCGTCGAGACGAACTCCGTCCGCACCTGGTTCGCTTGCTCGAGCGCGGCGATGAGTCGGCGATTCGCCTCGACTTCTCTCTTCAGCTTCTCCTCGTTGGTGCACTTCTCGAGATAGGTCTGCTTGAACGCGAACCGGTTCTTGAACTCTCGCCAGCGCAAGCGCTCGCGCGCGACGGCGCTGACCGCACCGATCAGGCCCGCGGCGGCGAATCCGACGGTGTTGTTGACGACCATCCGGACGTCGTCGATCGGACCCATCCACCACGCGTAGCCGACGTAGCTCGAGACGATCACGCCGGTCGCGAGCATCGACCATGTCGGCGACCACGGCATGAGCAGCGCGGTTCCGAGGATCAGCAAGCCGACGCCGTTCGCGTACGGGCTCGCGTGTCCGCCCGTGTGCCGCATCAAGGCGAAGATCAGGAGGCCGCCGACGAGCGTGGTCGCGAGGGCGAGCTCGCGCGGGCGCGTCGAGCCGAGCCGGCTGCCCAGCAGCAGGAGCAGAAGCACGTTGATCGCGACGTAGATGCCGCGAATCGGCAGAAAGCTCGAGGCCACGTCGGGGAAGCGGGCGTAGTCGATGAGGACGAACGCCGGCGTCACCGTGATCCAGAGGAGACACGCTGTGCGGGCCGCACGCCGGCAATGCTCGAGGCTCTCGGAGCGATACGCGAAGCGAAGATGGGGCGGAGTGCGAAGCGGCGCGACCTCGACATCGGGTGATGTCGTCGCGAACATTCGTTTGCGGTGGGCAGCAAGGCCCATACCAGCGCGGGCGTGCATCCCGGTCGAAGCGCAGGGCACCTGGTCTTGCATTCGCGCCAGCGCGACCGAATTGCTACGAGCCTCCGTCGCACGATCGCGGGTTGCCTTCGGCGCGGCCGTGTAGAATTTTCGAAGGCATGCGAGAAGCCGCGAATCGAGCCTCGAAGCGAGCCACGAAGGCACGGATCGTCGTCGTGCTGTCTTCTTGGGCATGTGCGGCGATGAGCGCGACGCTGGGCGCCGACGCGCTCGCCGCGTAGACGGGCCGCCGTCTCGCGATCGCCTGGACCGATTCCGAGTCCGGACGCGGTCGGGTGCAGGCAATCGACGTGCGTGCTCCGTGGGCGTTCGAGACGGCCGCGATCGAAACCGGCAGCGCGCCGACGCTGCACTTCGGCGGCGGCCTCCTCTTCGCCACGAGCGCGCAGGCCGGGACGGTCACGATCATCGATCCGCACGCGTGGGAGGTGCTGCGCGTCGTCTCGCTCGGCGAGGGAAGCGAGCCGGACGACGTTTCGGCGGTGAGCCGGCGTCGCGCGTACGTTTCGCGTCGCGGTGCGACGCATCTCCTGCGTCTCGATCCCTGCACCGGCGAGACGGCGGAGGGGATCGATCTCCGGCCGCTCGCCGACGCCGACGGCATTCCCGATCTCGGCTCGACGGTGCGCGACGGCCGGAGGCTCTTCGTCCAGGTGCGCCGTCTGAACGGCGACGCACCGGGAGGTTTCGAGCATCCGGCGCAGATCGGCGTGATCGATCTCGCGACGGAGGAGCTCGTCGACGTCGACGCGCAGACGGCGGGCGTGCAGGGCATCGCTCTCGAAGGAACGCTGCCGAAGACGCGGATGCAGGTCGTGCGCTCTCCGCGCCGTCTCGTGGTCGGCGCCAGCGGCGGCTTCTTCGACGAGGGCGGCATCGAGCTGATCGACCTCGCGACCCTCGACTCGCTCGGTCTCGTCGTGCGTGAAGCCGACGCTCAGGTCGGAGCGGATCTCGGCTCGTTCGTGATGACGAAGCGCGACCGCGGATACTTGACGTATTCGACCGACCTCCTGCTCTCGTCGCACCTGCACCAGTTCGCGGTGGACGGGACGGTCGTCCCCGAGCAGCTCCACGTGTCGGTCGACTACTTCGCGCCGGCGCTCGCCCACGACCCGCCGTCGCAGAATCTCTTCGTGCCGGAAGCGGGCTTTGGAGCCGAGGGCGTTCACGTGTTCGACGCGCGGACGGGGAGACAGCTCACGGAGGAGCTGATCCGGACCAGCGGTCCTCCTTCGGATCTCGTGATCGTGGAAGGGGGGTCGCGACGCGCGGGTGGCTGTCGAGCGCCCGTCGAGGAGCCGCCGACGCTCGTTCCTCCGACCGGCTCGCGTTCGAAGCAGCTCGCGGAGGCCGAGACGGAGAGCAGCGGCCCGCCGAGCTGAGCCCGGTCAGGCTTCGGACGCCGACGCGGCTGGAGGCGGTGTCGGCTTCGTCGGCGGAGCGGCGAGGTACGGCAGCAACGCCGCTCCGATGTCGACGTGCGTGCCGAGCTGCTTCCCGATTCCGGAGAGAATCCCGGAGACGCGTCCGACGGCGAGGATGTCGCTCGGGATCTCGACGAGCGGGTTCTTCTTCATCACGTCCGGGAGCGCCGCGTTGAAGTGCTCGAGCATCTCCGCGTCGGCGTAGGAGCGCTGGTTGCGGAGCGCCCAGCCGAGGAACGCCTCTCCGAGAAGAGCGAGGCTCTCGTCGCCTTCCTTGCGCGTGCGGAAGCCGAGATCGCGGAACGCCTTCCCGATGGCCGTCTTGTCGTTGCTCATGATCGCGACGACGAGGTTCGCGATCCCCGTGCGGAAGCTCGAGTCGAAGTCCTTCGCGAGGCCGAAGTCGAGCAGGACGAGCCGGCCGCCGGGCTGCACGAGGATGTTCCCGGGATGCGGGTCGGCGTGGAAGAAGCCGTGTACGAGGATCATCTCGCTGAAGAGATCGATCAGGAGGCGCGCGATCTCCTCCGGGTCGGCGCCCGCGGCGCGGAGGCCCTCGATGTCCGTCACGCGGACTCCGGGAGCGAACTCCGTCACGAGGACGCGGCGCGCGCCGATCTCGGGGACGACGGCGGGCACCATCACGTCCGTACGTGCAGCCAGGCACGCGCGCATGCGCTCGGAGTTCTTCGCCTCGTGCAGGAAGTCGAGCTCGAGCGGGACGTACTTCTCGACCTCGCGGATGAAGACGGAGAAGTCGAAGTTCCGCTCGAGAAGCGCCAGTGCGCGGACGAAGAAGCGGAAATTCGCCAGGTCCGTGCGCACGACCTCGGCGATCTCGGGATACTGGATCTTGACGGCGACCTCGCGGCCGTCGTGGAGGCGCGCGCGGTGCACCTGCGCGAGCGAGGCGGAGGCGATCGGCTTCCGGTCGAACTCGGCGAAGATCTCCTCGATCGGGCGGCCGAGCTCTCCGCGCACCATCGGCTCGAGGTCCTCGATCGGGCGCGGCGGCACGCGGTCCTGGAGCTTCGAGAGGACCTCGACGTACGCGTCCGGCAGCACGTCGGCGCGCGAGCCGATGAACTGGCACACCTTGATCGGCAGGCCTTCGAGCCGGACGGCGAGCCGATAGATGGCGTCGGCGCTGCGACGATGCTGCCGCTCGAAGGCGGCCGTCGTGTCGCGGCCGAGGCGACTGCGGACCTGCAGCCACTTGTACCCGGCGTAGACCCGGACGACGAGCCAGCCCTGGGCGAGGAAGCGGCGGGACGGGGAGCGCGTCGGCATCCGGGGAGTCTCGCTGAGGTCGTGCGCGACGGCAACGTGCGTGGACGTGCCGAGGTATCCCGCGGTATCCCGCGGCGCCCGGGCGGGGCTCCCGGCCGAGCGAAGCTCTCGGTTTCGGAGATCAGGCGTTCGATTGCGATGAACGAGGTTCGCGCTTCGCTCCCGGGGTCCTGTAAGCGGCGTCGAACGACCTTTCGCGCGCCGCGGCGGGCCAGACGCCCGATTCGCCTGCGGGCCCCCTTCTCTCGCGGAGGCGACAAACGGAAACTGCCGGCCATGCGGAACCGAAACGGCCTTCGGGCCCTTGCCGGCAGCCTCTTCGTGGCTGGTCTCGTGCTCGCCTGCGGCTGCGGCAGCTCCGGGGGTGGCTCGGGCTCCCAGGATGTTCCCAACACGCCGCCGCCGACCGATCCGCCCCCGACCGATCCCACCTGTGAGGAGTCGTACGACTCCACGTTCGACGCGATTCAATCGGTCGTCTTCGAGCGTCACGGCTGCACGGCCGAGGCCTGCCACGGAAGCGCCGCCTCGGGCCGTCTCGATCTCCGGGCCGACGTGTCCTACGCGAACCTGTTCGAGGCGCCGTCCACCGCATCGTCGCTCGCCCGCGTCCATCCGGGCACGAAGGAGCGGAGCTTTCTCTGGCTGAAGCTTCTCGCCGCGAGCGACGACACCGTCGAGATCACCGGCTCGCCGATGCCGCTCGGCAGCACGCCCCTCGGCGAGACCGAGATGGAGCTGTTGCGTCTCTGGATCCAAGGCGGCGCTCCGCAGCACGGCACGGTGCAGGGAACGGAGAGCCTGCTCGACGCTTGCCTACCCGACCCCGAGCCGATCCTCATCGAGCCGCTCGACCCGCCGCCCGCCGGCGAGGGCGTGCAGCTCGTGATGCCGGATTGGGACCTGCCGCCCGGCTCGGAAAACGAGATCTGCTTCGCGACGTATTACGACGTCTCCGATCAGGTGCCCGAGGAGTTCAAGTCGGAGGACGGCAAGTTCTTCTTCTACGAATCCTTCGAGATCCGGCAGGACCCGAGCAGCCACCACCTGCTCATCCAGGCCCCGGTCACCGCCTTCGGCGGCGAGTACGTCGATCCCTCGAACGTGTCGGGCTGGGCCTGCACCAGAGGCCCGAGCGCCGGGCAGCCGTGCGATCCGCTCGACCGTGACGCCTGCGGCGAGGGCGGCTTCTGTGCGAGCCCGATCGAGGAGACGTCCGGCTGCACGGGCTACCGGGCCGCGCCGGAGATCACGCCCGTCACGTTCAGCGGCACGCAGCAGGCGCAGTTCCTGCAAAGCAACTACCCCGGAGTGTACGTCCCGGTGCCGATCCGGGGGCTCGTCTTCTGGAACTCGCACGCCTTCAACCTGACGACGACCGGAACCCAGATGCACGCGCGTGTGAACTTCCGCTTCGCCCGCGAGCGGCTTTACCCGGCGCAGAACTTCGGCGGCGGCAACAACCAGTTCGGCATCCCCCGGCTGATCGTCGAGGGCGCGGCGCCCTACACCGAGAAGGTGATGTGCGGCCAGGCCGTCTTGCCCAAGGGCGCGCGGCTCACCGGGCTCAACTCACACACTCACAAGCACGGCAAGCACTTCTGGTACGAGCTGCACGACGGCGAGGTCATCTACGATTCGTACGTCTACAACGACCCGCTGCAGAAGTACTTCGAGCCGCCGCTCGCGTTCGACTCCGACTCGGCGGCGGAGCGCACCGTCAAGTTCTGCTCGTTGTACAACAACGGCGTCGGCGAGAACGGCGAGCCCGATCCCGAGGCGGTGACGCGCGCGTCGCGCATCCCGTACGGCATCCGCTTCGAAGGATTCGGCGGCTTGCTCGGTCTCTGCGAGCCGACGCGCTGCGTGAACCCCGGCAGGTACGACGTCGACTGCGACGACGGCCAGAGGAACCAGGCCGGCGACGACACCGCCTGCGACAGCTCGCCGGGCGCGGGAGACGGGTTCTGCGACGCCTGCGCGATCATGGGCGGCGTCACCACGGAGAACGAGATGTTCGGCCCGTCGATCAGCTACTTCGTGCAGGAGTAACCGCGCTTCAGGGCCGCTGCCAGAACACGTTCAGGGACTCGACGACGCCGTCGTCAGCCTGGCGATAGTGGACGACGAAGGGGTCCAGCATCCGGCGTCGATCTGGGCGATTTCGACGAGGCAGCTCCGCGTGAAGCGGAGTACGAGAGCCGGTTCTCTCCGGCAATCCGCTTCCTCAGAGCTCCTTCGTCATGAAGACGCTGTTCGGGTCTTCCCGGTAGTCGGCGAAGGGCGCGCCGTACGCGAACCCGAAGCTCTCGTACAGCTTCCGAGCCGGCGAGAAGGCCCTCATCGAGCCGGTCTCCAGGCTCAACCTCCCATAGCCGCGCTCCGTCGCCTCGCGGAGGATGTGACGCAGCATCGCGCGCGCGACGCCACGCCGGAGGTGCGCCGGAGCCGTCCGCATCGACTTGATCTCGCCGTGCGTGGCGGACAGCTCCTTCAGTGCGCCGCATCCGAGCAGCTCGCCGTCCGACCAGACCGTCCAGAACGTGACGTCCGGACCGCGCAGGGCTTCGAGGTCGAGCGCATGGACGCTCTCGGGCGGAGAGAGGCTGTGCATGCTGCGGAGATGCTCCTCGAGGAGCGCGCGAATTTCCGGGCCGGAAAGATCGTCGAGCCGGATCTCCACCGGACTCAGCGCGCGAGGAGCTGTCGCAGCACGTACGGGAGGATCCCCCCGTGGCGGTAGTAGTCGACCTCGATCGGCGTATCGATCCGGAGCGTGACCGGGAGCTTCTCGGACTGCCCGTTCGCGCGGTGGATCGCGAGCGTCAGGTCCTGCATCGGCTTCAACGCGACGCCCTCGACGCCGGTCAAGTCGTACGTCTCCGTGCCGTCGAGACCGAGCGACTCGGCGCTCGTGCCGTCCTTGAACTCGCACGGCAGCACGCCCATGAAGACGAGGTTGCTCCGATGGATCCGCTCGAAGCTGCTCGCGATCACGGCGCGCACGCCGAGAAGCTGCGTTCCCTTCGCGGCCCAGTCGCGCGAGCTACCGGTGCCGTACTCGTGTCCGGCGAAGATGACGAGGGGCGTTCCCTCCGTGCGGTAGCGCATCGCCGCGTCGTAGATCGCCATCTGCGTGCCGTCCGGCTGATGGCGCGTCACGCCTCCCTCGACGCCCGGGACCATGCGGTTCTTGATGCGGACGTTGGCGAACGTGCCGCGCGTCATCACGCGGTCGTTGCCGCGGCGCGAGCCGTAGCTGTTGAAGTCGCGCACGCCGACACCGTGCTCCTGCAGGTAGCGGCCCGCCGGCGAGTCCGGCTTGATCGAACCCGCCGGGCTGATGTGGTCCGTCGTCACCGAGTCGCCGAAGATCGCGAGCGGGCGGGCGCCGTGGACGTCCTTCGGCGTCCCGGGCTCGGGGCCGAACGACTCGAAGAACGGCGGGTTCTGGATGTACGTCGAGTCCGCGTCCCACGTGTAGACCTCGCCGGTGCTCGCGGGGATCTCGTTCCAGAGCGGGTTCTCGCTCGTGAAGTCGGAGTAGAGACGGCGGTACGTCGCGGGATCCGTCGCCGAGTTCAGGCAGTCGCGGATCTCGTCCTGCGACGGCCACACGTCTGCGAGCATGACGTCGCGCCCTTGCGCGTCCTTCCCGAGCGGCTCCTTCGCGAGGTCGATCTCGACGGTGCCGGCGAGCGCGTACGCAACGACGAGCGGAGGGCTCGCGAGGAAGTTCGCGCGCACGCTCTGGTGCACGCGCGCCTCGAAGTTGCGATTGCCCGAGAGGACGCTCGCCGCGACGATGTCGTTCCCGTTGATCGCCTCGTCGATCTTCGGATCGAGCGGGCCGGAGTTGCCGATGCACGTCGTGCAGCCGTAGCCGACGAGCTCGAACCCGAGCGCGTCGAGGTGCGGCTGCAACCCGGTCTTCTCGAGGTAGTCCGAGACGACGCGCGAGCCCGGCGCGAGCGATGCCTTGACGGTCTTCCGCACGCGCAGGCCGCGCAGGGCGGCCTTCTTCGCAAGGAGCCCCGCGGCGAGCATGACGCTCGGGTTCGACGTGTTCGTGCACGAGGTGATCGCCGCGATCACGACGTCGCCGTCCTGTAGCGACTCCTTCGTGCCGTTCATCTGCAGGGGGACCGACTTCTGGCGCGTCTCCGCGGGCTTGTTCCAGCCGCCTTCGTTGAGAGGAGCGCCGAGGAGCGACTCGAAGCGCTTCTTGACGTTGCCGATCTCGATGCGGTCCTGCGGACGGCGTGGTCCGGCGACGCTCGGCCGGATCGAGCCGAGGTCGAGCTCGACGACCTGGCTGTAGTCGCACTCGCCCGGCTTCGGGATCCCGAACATCCCCTGCGCCTGGTAGTAGGCGCGGACGAGATCGACCTGCTCCGCGGTTCGTCCCGTCGCCGCGAGGTAGGTGCACGTCTGCTCGTCGACGCCGAAGAAGCCCATCGTCGCGCCGTACTCCGGCGACATGTTCGCGATGGTCGCGCGGTCCTGCACCGACAAGCGCGAAGCTCCTTCGCCGAAGTACTCGACGAACTTGCCGACGACCTTCGTCTCGCGCAGCAGCTCCGTCACGCGCAGGACGAGGTCCGTCGCCGTCGTCCCGCGGGGAAGCTCGCCCCAGAGGTGCACGCCGACGACGTCCGGCGTCAAGAAATAGATCGGCTGGCCGAGCATGCCGGCCTCCGCCTCGATGCCGCCGACGCCCCAGCCGACGATGCCGAGCCCGTTGATCATCGTCGTGTGCGAGTCGGTGCCGACGAGCGTGTCCGGGTAGCAGACGTCGTCCCGCGTGATCACGCCGTGCGCCAGATACTCGAGGTTCACCTGATGGCAGATGCCGATGCCGGGCGGCACGACCTTGAAGGTGTCGAACGCCTGCATGCCCCACTTGAGGAACTGGTAGCGCTCGCGATTGCGCTCGAACTCGATCTCCATGTTCTTGCGGAGCGCTCCGGGGAGGCCGGCGACGTCGACCTGGATCGAGTGGTCGACGACGAGGTCGACGGGAACGAGCGGCTCGACGACGGTCGCGTCCTTGCCGAGCGCGGCGACCTTCGAGCGCATCGCCGCGAGATCCACGAGCAGCGGGACGCCAGTCAGGTCTTGCAGGAGCACGCGGGCGACGACGAACGGGATCTCGGCAGTGCGCGGCGCGTTCGGCTGCCAGCTCGCGAGCGTGCGAACGTCTGCCTCCGAAATGCGCACGCCGTCGTGGTTGCGCAGCACCGACTCGAGCACGATGCGGATGCAGACCGGAAGGCGCGAGATCTTGGCGACGCCCGCGGCCTCGAGACGCGGCAGCGAGTAGTAGCGTGCGCTCCGCCCTCCCTTCGTCGTGAAGCTTTGCAGCGAATCGAACAGCGAAGGTGCGTGCGTCATGCACGCGATTTAGCCCTCGTCCGCGGGGCTCGCAATTGTGCTCAATCGAGGTGCGCTGCCGCGAGGAGGTCGATCGGATGGGCGACCTCGACCGATAGGCCGCGCGCAATCGCACCGGCGCGGATCTGCAGCAGACAGCCGGGATTCGCCGCCGCGACGACGTCCGCGCCCGAGCGCTCGACGTTCGCGAGCTTGCGCGCACCCAATCGCTGCGCGAGGGCCCGCTCCGTCAAGTTGTACGTACCGGCGCTGCCGCAGCAGAGATCGGACTCGGCGAGATCGACGAGCTCGAGGCCGGGGATCCTGTCGAGCAGCCGGCGGACCTCTCCCGCGACGCCCTGCGCGTGCACGAGGTGACACGGATCGTGCACCGCCACGCGGCGCGGGAGCGCGCGCTTCGCCGGCGGCAAGCCGAGCTCCGCGAGGAGGGCCAGCGCATCGCGCGCGCCGTGCGCGACTCGAGCGGCGTCCTCGTTGCCGGCGAGAAGCTCGTCGTACTCGCGCAAGAGCGCGCCGCAACCCGCCGCCGTCGAGACGAACCAGTCCGCTCCGGTCCGCGCGGCGAGGCCGGCAAGGGCACCCGCGAGCGCGCGTGCGCGTTCGTCGTCGCCGAGGTGGAGCGAGAGCGCTCCGCAGCATCCTTGCTCAGGCGGGACGAGGACGCGGACTCCGGCGTGTACGAGGAGCCGTGCGATCGCGTGCGCCGTCTCCGGGAACGACGTCTCGGCGACGCAGCCCGTGAGGAGCACCGCGGTGCCGCGCGTCGCACCCACCGGCTCGAGAACCGCCGGCAGCGTGGCGCGCTTCGAAGACGTACGCGGCAGAGCTGCCGCGTACGCGAGCCACGGCGAGCCGGTCGCGCGCGCGAGCCGGCGCGTCCACGAGCGGCCGGCAAGAAGGCGAAGCGGAACCGCGGCGAGCGCGCGCAGGCGCGGGTTCGTCAGCATCGTGCCGAGAGCGCGCCGCGCGAGCCGTCGCGCGCGAGGCCGATGCTCTTCGAGAAACGGCCGCGCCGCCTCGATCAACGAGCCGTACGGCACTCCCGACGGGCAAGCGGTCTCGCAGGCCCGGCAGCCGAGGCAGCCGTCGAGGTGGGCGGTCACGCCCGGCGTCGGCTCGAGCCGTCCCTCCTCGAGCGCGCGCATGAGCAGGATCCGCCCGCGCGGCGAATCGGCTTCGGTCCCGAGCTCGACGTACGTCGGACACGAGGAGAGGCAGAGGCCGCAGTGCACGCAGCTCAGAAGCCGCTCGGTCTCGACGAAGCGCACCTCGTGTCCATACCAACCCGGACAGCGCGCTGGGACCCACACCGACACGGTAAACGCGCTGAGAGCGGCGTGGCTCGCTACGTCTCGCGGAAGGACCTTCGTTGCACTGTAGGCATGATGAGCCTACAATGCAGGCATGGCAAAGCATGCAAAGCTATCCACGCGGGATCGGCGCGGCCGAGCGGTGCGCCGGACGACCGTCCAGTACACTGTCCGTGACGTTCCGGCCCACGTCGATCGAGCCCTGCGGCGCAAGGCGGGCGAGGAGGGGAAGAGCCTCAACGAGGTGCTGCGCGAGGCCCTGACGAGGGAGGCCGGTGTGGGCGGGGCGGTCGAGCACCACGACCTCGACGCGCTTGCCGGTACCTGGGAGGACGATCCGGAGTTCGACCGAGCGATCGCGGAGCAGGACCGCATCGACGAAGCGCTGTGGCGATGAGGATCGCGATCGACACCGATCGCTACGTCGACTTCGCGCGAGGCGAGGAGGAGGCAGTCGCGCAGGTGCGCCGAGCGAGTCGGCTCTACGTTCCGTTCGTCGTGCTTGCGGAGCTCCGGGCGGGCTTCCTCTGCGGGTCGAGGGCGAGCCGGAACGAGGCGATCCTGACCAGGTTCTTGAACGGTTCCCGCGTGGAAGTGCTCTATCCCGACGAGGAAACGGCGCACCACCATGCCCGCCTGTTCCGCGATCTACGCGCGCGAGGCACTCCGATCCCGACGAACGATCTCTGGACCGGGGCACTCGCCGTGCAGCACGGACTCCACCTGTTCGCGCGTGACAGCCACTTCGACAACCTGCCGCAGATCCCGCGCGTTTGACCTTGACCGCTCGCGCGTCCGGGCGTACCTCGCGCTTCCATGTCGCAGAAGCCGCTCCGCATCGGCCGTACGATCGCCGAATCCACGCCCGCGTTCGACCCGCTCCCGCGTCCGCCCGAGGGCGCGCCGAACGTCGTCGTCATCGTGCTCGACGACCTCGGCTTCGCGCAGCTCGGCTGCTTCGGCGGCGACGTCGACACGCCGGCGATCGACCGCCTCGCCGCGGGAGGGCTGCGCTACCGAAGCTTCCACGTGACGGCTCTCTGCTCGCCGACGCGCGCCGCCCTCCTCACCGGCCGGAACCACCACGCCGTCGGCATGGGCTTCCTCACCGACCTCCCTACGGGCTTCCCCGGCTACAACGGACGCATCCCGAAGTCCGCGGCGACGCTGCCGCGCCTCCTGCGCGACACCGGCTACTCGACCTTCGCGGTCGGGAAGTGGCATCTCCTGCCGCGCTGGGAGCAGTCCGCCGCGGGACCGTTCGATCGCTGGCCGCTCGGGCTCGGCTTCGAGCGCTACTACGGCTTCCTCGCGGGCGACACGAATCAGTGGGCGCCGGAGCTCGTCAGCGACAACGGCTTCGTCGATCCGCCCGCTTCGCCCGAGGAGGGCTATCACCTGACCGAGGACCTCGCCGACCGCGCGATCCGCTTCGTTCTCGACCAGCAGCAGGCGACGCCCGGCAAGCCGTTCTTCCTCTACTTCGCGACCGGTGCGATGCACGCGCCGCACCAGGCGCCGCTCGCATGGATCGACCGCCACCGCGGCCGCTACGACGGCGGCTGGGAGGCGTTCCGCGATCGCGCTTTCGCGCGCCAGCAGGAGCTCGGCATCGTGCGCGCGGGAGCACCGCTTCCCGGGCGTCCGCCCTGGATCGCGCCGTGGAAGGACCTCTCCGCGGAGGAGCAGACGCTCTTCGCGCGGATGATGGAGGTGTACGCGGGCTTCCTCGCCCACACGGACGCGCAGATCGGGCGTGTCGTCGACTTCCTCGAGCAGCGCGGCCTTCTCGACGACACGATGGTCGTCCTGATCTCGGACAACGGCGCCAGCGCCGAGGGCGGACCTCTCGGATCGGACAACGAGCACCGCTTCGCGCACGACATGCTCGACGACCCCTCGAGGTTGCACGCGCGCGTGCATCAGCTCGGCGGACACCGGACCTACGGCCACTACGCGTGGGGCTGGGCGTGGGCGGGCAACACGCCGTTCCGCCTGTGGAAGCGCTTCGCCTGGCTCGGCGGCGTGCGCACGCCGCTCGTGGTGCACTGGCCCCGCGGGATCGCGGCGCGCGGCGCGGTCCGCGGACAGTTCTGCCACGCGATCGACGTGCTGCCGACGGTGCTCGACGTGGTCGGCCTCGAAGCGCCCGCCGTCGTCGATGGGATCGTGCAGCAGCCGATCGACGGCGCTTCGCTGCGCGCGACGTTCGACGACGAAGCCGCACCCGATCCGCGCAAGACGCAGTACTTCGAGATGCTCGGGAGCCGCTCGATCTGGCACGACGGCTGGAAGGCGACGGCGGATCACGTTGGCAACCAGCTCACCGTCGAGCGTGAGCGCGTCAGCGGAAGTCACGACTTCGAGACGGATCGCTGGTCCCTGTTCAAGCTCGACGACGACCCCGCCGAAGCGAACGACCTCTCGGAGGAGCAGCCCGTGCAGCTTCGGCGGCTCGTCGATCTCTGGTGGGCCGAGGCGGGTCGCAACCACGTGCTGCCGCTCGAGGACGGATTCCTCGGTCGCGCCGTCGCGATGGAGCCGTCGCCGTGGGGCGTTCGCGGCCGCGCCGACTTGACGGCGGGGGGCGGTCCCGTCTCCGAGACGCTGCTGCCGCCGATGGGCGGAGGCTTTCGTCTCGTCGCGGAGATCGAGGTGCCGGAGGAGGGCGCCGACGGCGTCGTCGCGGCGCTCGGCGACTGGCACAACGGCTGGGCCTGCTACGTCGTGGACGGCGCCGCCGCGGTCTGCCTCAACCTCTTCGGCGATCCCGTACGCGTCGTCGCGCCGGAGCCTCTCGCACCCGGCCCGCAGCGTATCGAGATCCTGTATCGCCGCGCGCGAGCGGGCGGCGGACCGCTCGCGCTGTGCGTCGGCGGCGCGCCGGTCGCGCACGGCCGCGTGCCCTCGGACCTTCCGTTCCGCTGGCAGATCGGCGGCGCAGGACTCCTGATCGGAGAGGACCGCGGGTTCCCCGTCTGCGAAGACTACCGTCCGCCCGCGACGTTCCGCGGCCGCATCGAGCGCGTCGTCCTCGAAGCGCTGGCACTCCTTCCGCCGGACCAGCAAGCGGAGATCGAGGCGCTTCTGCGCCACGAGTGAGACGTGCACGCTCGGTGCGGAGGTCCGACCGCGGCCGTGCGAGCTCAGCTCAGGTCGAGGCCGATCGTGAAGCGGCCGACCCAGCCGGTGCCGCCCCCGTCGCGCTCGAGGGCGAGCATCAGCTCGTCGCCGTTCTGCCCGAAGATCCCGTCCGTCTCGTTCGTCGTGTCGGGCGTCCCGCGATCGGCGTAGGGCGGCTCCGCGAGCACCGCTTCGGTCACCGTCTCGTCGAAGAAGAACTGCGACGTGAAGTCGTACGTCGTGTCGCCCGAAGCCGAGAAGAACCGCACCTTGAAGTGGATGTGGATCGTGCGTCCCGGGTACCAGCCGGGATTAGATCGTATCGAACACGACCGTGCCGTCGCCGGCGGTCGCCTGGAAGCCGCGGAGGAACGTTTCGCCGACGGCGTTCTCGACGTCGGAGTACACGCCCGCGGCGTCGGTGTGCCAGAGGTCGACCTGCGCGCCTTCGAGTGGCGAGCACGCTTCGCCGGCGACCTCGAAGACGCCGATCTCGAGCCGGAGCGGAAGGCCGTCGAGCACGGCGGCGCGCGTCGTGCCGGTCGTGAGGTCGGAGCGCTCGAGACCTTCGTCGACGAAGAACGGACCTTCTGTCTTCGCGGGCGTGACGACGCAGGAGAGCTGCGCCGGCGTCGGGCTCGGCGTGGGATTCGCTCCCGGAGTCGGCGTCGGCGTCGGTCCGCCCGAGGCGGACGAGCTGCCCGAGCCGCCGCACCCTTCGACGCCGAGCCACGTCGAAAGCCCGATCGCTCCGAGCACGCCCAGGGCCTCGCGACGGCTGATCGTCTCGACCGCCGGTGTCCTCTTCTCTCGCTGCTTCATCGGCTCTTCCCTCGATTCTTGCCTCACCTCCGAGGCCCGAGTCCAGGAGCCAGCCGAGCGGCCGTCCGGCCGCGGGCAGGTTACTGCGATCGTCCTGCCACGCGACAACGGCGGAAACGGCGAAAAGCGCGAGGCGCCTCGGCGACGCCTCCGGGCGTGCGGATGCGGGACCTGCACCCGCGTGCGGAAGCCCGCACGAGTCGTTTGCTTCGCGCGGACCAAGAGGTGTACACGGCGGCACCGCCGCGGCCACATCTAAACCGGGAGAGGAGGACAGAGATGAGCCGTCAGAGGGGTTCGAGTCCGGGATTCACGTACGCGTCGCTGTCGATCGCGCTGCTCTTGGCGTCGGGCACCCAGGCGACGGCGGAGGAAAAGGCGCCGCCCGAAGACCTGAACCAGGCCGACATGCTCGGCACACCCAATCCGGAGGCGGAGGCCGAGGAGGCCGAGGAGGAAAGCGAGAAGAGCGGCCTCGGAAGCCGCTTCTCGGTCGTCGTCAACATGGATTTCACGACGGCCTACGTGTTCCGCGGCATCCTGCAGGAGCGGAACGGCTTCATCTGGCAGCCGTCGATCGACATCGGGCTGAATCTGTACGAGGGCGAAGGCGCGCTCAGCAGCGTCGATCTCGGGTTCGGCATCTGGAACAGCTTCCAGAGTGAGCAGACGCTCGCGGAGAACGGTCCCGCGAACCTCTACGAGACCGACTACTACCCGAGCGTGACGCTCGCGTGGTCGCCCGGGATCGAGACCGCGCTGACCTACCAGATCTACACGAGCCCGAATGGCGCGTTCACGACGATCCAGCAGCTCGACTTCAGCGTCGGCTGGGACGACAGCGAGGTGCTCGGAGCGTTCGCGCTTTATCCGACGGCGCTCTTCTCCTTCGAGGTCGACGGCACCTCGTTCGGCGAGAAGGAAGGCGGCTACTTCGAGCTCGCACTCGAGCCCGGATTCGACGTCACCTTCCCCGGCGACGAGGAGGAGAATTACCCGCTCACGCTGAGCTTTCCGCTCGCCGTCGGGCTCTCGCTGTACGACTACTACGAGACGGAGGAGAGCGACGACACCTTCGGCTTCTTCAGCTTCGGGTTCGGCCTGAGCATCCCGCTCGCGTTCATCCCCGAGGACTTCGGAGCGTGGAGCGCGGGAGCCGGCGTCGTGATCTACGTGCTGGGCGACACGCTCGAGGAAGTGAACCTCGGCGACAGCCCGTTCGCGGTCGGGACCGGGAGCATCACGCTCGAGTTCTGACGCGGCGACGCAACCCGAGCGCGGCGAGCCCGCGCTCGGGAACGATGACCGTGCCCCTTGGCGGTCGGCTCGTTAGGTACTCCGCCCCATGGGTTCAACGCCGAAGGGGCGCGCGACCGGACCCGGGGTCTTGCTGACCCAGCTTCTCGCCGTGCACGCCACCTCCGAGATGTGGGTCTGGGCGGCCTACGGCAAGTTCGGGACCCAGGTCGGCATCTGGGCGGATCTCCTCGGCTTGTGGCCGCCCCTCGATCCCCGACCGGGGTACGTCGTGGCGCTCGCCTTGTCGGCGGTCGCGGCGCTGGCCTTCGTCCCCGGGCGGGCGCGCATCGCGGCCGGGCTCCAGACGGCCCTCATGTGCGCGATCGCGGTGTACTTCTTCCCGAACGTTCCCAACCACTTCATCGCCTTCACGATGGGTCTGGGGCTCTGCGCGTTCTGCGATCCCGAGCGGGAGACCGATCTCCTGCTCTTGGGGCTTCGATCCGTGGCGGCCCTGATCTTCTTCGGCGCCGGCATCCAGAAGATCCTCCACGGCACCTACTTCCACGGTGCGATCTTCGGCTTCATGGTCGCGGAGGGACCGAACTTCCGGGAGACGTTGAAGTACCTGCTCCCGGCCGACGAGATGGCGCGGCTGCAGGCGGCCCGGGGCCGGGGGCCCTTCTTCCTCTCGTCCTGGCTCGGGATCTTCGCCGCGAACCTCAGCTGGATCCTGGAGATCCTGCTGCCGGCCGGGCTCCTCATCCGGGCGACCCGCGTCGGCGCCGCGATCGCGGCCGTCCTCTTCGTCGTCGTGATTCAGCTCTCGGCGCGCGAGGTCTTCTTCGCGGGCTTCATGGTGCCGCTGCTCTTGCTGTGGGTCTCGCCGGCGGCAGCCGTGCGCTCCCTTCCGGTCGTCTACTTCGTCGACGCCTACCTCGTGCTCGCCGGCTTCGGCCTCTTTCCGTACTTCGCCGCCATATGACCACGGAGACCAAGACCCGCTGGGTGAAGGGGTTCCTGTGGGCCCTCGTCGCGTGGCCGTTCGTCCACTTCGCGATCACGCGATCGCTGGACATCGATCCTTGGCGGCTCGGGGGCTGGGCGATGTACGCGACGACGCCGATCCGCGTCGAGCTGAACCTCACCCGGATCACGCCGCAGGGTGAGGGGCCCGTCGAGCGAATGTCCCAGCCGATGATCGAGTGGGGCGACTGGTACATCAACAACGGCGCCCGGCTCGGCCCGCTCTATCCTCCCGACGGAGGCGCTGCGATCGTCTTCGCGAACAATCCCGGGGTCAATCGGATCGCGATCTACGTCTCCCACGGCCACCTCACGTGGCGCGGCGACTGGGGCTACGCGACGACACGTTACGAGTACATTCGTCCGGGAACCCGGATACGCACGACACCGCTCGAGGGAGATCTGATCCAGCGCCCGACGGAACCTCCGGGCGGGTCGAGCTGACGCTCTACGACTCGATCGGGATCGGCCGCGGCGGAAGGAGGCGGACCGCCGTCGGATCCCACGTCGCCCACATCGAGGCGCCGAGCGTGAGCCCCTCCGGCCGCTCGTCGTCGTCGACGTGCGCGATGATCTCGTTGTCGTCGCCGTCGCGCAGAGCGCAGCGGAGGACGGGTCCCTGGAAGACGATGCCGGTCACGGTGACCGGGATGCCGCGTCCATGCGACGGCGCGGTCGGGCCGAGGCGGATCCGCTCCGGGCGGAGCATCAAGATCCCGTCGGAGCCGGAAGCGACGCTTCCGTCCGCGACGGGAGCATCGATCAGGACGCCGCCGGCGAGACGCACGGTCGCGCGGCCGCCTTCCACGCGCAGGGCGATCGTCGGCAGCAGGTTCGCCGTCCCGATGAAGCCTGCGACGAAGACGCTCGCCGGGGAGTGATAGATCTCCTCGGGCGTGCCGACCTGCTCGACGTGCCCTTCGCTCATCACGGCGATCTGGTCGGACATCGTCAGCGCTTCTTCCTGGTCGTGCGTGACGAAGACGAACGTGATGCCGACCTCGCGCTGGATGCGCTTCAGCTCGATCTGCATCGCTTGTCGGAGCTTCGCGTCGAGGGCGCTCAAAGGCTCGTCCAGGAGGAGCGCGCTCGGGAGGTTCACGAGCGCGCGGGCGAGCGCAACGCGCTGCCGCTGGCCGCCGGAGAGCTGGTCCGGACGCCGCTGCGCGAAGTCGGCGAGGCGCACGACCTCGAGCATCTGCTTGACGCGGCTCGAGACCTCCGCGTCCGCGACGCCCTTGATGCGCGGCCCGAAGGCGACGTTGTCGAACACGTTCAGGTGCGGGAAGAGCGCGTACTGCTGGAAGACCGTGTTGACGTTCCGCCGGTACGGCGGGAGCTTCGAGACGTCGACGCCGTCGAGGCAGATGCGCCCGCTGGTCACGTCCTCGAAGCCGGCGATCATGCGGAGCATCGTCGTCTTGCCGCAACCCGACGGGCCGAGCATCGAGAAGAAAGCGCCGCGCGGGATGTCGAAGTGCCCGCGCTGCACGGCGACGAAGCTGCCGTAGCGCTTGTGGACCTCCTGCAACGAGATGACGGGAACCAAAGGGTCGCCCGTGGTCGGGCTCGAAGACGTGCTCAGCCTCGTTTCTCCTCTGCGGCGCCGGCCGGTTGTGCTCGAGCGGACGGATTCCCGGCGCTTTTCGCAGAAGGCTCCGCGGGCTGCAAGGCGTCGTCGTGCTCCGCATCGCCCTCCGCAGTCGTCGCCTCGTCCGACTGCGCCGGCAACGCGGGGATCGCCTCGACCTCGTACTGCTTGTCGCGCGATCCGTACACGTAGCGGGATGTCTTCGAGAGCTCCGTCGCGAGCGACGCCACCTCCTCGTCGAACCAGCGCGGCGTCGCGGCGATGCGCTCGCGGATCCGCTCGAGATACGCCTCCGTCCCCGGCGCGTCCGGGTAGTAGCGCCGATAGATGTCGTAGCGGAACAGCCGCTTCAGGCGATGCAGGTTCGCGGGCATGGTCGGGAGCGGCAGGAGCGCGACGTCGGTCTTGCCCTTCACGCGTCGCTCCTCGAGTCGCTGCTGCACGACGTCGAGGCTGTTCTGTAGGAGCTCCGGGGTGCAGAAGCAGGCGAACTCGTCGTACAGGAGCCGCATCGTCGTGCTCGCCTCTTCGATCGGGAGGCGCGCCTGGCGCTCCCGCCCCATGCGTCGCAGGAGCAGCATGAACGGGACCGGCTGGTTCCCGGTCTTCTCGATCACCGCGGGGTCGCGGAAGTCCGGCTGGCGGTACGGGAAGTGCCGCGGGTCGATGACGTCGAAGCCGCCGCGGCCGTAGAAGAGGATGCGCTGCAGCGAGAGACGGTCGTCCGGCGAGAAGTACTCCATCTCCGCGGCGAGGTTCAGGTGGACGCCGAAGTACTTCGAAGGCTGGTCCGGAAGCGGCAGCTTCACGAGCTCGCGCTGCTGGAGCTGGTAAAGGTACTCGACCGCGAGCTCGACCGGCGCGATGCGGAGCCAGTAGGTCAGCACGGTTCCGCGCGCCTCCGGCAGCATGAAGATGTGCGACAGGTAGACGGTGCAGAGGTCCGGCGCCCAGGCGGGATTGTAGGTGACCGACCCGTCGCGGACGCCGCGCAGATTGCCCTCGCGGTCCTTCGCGACGAGAACGAAGTAGCGGATGAACGTCCCCGACGGCAGCGGCTCGAACGCGTCGTCGAGGAGGAAGCGCCGGATCGCGTGCTCCGGCTCCATCTCGCCCTGCGGGCCGAAGGCGTCCCAGAGGATCTGGTAGGCGCGGGGAAAGTCCGGGTGGTCGGGGTGCTCGATCGAGTCCAGCTCGTAGCGCCGCGTCTCGCGCTCGATCATCTCGACGATGTCTTGCTGATAGAGGTCCTTGAGGCATAGGCGGACTCGCGTTGCGAGGCTCATGATGGACTCTCCGTGCCGAAGGATGCCAATGCCGCGGCTCCAGTGCAAAGATTGCCATTCGGGATCGAAACCCATGCGTCCGGATTTGCTTGACGACAATCCCTCGGCCTGGCTGGCGGAGCTTCCCCCGCACGAGCCGGGGCCTGCGCTTCGCGGCGACGTCGCGGCGGACGTGGCCGTCGTCGGGGGAGGCCTGACGGGGATCTCGACGGCGTGGCATCTGAGCGAGCGGTTCCCGGAGCGGAGGATCGTCGTCCTCGAAGCGCGCTCTCTCGCGAACGGCGCGAGCGGACGGAACGGCGGACAGGTGCTGAACGGCATCGCGGGGATCGAGCCGGACGAGCCGGAGCTCGCGCGGCGGGTCCACGCGGCCACGCGCATGGGCATCGACGTCGTCGAGGATCTCGCGGCGCGCTCGCGCCTCCCGACCGGCTTCGTGCGCAGCGGCTGCCTCGAGGTCTACACCTCCGATCGCGGAGCCGAGGCGGCGCAAGCGCACGCCGAGCGCTCGGCGTCCTGGGGCATCCCCGTCGAATGGCGCTCGGGCGCGGTCTCCGGCTTGCGCGGCGTGCGCGGCGCCGTCGTCGACCCGACCGCGGCGCGCGTCAACGCGGCGGCGCTCGTCCGGGGGCTCGCACCCGTGCTCCGCGAGCGCGGGGTCGTGATCCACGAGGAGACGCCGGTGCTCCGGATCGAGGAAGGCGCCACGATCGCGCTCGCCACGCCGCACGGCACCGTGCGCGCTCGTGCCGTCGTCCTCGCGACGAACGCGTACACGCCGCTCCTCGGCTACTTCCGGAGCGGCATCCTGCCAATCCACTCCCACGTCGTCGCGACCGAGCCGCTGCCCGACGCGCTCTGGAGCGCTCTCGGCTGGAGTGCGGAGTCCGGATTCCACGACGACCTGGATCGGCTCGCGTACGGCTGCCGGACGCCCGCGGGCCGTCTCGTGTTCGGCGGCGGCAGCAACGCGGCGTACGCGTATCGCTTCGGCGGAGTCCCCGTGTTCGCGGGATCGTCCGAAGCCGGCTCTGCGGCGGTCGAGCGCCGCTTGCGCGAGTACCTTCCCGGGCTCGAGGGCGTTCGCATCGCGCACCGCTGGACCGGCACGCTCGCGATCACGTTCGATCGCGTCTGCGCGATGGGCGTGACCGGTGCGTCGCGAAACGTCTTCTACGCGCTCGGCTACAGCGGGCACGGTCTCGCTCTCGCGGCCCTCGCGGGGAGGGTCCTCCGGGACCTCTACAGCGACGACCCCGAGCCCTGGCGGGGGCTGCCGTTCCTTCAGCGCCGGCTTCCGCGGATCCCGCCGGAGCCACTTCGTTGGCTCGGCTACCAGGTGTACACGCGCTTGACGGGGCGGTCGCCGCGGCGCCGGTAGCGCGGAAGGCCGTCAAGGACCACGATCCGGCCTGGATTCGTTTGCGCGCCGGACGGGCCGGTGGCAGGGGAACGACGTCGCGGTCGGGAAGAGGAGCGGCTCATGGCGCGGGTGACGCGGGTGACGCGGGTGGTGCGGGTGACGCGGGTGACGCGGGTGGCGCGGGTGATGCGGGCGGTGCGGGTGGCGCACGTCGGCGGGCTGGTCGGGTTCGGCTTGGCCCTCGGACTCCTGGTTCCGTCTTCGGCTCTCGGAGCGCCGCCGGCGCAGAGCCTCGCGCGCTGCCAGCGCACGGTCGCGGAGGAGGGCACGCAGTTCGTCACGCGTGTTCAGCAAGTCGTCGGTCGCTGCCTCGACGCGGTGTCGGAGGAGACGCTTCGCAAGGAGCGCTCGGCCGTCGACGGCGCCGCGCGCGCGTGTGTCAACGCGCTCGACGAGATCCTCGGGAATCGCGGCGGCCTCGGCGCGCAAGCGCGTCTCGAGTCGCGGATCGAGCGGTGGTGCGTCCCGGGTCGCCCCGACGTGACGCACACCGCGGCGGACGTGCTCGGCCCGGACGCCATCCTCGCACAGTCGATCGAAGCGCGGGCCCTGGGCTCGCGGTGCGCCGCGTTCGGCGGTGATGGCTCGATCGACTCGGTCGAGGAGTGGCTCGATTGCGTGGTCGAAGCGCATTGGTCGACGTCGGCGACGGCGATCGTCACGGAGTTCCCGCGCGCTCTCGAATGGCTCTCCGGGCTTCGGCCGGCGATGCTCGGCCGAAGCGACTCCTCGCAGGCCGTCGCCGCGCTCGACGTGCTCGTGGCGGAGATCGAGACGAGCGGAAGCGTCACCCCGCCCATTCTCCCCGCGACGGGACAGACGATCTCCCATGCGCCCGGCGACGACGGAGCGCTGCGCGTCGGCGCGCCGCTCCGCTTCCGCGACAACGGCGACGGCACGCTCACCGACGAAACGACCAGCCTCGTCTGGGAGAAGAAGTCGGACGACGGCGGGCTGCACGACAAGGACGGCGCATTCCCCTGGGATATCGGCGCGGGATCGATGTGGGAGTGGCTCGCGTCGGTGAACGCCGAGGGCGGCGCTGGCTTCGCCGGCAAGAGCGACTGGCGGATCCCGAACAAGAAGGAGCTCGAGTCGATCGTCGATGCGAGCGCCTTCAATCCGGCGCTGCCCGCCGCCTTTTCCACGAGCTGCACGGCGGGCTGTGCGGCTTCGTCGTGCAGCTGCACGGGGTCGCTCCTGCACTACTGGACCTCCACCAGCGTCGCGGCCGCGCCGACGACCTTCGCCTGGGGCATGCTGCCGTCGAGCGGCGCGGTCCTGGCGAGCAACCGCAAGAACGTGGCGGGCCACGTTCGCGTCGTGCGCGGTCCCTGAACGACCGTTCAGAACTTCAATTTGCGAGGGCCGCCCGGCTCGCACGGGAGGCTTCTCGCTCTGCGATCGCGGATGGAGATGGAGACGCCTCCGCTCGCGCACGCGCCGCATGCCGACATGCGCTGCGAAGAGCGGTCAGAACGGCAGCGAGTTGTCCTCCGCCGCGTAGGGCGCACAGCGCGCCGGGTCGTCCGCCAGATCGAAGCCGATCTCGCGCGCCGCTTTCAACAGCAAGCACTCGACGTGGTCGCCGATGCGCGGGCTCACGTTGAAGATCGCGTTGTCGTTGCCCGGCGCCGCCGCGGCGACCTGCGGGTAGCCTTCCTCCGGCGCGATCAGATAGCCGAGCTGATCGTTCCCGAGACCGAAGACGAAGTGCTCGTCGGCGGGGACGAGCTTTTCCATCGCGAACTGGATCGCCGGATACCCCTCGCCCGGAACCGCCGCGAAGAAGAGGTCGCCGATTCGCGCCGCACTGACGACCGTGCCGATCGTCTCGCCGTCGAGCCAGGGAGGTTGGTTGCTGCGCGAGATCGCGCTGCCGATCACGGCGATCGGGAGGAGCGGGTTCGCGTACGCCTCGCGCAGGAAGAGCTGCGCCGCGGCGACCTCGTTCCCGCGATGCGGGCGCGTCGCCGCGATCGCGTCGAGGACGCGCTCTTCGACGCGCGCCGCGTAGCCTTCGAGCCGCTCGACGTCCGTGTCCGCGGGCACGTCGCCGTCTCGCGGCTGCGTGCGGCCGACGTCCGCGACCATCACGACGGCCGCGTCCAGGCCGAGCGAGCCCTCGAGCGAGGCGGAGACGACTCCCGGCCAATCGGCCGAGACGAGCGTGTTGTCGCTGCCCATCACCGTCGCGTGCGCGGCGTAGTTGACGAGGAGGGAGCGGGGACGCTCCGGATCGCCGCCGATCGGAACCGCGGCGAGCACGCGGACCTCGCCGTCGATGCGGTCGTTCGGAGGCTCGTGGAACTGGCTCGTGATCAGATCGGTCGCTTCGGCGGTGCCGCTCCAGAGCACGGCGGGCTCGCGGCTCGCCCAGGCGTCGAGGATCGCGCCGACCGTCTGGTCGCGGATGTACTCGAGATACGAATCGGGAACGCCTCCCCACACGCCGGTCGTGTCCGGCCCCGCGTGGCTGTGGTCGGAGCCGACGATGACGTGCGTGCGCGGGATCGCGCCGTCCGTCGCGGCCTCGACCGCTGCGGCGACGTCGATGTGTCCGTACGGCCCGCTCTGGTACGCGGCAAACGAGCCTTGCGTCTCGTTCTCGGCGAAGGCGACGGTTCCGTTCGCGCCGCTCACCACGAAGGCGCGCACGTAGATCGGCGCGAGGACGCCGGTCGAGGGCCGCTCGGGCCCGAACCCGTAGCCGCCGAGGTAGACGCTTCCGTCCGGCGGCGCGTTGACGGCGTTCGGCGTGATGTCGCGCCGTGCCGCGCCGACGAGCACGACCTCGCCGTCGTCGCTGCTCGAGCATCCGCCGAGCAAGGTGAGAGTGAGGAGAGCGACGAACGTGACCGCGTCTGCGCGGTTGCCGCGCGCGCGAAGCCGCCGAGAGAACGATGGACGCATGCTTCCTCCTCCGCCGTGCCGCACCGGCGCCTCTGCACGCGGCGGAGGGCTCGACGTGGGCGCCATGTTGGACCCCCGCGTGGAAGCCCGCAAGGCGGCGCGGGACGGAGCGCGAACCTCCGTCCCGCGCGCCTCGCCGTCGAGGCCGTCGAGGCCGTCGAACGAGAGGCTACCCATTTGTAATGAACGTTCGGAATCGCGTCGCGCCGAGCAAGGCAGCACGGTAAGACGGCCCGCCAGCGAATGCGGCCGAACGGACGTCGACGACGCGCGATCAGCCGTCCCAGAGACGGTCGAGGGTCCGCTCGACCCCCGCGAAGAGGAAATCGATCTCCTCGTGGGTGACGATCAGGGGCGGCGACATCGCGATCAGGTCGCGAATGCCGCGCACGATGACGCCCTCCTTCCGGAGGAGCGCGACCGCCTTCGCCCCGAGGATCGGGGGCGTCTGGAGAGCCGGGCGCCCTCCGCGGGGCAGCAGGTCGAGCGCTCCGATCAACCCGAAGCCGCGCACCTCGCCGACCGCGGGATGGCCCGCGAAGGCGTGGAGCTTCTTCTGGAAGTAGGGGCCGACGTCGTCGCGTACGCGCTCGATCAGCTTCTCGCGCTCGAGGATCGCGATGTTGGCGAGCGCCGCCGCGGCCGCGACCGGATGCCCCGTGTACGTGAAGCCGTGCGCGAGGTACCCGCCGCGCTTCAGCACGTCCGCGATCGGATCCGAGACGAGCGTCGCGCCGAGCGGGACGTAGCCGCTCGTGATGCCCTTCGCGGTGTTGACGAAGTCCGGCTCGAGGTCCCACAGCGAGGAAGCGAACCACGCACCGAGCCGTCCGAAGCCGGTGATCACCTCGTCCGCGACGAAGAGGATGCCGTGCTTCCGGCAGAGCTCGCGCAGCGCCTTCAGGTGTCCGGGCGGAGGAACGATCACGCCGCCGGCGCCCTGCACGGGCTCCGCGAAGAACGCGGCGATGGTGTCGGCGCCCTCCTTCGCGATCAGGCGCTCGGTCTCCTCGAGGCACCACGCCGCGTAGTCGGCGGGGCTCTTCTCGCTCGCGACGCCGTACGGGTGCGGGCCCGGGACGTGCAGGAAGCCCGGCAGCGGCAGATCGAACGGCTCCGTGCAGCTCGGAAGGCCCGTCATGCTCGTCGTCGCGAGCCCGACTCCGTGGTAGCTGAACGTGCGCGTCAAGATTTTCGTGCGACGCGGCTCGCCGCGGAGCTTGTGGTACGCACGGATCAGCTTCAGCGCCGTCTCGTTCGCCTCCGAGCCGGAGTTGGAGAAGAAGACCTTTCCGAGCCCGCGCGGCGCGAGCGAAGCGAGCTTGTCGGCGAGGAGGATCGTCGGCTCGGTCGTCGTGTTGAAGAACGACGGATAGAAGGCGACGGTCTCGATCTGCTTTCGCACCGCCTCCGCGATCTCGCGTCGGCCGTAGCCGACGTTGACGCACCAGAGCCCCGCGAGCCCGTCGAGAAGGCGCTGGCCCGTCTCGTCGGTCACGTGGCAGCCCGAAGCCTCCTGGATGACGTGCGTTCCCTGACGGTGCAGGTCGGGATGGTCCGTGAAGGGGTGGAGGAGATGGGCCTCGTCGCGTCGTCGGAGATCGGCGAGATGTGCGGTTTCCATGCGGCCGAGGATAGAGCACGAAGGGCTCCAAGGGCTACACTGGCCTCCGTGCCGTCGCCCGAGCTCATCGCGGAGGACCTGGCGCCCGGAGACTCGGGCTCGCTTCGGGTCGACTGGTCGCGCCTTCGCATCGAGCGGATCCGCTCGCCGGAGCATCCGCTCTTCGCGCGGGTCTACGACCGTCTCTGGGCGGAGTTCGGCGATCTCGGCGAGATGGAGACGCGCGACGTCATCGTCGACCGGCTCGCGTGGGACCCGCGGCGTCCCGTCGGCGATCATGCGCTCCTGTACGAGATGCTCGCCGTGGTCGATGGGGACGAGATCGTCGGCGTCCGCGACCACACGGCGATCGTTCCGAACCTCGCACGCGCTCGCGCCGAGCCGGCGGCGGCGCGCGTCGTCGTCCACCTCTCGCACGTCATCGTCGAGCCGCCGTTTCGCGGCGGGGGGCTCGCGGGTTGGTTCCGCGCGCTTCCGGTGCAGGCCGCACGGGAATGCTTCGAGGCGGTCGCGTCGCGTGCGCCGCGAGCGAAGCAGATCGCGCTCGTCGCGGAGATGGAGCATCCGGAGGAAAGGAATCCACGCGTGACGGCACGCCTTCGATCGTACGAGCGCGCCGGCTTCCGGAAGATCGATCCGACGGTCGTGCGGTACGTGCAGCCGGACTTCCGGTCGCCGCAGGAGATCGATGCGACCTCCGTGCAGCCGCTCCCGCTCGTGCTCGTCGTGCGGCGCGTCGGGCGCGAGACCGAGGAGAGCCTGCCGGGCGACGAGGTGCGGGCCATCGTCGAAGCGCTCTACGGGATGTTCGGCGTGCACGCGGCGGAGCGGCACATGCAGCCGCTCCGCGCCGTCGTGGAAGCACTCCCGCACACGGAGCCGGTAGCGCTCCAGCCGCCTCTTTCGACGGAGGGCCGGGGATGACGATCACGACCTACTACCATCCGGGCTACGCCGCTCCGATCGGCGATCACGTGATGCCGATCACGAAGTTCGGCATGGTCGCGGACGGGCTCGCAGGGAATGCGGCCGTGCGGCTCGCGGAGCCGGAGCCTCTGACGGAAGCGGACCTGCGCCGCGTGCACACATCCGAGTACATCGAGGCCGTCCGCACGGGAGAGCCGCGCGCGCTCGCCGAGTCTCAGAAGATGTCGTGGTCGCCGGAGCTCTTTCCCTCGGTGCGCCTGACCGGAGGAGGCTGCCTCGCGGCGGCGCGTCGCGCGCTTGAGGACGGCGTGTCCGCGGCGCTCGTGAGCGGCTTCCACCACGCGCACGCGGATCACGGCGAGGGCTTCTGTACGTTCAACTCGCTCGTCGTCACCGCGGACGTGCTGCACGCTGCCGGAGCGATCCGCCGCATCGCGGTTCTCGACATGGACCTCCATTACGGGAACGGGACGGCCTCGCTTGCGCCCGCGCGACCGTACCTCTTCAACCTTTCGATCTACGGGAACGACTACGACCGGAACCAGGCGTTCCGGGACGTCTCGACCGTCCGTCACGTCGACGGTTCGAACCACCGCTCGATCGCGCTTCCGAACGGCTCGGGCCGCGCCGAGATGCTCGAAGCGATGGAGCGCGGTCTGCCGCAGATCCTCGCCTGGGGCCGGCCGGATCTGATCCTCTATCAGGCGGGCGCCGACCCGTATCGCGAGGATCCGTACTCGCCGCTCGAGCTCGATCACGACGATCTGCGCGAGCGCGACCGCCGAGCGCTCGCCTGGGCGAAGGAGGAAGGCATCCCGATCGCCTGGGTGCTCGCCGGAGGATACACGAAGGACACGAGCCAGGTCGTCCGGGTCCATCTGAGCACTTTCGAGGCAGCGCGAGAGGTATTTGCGTAGGCCAGGGGCGGGCCGCTTCGAGAAGACCGCGCGATTCCGCTCGGGACGGTTGTAAAGCCGGGCGCTTCGGGGGTACACGCGACCAAGCCATGAAAGCGGTCAACACGTCGCTGGCGATCTGGACGGCGGTGGTGATGGTGTTTTTCTACCTGCCGATCGCCATCCTCGTCGGCTTCTCGTTCAACACGTCGCGGCTGAACATCCTGTGGGAAGGGTTCACGCTCGAGTGGTACGCGTCGATCTGGCGCGACGCGGTGCTCGTCCGCGCGCTGGAAAACAGCTTGATCGTCGCCGCGATCTCGACCTTGCTCTCGGTCGTCCTCGGAACGACGGGCGCCTGGATGCTCTACCGCTATCGCGTCCCGGCGGTGCGTCTTTGGCAGACGCTCGTCTTCATCCCGATGATCATCCCCGAGGTGATCATGGGGGTGAGCCTCCTGATCCTCTTCGTCGTGATCCAGCTCGAGCTCGGCTTCGCGACGATCATCATCTCGCACATCACGTTCTGCTTCCCGTTCGTGATGGTCGCGATCGAAGCGCGGCTCGCGGGCCTCGACGCCTCGCTCGAGGAGGCGGCGATGGACCTCGGAGCGACGCCCGCCGTCGCCTTCCGGAAGGTGCTCGTTCCGTACCTGATGCCGGCGATCGTCTCGGGCGCCCTGATGTCGTTCACGCTCTCGCTCGACGAGCTGATCGTCACGTACTTCACGGCGAGCGCCGGTACGCGGACGCTCCCGCTCGAGATCTTCGGTCGCGTCAAGAAGGGTCTCGATCCGACGTTGAACGCGATCTCGACCGTCTTCATTCTCGCCACCGTCTCCGTGGTCTTGATCTCGGAGCTCCTCAAGCGGCGAAGCCGCTGAGGCAAGCAAGCAAGGAGGATCCATGAAGCGCATCGCGAGCCTCGCCGGCGTCTTTCTCGTCGCCGCCTCGGTCCTGGCCGGCTGCCAGTCGGCGCAGGAGCCTCCGAAGGAGATCAACCTCTTCGCGTGGTCGGAGTACGTGCCGCAGGGGGTGATCGACGGCTTCACGAAGGAGACCGGGATCAAGGTGAACTACGAGGCGTACGCCTCGAACGAGGAGATGCTCGCGAAGCTCGTGTCGGGCGCGCAGAAGTACGACCTGATCCAGCCTTCGGAGTACACGATCGAAGCCCTGATCAAGGAGAACCAGCTCCTCCCCGTCGACTGGTCGAAGGTGCCGAACTCCAAGAACATCGGCTCGCAGTTCAAGAACCTGCCCCACGATCCCGAGCACAAGTACAGCGTGCCGTGGATGGCGGGATCGGTCGGCATCGTCGTCAACAGCGAGAAGGTCACGGAGGAGATCGACGAGTACGACGACGTCTTCCAGGAGAAGTACTCGGGCCGCATCGTCGTCCTCGACGACCCGCGCGAGATCGTGAGCTGGGCGCTCGGCAGCATCGGCAAGGGCCCGAACGACGTGACGCCGGAGACGCTCGAGCAGGTGAAGCCGATCCTCGCGAAGTGGCTGCCGCTCGTGAAGGTCTACGACTCGGACAGCCCGAAGACGGCGCTTCTGAACGGAGACGTCGACATCGGCATCGTGTGGTCGGGAGAGGCGGCGATCCTCTACAACGAGAATCCGAAGTTCAAGTACGTGCTGCCGAAGGAAGGCGCGCACCAGTTCGTCGACAGCCTCGCGATTCCCGCGAACGCGCCCAATCCCGAAGGCGCGATGGCGTTCATGGACTACATCCTCCGTCCGGAGGTCAGCAAGCTGATCTCGGCGGACTTCCCGTACACGAACCCGAACGTCGAGGCGCAGAAGCGGCTCTCGCCGGAGGAGAAGAACAATCCCGCGAGCTATCCGCCGGGCGATCCGAAGCTCGAGGGGTTCCGCGACATCGGCGAGCAGGCCGTGCAGATCGACAAGATCGTGACCGACATGAAGGCGGAGGGCTGAGCTTCTCTCGCTTCATTTCGATCGGACACCTGAGCGAATCGGAGCATGCGAACCGGACAGACCACGATCGCCGCCGCCGCGTCGGTGCGCCAGCGGACGCCGGGCGTCACCGCGTGGCTCCTGATGGCACCGCTCTTCCTGTGGGTGCTCCTGTTCGTCGTCGCGCCGACGCTGATCATGCTCGTCTACAGCTTCTGCGAGCGCGGCACGCTCGGCGGCGTCGTGTTCAAGTTCACGCTCGCGAACTACGCAGCGGTCTTCGACGCGACGTATCTCCGGATCGTCATCCGCTCGATCCTGTTCGCGGGGCTGACGACCGCGGTCTGCCTCGTGATGGGCTACCCGGTCGCCTACCACATCGGTCGGAGCTCCGAGAAGTGGCGGAACATCCTTCTCATGCTCGTCATGATCCCGTTCTGGACGAGCTTCCTCATCCGCACCTACGCGTGGATGACGATCCTGAAGAGTGAGGGGCTCTTGAACAGCCTCCTCGTGCAGTACGGGTTGATCACGCAGCCTTTCGAGATGCTCTACACGCCCGGCGCGGTCGTCCTCGGCCTCGTCTACACGTTCCTGCCGTTCATGATCCTGCCGATCTACACGTCGGTCGAGAAGCTCGACAACGCGCTCGTCGAGGCGGCGTTCGATCTCGGCGCAGGGCCGATGCGCGCGTTCTCGAAGGTGATCGTGCCGATGACGTCGCCGGGGATCACGGCCGGGATCCTGCTCGTCTTCGTTCCCGCGCTCGGACTCTATGCCGTCAACGACATCCTCGGTGGTGGCAAGGTCGACATGATCGGCAACATCATCGAGAACCAGTTCAAAGGGAACGCGCGCAACTGGCCGTTCGGCGCGGCGCTCGGGATCGCGCTGATGGCTGCGTTCGGAATTGCCTTCTGGTTCACGGGGCGGCGTCAGGCTACCGTGCAGACTTCGTGAACGGAGGGCGAGACCCAGGAGCGAGAGCAGCGATACGACGTCTTTGCGTGCAAACCTGCGATTGTCGAGTTGCGGCTCATTCCGCACAACGGAGGCCATCATGGGCGACAAGTCACCCAAGTCGAAGCAGAAGGACCAGAAGCAGAAGGCCACACAGAAGGCTGCGAGCGCCGCGCAGGCAAAGAGCAAGCAGGCCCCGGCGGCTCCTGCGATGCCAGGCAAGGGACGGAAGTAAGCGCTCGCGAGGCTCGCCCGCCGCTCAATCCAGAAGGCCACCCTCGGGCGCGGGCCGGGCGCGCTGGTTGTAGAGCATCTTCACGAGCTCTTCGATCTGCTCCTTCGAGAGCTTCGAGTAGTCCGAGGAGAGATCCGAGCCCACCGCCATGCCGCGCTGCACGCCGGGCCGGCGGCCGAGCTCGTCGAACCAGCGCTTGAAGTACGGGAACTCCGCGACGTCCTGCCCCTGGCTCTCCCAGCCGACGGTCCACGGGTAGCAGATCATGTCCGCGATCGTGTACTCGTCGCCCGCGACGTAGCGCCGATCGTAGAGGCGGTTGTTGAGGACGCCGTAGAGGCGGTTCACCTCGTCCGTGAAGCGCCGCACCGCGTACGACTGGTCGCCCTGGCCGTCGCCGAGCCGGCGGAAGTGGCCGCACTCGCCGGTCTTCGGTCCCTGGTTCGCCATCTGCCAGATGACCCACTGCACGACCTCGGAGCGTCCGCGCAGGTCCTTCGGCATGAACCTCCCGGTCTTCTCGGCGAGGTAGAGCATGATCGCGCCCGACTCGAAGATCGCGATCGGCTCGCCTCCGCCCGGCGGGTCGTGGTCGACCATCGCCGGCATGCGGTTGTTCGGGCTGATCCGGAGGAACTCCGGCTCGAACTGGTCGCCCTGGCCGATCTGAATCGCCCCGGGTTTCCCGGAGGCTCCATTTCTTGGAAAGGATGGAGTCATGGGAAGACCGACGAGGTTCGCACCT
>Ga0194128_10000474_pt1 | contig 73486 bp, 58 predicted proteins | sample TA2KigCa65mmetaG_FD_148650 | JGI IMG/M metagenome (GOLD analysis project Ga0194128, IMG submission 148650) | Freshwater microbial communities from Lake Tanganyika, Tanzania - TA2015037 Kigoma Deep Cast 65m | ecosystem: Environmental > Aquatic > Freshwater > Lake | place: Tanzania: Lake...
GCGCCGGAGGCACACCGGGTGCGGTCCCCCCGGCGGCCGGAGCGCCAGCCGGCGGCGCCGCGCCCGCTGCGGCCGGCGGGGTGTAGTAGCGGTGACTCGTCTGGAGCGTAACCGTCGGCGTGCCGCCAAGGGACTGGAGATACGCAATGACGACGAGGATTTCCTGATCGGTCAGGCCGATCGGAGGCCTGTTGATGACGGGCATGCCCGGATTGAATCCCTCGACGACGAAGACGTCAGGCTCGTACATCGACTGGGCGAAATACTCGACATCGCTCAGGCCCGGGACGCGCTCCGCTGCGCGAGCGCCGATCCCCGCGAGGTCGGGGAACCGAAGCGCTCCGGTCCGGCCGACCGTATGGCAGGTAAAGCAGAGTCCCTTGGTGTCCATGATCTGGCGGCCGACCGTGACCATCTGGTCCGGGGTCAGGTCCGCCGGGATCACGATCTCCGTCGGAGGGGGCTGCACTTCGCTCTGAGGCACCATCTGGCCGACATAGCCATAGAACGCGGTCGTCGCGAGAACGAGAACGCCGATCCGGGGGATGACGGGGATCGTCATGGCAGCTTGGTCGGGTGGTGGCCCACAGCGCCCCCGAGGACGATTTGTCCGCCTGCGTGCGGGGCTCTCTGCGGCGCTCTCTCCGGCGATGCCTCGTACTCCGGTCGGTCGTGCAGGCTCGTGATCCAGAACACGAAGCCGATCAGGAGGAAGAACAGGAGCACGGTCACCGAGACGACCTGTGTCGCGAAGCCCAGGGTGGGCGTGAACGCGTCGGCTGAGGTGTCCCGAATGACGCCGTAGACGTGCCAGTGCTGGCGGAGCCCGGAGCGCACGTAGCCCATGAGCCCCATGAGCCAGGTGAAGGTGACCGCGATGAAGATCAGCACGTATTGCGAGATCGCCGGGATCCTGCCCCAGCGGACCTCGCCGGTGTTCTTCGCCCCGCGGAAGAGGAAGATGTCGATGGCGGTGATCGCCACCATCGCGAACAGCACCGAGACGACCTGGGGCACCGAGAGCCCGATCCGGACCGATGCCTCGACGAAATACCCGTAGACGCCGAGGAAGATGACGAACAGGGCGACGGCCGCGAAGATCGCGAGCTGCGCCGCATGGCCCGTCTTCGCCCACGCCACCGTGGCGATCTTCCCCGTCCGGCGGTAGAGGAGGAAGCTCATGAAGGTCGTGAGGATCAAGATGTTCACGGCCGTGTTCTTGGCGGACATCACGCCCAGGAAACCGAGCACCGGATGCGCCGATCCGCCCATCGCCCGGACTTCGGAGACGGTCGCGATGATCGATCGCGGCGTCGCCCAGACCGCGAAGCAGACGGCGATCCCGATGAGCAGGTACTTGATGAATTTCTGAAGCGGCTGCGCGCCGGCGACCCGCCCCATCCCGAGCCAGAGGTAGTAGTTGGCCGCGAGAAAGAGGTTCCCGATGAGGACGGCCTGAATGATGAAGAGCCACGAGAAGGCGCCGCCCATCATCGTGAGCCCGAGCGTCTGCGAGTACGCGTAGATCTCGCTCGCGAGCCAGTACCCGGCGAAGGGAAGCGGCAAGAAGGCGATGATGGCGATGAAGTTGCCGATGTATCCCATCCAGTCGTAGTGCGCGCGATCCTCGTCGGATGTCGCCTGGAGGAACTTGAAGGCCGCGTACGCGGCGGCGACCGATCCGCCGAAGGCGACGTTGGCGATGACGCGATGGATGTTGATCGGCATCCAGGTAAAGTTGTAGACCGCGTCCCAGACGGAGATCACGGCTCCTGTGTCCGAGACCCCGGCCGGCGACATCATGAACGTCAGCCAGGCATTGGCGATGAACATGATCGCCGTGCCCACGAGGTTGAGGCCGATTCCAAGGCCGATATGGACGAGGGGATGGAACTTCCCCCAGCCGTAATAGTAGGTGTAGAGGAACGCGGCCTCGGCAAAGAAAAGCAGCACGTACGGGAGAAACGTGGGGGAGAACACGCTCATCAGGTAGTTCGTGAACCTCGGATACAGAATGATGAGCATGAACGTCAGGAACGCGCCGAAGGTCGCGGTCAGCGAGAAGGAGACGGAGAGGAGCTTCGTGAACTCGTGCGCGAGCCGGTCGTATCGCAGGTCTCCCGTCTTGTACCCGATGATCTCGATGATGATGGCGAAGAGCGGAACGGCCAGCACGAAGGCGGCGAACAGCAGGTGGAGCTGGGCGACGGCCCAGATGGCCACGCGGCTCCCGACGACGGGGAACGCTCGGTACTCGGCCTCGACGTACAGCTTCGCGCGGGCTGCTGCTTCCGCGGCTTCTCTCTCGGCGACCAGTCCCTCGACGCGGGGCGTGGCATCGACAGTCGGGGCAGGAGCGCGGTACGGCTCCCGGTACTCGCGGTTCGTCAAGAACGTGGCGATCAGGACGATCCCGGTGAACATGACCACACCGGTGACGGGCCCGAGCACGAACAGCAGTTTGCGATTCGGTGCGCCGTTCATCCCGTCGCCTCCCTCAAGGGGTGCTCGGCGGCACGGTCGCCGCGCTCGCGGGCGTGTCCGCCGGAGCTTGAGCGGCCGCGGCCGCGGCGCGTGCCTGCCGCTCGCGCTGGAGCGCTCGCACGTAGGCGACGATTGCCCACCTGTCCGCGGGGGGGATCGGCCAGCGGTATCCGGTCATCAACCCTGTCCCGTTCGTAATGACGTCGAAAATCTGCCCGTCCGGGTACTGCAGCACCTTCTCATCATGGAAGCTGGCCGTGGGGACGTTGCCCCGCTGGAACAGGATCCCCCTGCCGTCCCCACGGGCGTCGTGGCACGGCTGGCAGTAGATCGTGTAGCGCTCGCGGCCGCGCTCGACAAGGGCGTCATCCACGGGATGGGGGATCGCCGCGACGAACCGCCCGTCGGCGCCTTTACCCGTGAAGAAGGGCTCGTCCTCCCGGAGTCCGCCGATCGGGACCGTTCCGGGAACCGGCTCGCGCATGGACGCGCCGTTGAAGAAGAACGGGCTGCCCGCCTGCGGCCGGACCTTCGGCTGGTCGTCCATGCTCGGGTTGATATGGATAGGAGGACGGCTCGACGTGCAGCCGCGCGCGCAGGCGGCGAGCGGGACGACGGAGGCGAGCGCGAGCGCGACGAGGACGCGCCGTCTGCGGGCGGTCATACGACGCCCTCGAGGTCCGGATTCGGGTTGCGCACCTTGGCCAGATAGGTCGTCCGGGGCTTGGTATTGAGCTCCGCCAGGAGCGCGTAGTTGCGCGGGTCGGCCTTCGCCATCACGACCCGGCTCGCCGGGTTCCGGAGATCTCCGAACTCGATGGCCGAAGCGGGGCAGGCCTGCTGGCAGGCGGTCTTGACGTCGCCGTCACGAAGCTCGCGCCCCGCGAGCCTCGCATCGATCTTCGCCCGATTGATCCTCTGCGTGCAGTACGTGCACTTCTCCATGACGCCCCGCGCACGAACCGTGACGTCCGGGTTCATGGCGAGCGCGAGAATGTCGGGGGTGTCCTTGGTGAAGTTGTAGAAGTTGAACCGGCGGACTTTGTAGGGACAGTTGTTCGAGCAGTAGCGGGTCCCGATGCACCGGTTGTAGACCATCACGTTGAGACCCTCGGCGTCGTGCACGGTCGCGGCCACGGGGCAGACCTGCTCGCAGGGGGCATCCTCGCAGTGCATGCAGGGAACCGGCTGGAACACGACCTCCGCGTTGCCGGAGGGATCGCCCGAGAAGTACCGGTCGACCCGCAGCCAGTGCATCTCGCGCTGTCTCGCCACCTGATCCTTGCCGACAACCGGCACGTTGTTCTCGCTCTGGCAGGCCGTCATGCACGCGTTGCAGCCGATGCACGCGTTCAGGTCGATCGTCATGCCCCACTGGTGCCCGCGATCGTAGGCGTGCTCCTGCCAGAGGGAGAAGTGCTCGGTTTCCTGCGGATAGACCCCCAGCGCGCCGGGTGTTCCTTCCGCATGCGCGCTCTCGGGCTCCGGCGCGGACGGCCCCGATCGAAGTTCGGCCAGCGTCGACTCGCGGACGATGGGGCGGCCCTCCATGCTGCCGTGGTTCTGGGTCGCCGCCAGCGGGTACGTGCGCCCGAGCCCGGTGAGTCTGGCGCCGCGGTCGAAGCCGGGCGCCCGGGAGGATCGGACCGTGTACGTGTTGAACCCCACCCCGGACCCAATCCGTCCCGCGCGCTGACGACCGTAGCCAAGGGTGAGGGCCACCACGCCGTCCGCCATGCCGGGGAGAATCGAAACGGGAAGCTCGAGCGAGCGGCTCTCGTAATCGAGGCGGACCACATCCCCGCTCGCAAGACCGAGCATGTCCGCCGTCCTCGAGCTCACGAGCGCGGGGTTGTCCCAGGTGAGTTTGGTGAGGGGATCGGGAAGCTCCTGCAGCCACCCGTCGTTGGCGAATCTGCCGTCGTGAAGCGACGGCGAGGGGAGGAACACGATCTCGAGGCCACCTGCAGATCCGGCGTCGGGCCGCCCGGAGCCGGCCGCGCCGTCGACCAGGCTCGCGAGCTCCGCAAACGGCGTCGCGGTGAGAGTGGGAACGACCTGTGGAAGCTCGCTGCCGGCCAGGACTCCATCATGCAGGACGCGGTTCCACTTCCTGTCGAAGTCATCGCCCAGAATCGGAGCCCAGGTCTCCCGCACGATCTCGTAGCCGGGACGCTCCTTGTCTCCGACCATCAGCCCCAGCACGTCAACAGAGGTTCGTCCGCCGAACAGCGGGAGGATCAGAGGCTGGACGACGCTGAGCGTGCCGCCAGCGGCGCGCGCGTCGCCCCACGATTCGAGGTAGTGAGCGCGAGGAATGTGCCACTCTGCCCGGGAGGATGTTTCGTCAACCGTGTGCCCGAGCGCGATCGAGTGAGGGACCTTCGCCATGGCCGAGGCGAAGTCGAGATCGGCGGGGGCGTCGAACACGGGGTTGCCGCCGAGGACGACGAGCGTCTGGACCGTGCCCGCGTTCATAGCCGAGACGAGCGAGGCCAGCGAGCTCATGCTCGGAAGCGCCGCGTCCCGCGTCTCGAAGTAGGTGACCGTCGTGCCGGTGTTGCCGAGATACGTGTTCAGGGCGCAGACCGCGGCGTGGACCGCGGGCGGCTGGCGATCCCCAGCCACGATGAGCCCCTTGCCGCGGTTCGCCAGCAGGTCCTTGGCCAGGGCGTCGATCCACCGCGCGTCGACACCCGGGACGTCCGCTCCGGCCGGGCGTGCCCCGGCCGCAGGCGGAGCCAGCCGTGCAGCAAGCGCCGCGAGGAAGGGGGCGATCTGGCGGCTCTCGAGACGGAGCCGATGATCTGCCATGGCTCCGGTCAGCGAGTAGACCCCTTCGATGGCGTACAGCCGGTTCATGGCGCCACCCGAGGGTCCCGCACGCCTTCCGGCCGCGAAGCCTCGCGCGTGGCGGATCATCTCGAGGTCGGTCAGGAGCGGGTCGGCGTCGAGGGCCACGAGCACGGAGGCTTGATCGAGCCGGAGCACGAGGTCGAGGTCGCGACCCGTCGCGGCCCGCAGGCCCGCGAGCCGGTTCTCGTCGCTGACCGCCTCGTAGGTCGCCCAGACCGCCTGCGGGTAGCGGGCGCGGAGATCGGATGCCAGGCGCGCCAGGGTGGGCGAGGAAAAGGACTCGGAGAAGACAGCAAGGCCGGCGCCACCATCCGCGGCATGAGCCTTGGACAACTCCCCCCAGGCCGTCACGAAATCGGTCCAGGACGACGGCGCCCCTTTCAGCCTGACCGTCTGCGAGCGGTCGGGATCGTACAGGCCAAGCACGGACGCCTGGATGCGGGTGCTCGACGCCCCGAGGGTGGCGGGGTGACTCGGGTTGCCCTCGATTTTCGTCGGCCGACCTTCGTGGCTCTCGACGACGAGACCGTAGGCGCTCCGGCCGAACGGCATCGTCGTGGCGTAATAGCGGGGGATCCCAGGGACCATCTCCTCGGGGGCGTTGACAAAGGGGACAATCTCCTCGACGGGTCGCCGGCACCCCGCGAGTCCCGCGAGCGACAACGAAGCGCCCACGAGCCTCATCATGTCGCGCCGAGTGATCCCTTCGGGAAGCTCCGAGGCGCCCTCTGGGAACTCCCGCTCGAGTGCGGTGCGGAACTCGGGGCGGTCTTCGATCTGCGCCAGACTTCGCCAATACGTCCGGTTCACCGGTGGCACCCCGAGCAGTCAGTCGGCGGATTGACCGGTCGCTCGCGATCGAGCTGCGCCGTCAGCGCCTGAACGTCCCGCGGCGGCGTCCATCGCATGTTGGTGACTTCCGCGACGGGGCGTCTGTGGGGACCGGGGTTGCGGTGGCAGTCGAGGCACCAGCTCATGCTCAGCGGCGTCATCTGGGTGACCGTTTCCATCTCGTCGATGCGGCCGTGGCAGGTGACGCAGCCGATTCCTGCCGTCACGTGCGCGCGGTGGGCGAAGTAGGCATAGTCGGGCAGATCGTGGACGCGAATCCAGCGCATCGGCCGGCCGCTCTGGGCGCTGTCGCGAATCGGCGCGAGCAGCTCGCTGTCCCTCATCACGGTCTGATGGCAGTTCATGCACGTCTGCGTGGGCGGGACGTTGGCGACGTCAGAGATCTCGACCGAGGCGTGACAATAGCGGCAATCGAGTCCGAGCTCGCCGACATGGAGCTGATGGCTGTACGGGACGGGCTGCACGGGGCGGTAGCCCACGTCCGTGTACCACGGGGAAAAATAGTACCAGACGCCCGCGACCGCAAGCATCGGACCGAGGCTGCCCGCGATGGCGGCCACGATCGGGAGTTTGTTCCACGAGGGGGGGAAGATCTGGGGCAACGGCTAGGACTCCGGGCCGCGGGAGGACAGTTGCCCTGGCTGCACGTCGGCGATGGAACTGTGCTGACACATCTCCGCGCCCCCAACAGAATTTGTGGCAGGGGAAGACCGAGAACCTGTCGATTGACGGCGCGATTTTATCCACGAACTTGGACGAGGGTCAAGCGTTCAGCGCCCTCACGCGCGGCCTCCTTGCAGGTGGATGATGCGGTTCGGACGCCTCTCCGAGAGCCAGACGCCGCATGGGTGCGGAGCCGTCGATCCAGGTCGGGCCGGCGCCAAACGGCCGGTACGATCAGGGCTCGAAGAGGGACCATCCCGTCGCGAACTGCAAAGGTGATCGAGCGGTTCCCACGAAACACATGAGCTGGCCGCCGCATGTCCAGGTATAGTGATTGGTGAAGACCGCATTTCATGTCCGTGCTCTATCCGGTGGATAGGGCGCATGGAGTCGAGCAGCCCCATGGCAGGCCATCTCTCGGCCAAGAAGGTGTATTACGCGGTGTTTGCCGCGCTCATGGTGTTGACGGCGATCACCGTCCTCGTCGCGTTTGTCAACCTCGGGGCTCTCAACTTCCCGATCGCGCTCGGGATCGCGATCACCAAGGCGACGCTGGTGATCCTCTTCTTCATGCACCTGAAGTACAGCAGCCGGATGACGAAGCTGATCTGCGGGACGGCCTTCTTTTTCCTGGTGGTGCTGTTCGGGCTCACGCTCTCCGACTACCTGTCGCGCGGCTGGCACACGGCGCCGGGCGGGGTCACGACCGGGGCGGGCACGCAGGTGACGATCGGACCCCAGGAGTCGGCGGCGGACGCCGAACCAGCGCCGGGACGCTGACAAGGCACAAGTCACAAGTCAGAAGTCACAATGCTCCTCTGTTTTTGTGACTTCTGATTGTGACTTCTGACTTGTGACTTGTGACTTGTGACTTCTGACTTTAGAAGAGCTCCCCGAAGGCGCTCCAGAACCGCTCGCGCGCGCGGATGTGCAGCGGGCGCGCCCGCCAGCGCTCCAGGTCGAGCGCCGCCGACCGCGCGAGGTCGCGCTCGACGTCGCGGAGCACCCGCGCGGCGAACGCCCGATCGAATACCGCGACGTTCAGCTCGTCGTTCAGCTCCATCGAGCGGTTGTCGAAGTTGGCCGAGCCGACGATGGTGAGCGCGCCGTCGACGACCACCACCTTGGCGTGCATCATCGACGGCCGGTACTCGTGGATCTCGATGCCCTGCTCGAGGAGCCGCTCGTAGCCGGCGCGGCTGGCGAACTTCACCGGCTTGGCGTCGGTGATGTCGCCCTCGACGAACAGGCGGACGCGCACGCCGCGGCGGCGGGCGTCGGCGAGGCTCCACTCGGTGGACTCGTCGGTCACCATGTACGGCGAGACGATGTCGAGCGAGTGCCGGGCGGCGGCGATCGCCAGCAGGTACAGCAGCTTCATCGCGCTCGCGCCGCCCTCCGGTCCGCTCCACACGACGATCGATTGCGCGCGGCCCACCGGCCGATCGTCGTGGAGCAGCAGATCAGGCTCGACGACTTCGCCGCTCTCGATCCAGTTCTCGTTGAACGATCCCTCGATGGAGACGGCCGCCGGGCCCCGCACCTCGAACTGCGTGTCGCGCCACATCGGCCCCCGGTCGGTGGCGCGCAGCCAGTAGTCGGCGACGCCGATCCCGCCGACGAACGCGACGTCGCCGTCGACGACGAGCGACTTGCGGTGGGTGCGGTAGTTCACCTCCTCGATCCCGAAGGGGCCCACCTCGTTGAACCAGACCACGTGGCAGCCGGCCCGCCGGAGGCGATCGACGTGCTGCGGGTCGATCTTCTGCGCGCCGATCGAGTCGAGCACGATGCGGACGTCGACGCCCCGCCGGGCGGCCGCGTCGAAGGCGGCCGTGAAGCGGTCGGCCACCTCGCCGCTCTCGTACACGTAGGTCTCGAAGCTCACCCGGTGCCGGGCGCGCCCGATCGCGTCGAGCATCGCCGCAAACGTCGCCGGGCCGTCGGTGTGGACGACGTACGCGTCGCCGGCCGTCAGCGGCGCGCCGAGCAGGCGCGCCAGGTACTCGGGAAAGCGCGGATCGGCCGCCCCGAGCGGCGTCCGGACGCGCAGCGTCTCCTGGTCCTGCGCGATGACGAGCGCCCCGGCGATGGCGAGCGCCGCCAGGAGCAGCCCGGCGAGCAGGTTGCGCGGCGTCAGGGATGGAAGCGCCACGCGACGCTAGCGGCTCACGCAGGGTCCGAGCGCCGTGACCCGCTCGACGTCGACGCTCCGGACGACCACGTCGAACTCATGGTCGCGCCCACGGGTCTGCGGGCCGAGCCAGGCCGTCGGGATGCGCAGGCGCGCCTCGCGCCCGCCCGCGTCGAACTCGATCTCGGTGACGTCGCCGTCGTGGTCGAACTCGAGCTCGCCCGAGTCGAGCTCGTCCCCCATTTCGCCGACGATCTCCACGCGCTGCCCGACGTACGGGGCGAAGTCGTCCTCGTCGTCCAGCCAGTAGACGACCGGCGCGAACACCCCCGCCGTGCCGACCGGGCGCGCCGCCTCAGAAGGCTTGAAGCGGAGCTCGGGGGATGCCAGGTACACGTCGCCGTGCGACCAGAGGAAGATCGAGTGCGGTCCGGTGCGCACCTCGGCGGCAGGCATGACGCAGCCGGTCACCACGAGCTGATCGTCCCGATCCCCTGCCGGGGTCTGGGCTCCGGCGGTCGACGCGAGCGCGCACGCAACCGCAATGATGAGGACGAGCTTTCGCATGGCACACCACCTCCGCAGGTGGGTTGCAGCAAGAATGCGACCGGGGCCCGGGAGGGAGACGGCGGCTCAGCCGGGCGAGGTCAGCGGGTCATCCAGTAGGACACCTTCAGCGCAGGGTGTAGTCGATGCCGCCGGTGAACGCGTCGGCCGACTGCTGGCGCACGACGCCGGTGACGAGCGCGCCGACGTTCGACGACCCGCCCCAGATGTCGCGCTGCACGCGCGCGACGCTGTACGAGCTGCGCGGCTCGGCGAGATGCGCGTCGCGGCCGCCGCCGCCGCGGTCGACCGTCGCGAACTCGCGCCCCGTGGCCGCGGTAAGGGCGCCGTAGGTCCAGGAACCGCTCTTGCCGGTGACTTTGGCCGCGCCGAGGATCGTCGTGTCGTCCGGCCGCTCGACCGCCGTGTCGGCCGAATCGACGGCGAAGTGCCCTGGCGTCCGGCCGATGCGCCGCGAATGAAAGAGCTGGAACATGCCGTAGGGCGGCACGAACGTGCGGCTGTCCTCGAGAAAGAACGGCCGCTTCTCCGGGTAGAAGGTCTCGAACACACTCAGGTTCAGGACCGCCGGGTCCTGCTCGACCTGCCCGAAGTCGGGATTGATCGTGGCCGACAGCGTGGCGGCCGGCCCGAGGCCGAGGCGAAGATCGGCGCCGACCGCCGCGCCGAAGTCCGACGTGGATCCGGCGTCGGTCGTCCCGTCGCGCTCGCCGCGCAGCAGCGTGTACGGCATGATCTCGACGCGCCGCGCCGGCGGAAGCGGCGTATCGAAGACCAGGTGGCCGAAGAGCGAGACTTCGCCGCGCTGCCCGCGCGGCTTGGGAATCCACGTTCCTGTTTCAGCCTGTCGCCGAATGCCCCGCTCCGCCTGAAAGCCCCACACCTGCCCCGGCTCCGGCGACACGGCAAAGCGCATCTGCGAGAACGGAATGCGGAACTCCGCGACCCATCCCCGCGCGTCCACGCGCGCCTGCACCTCCCATACCGAGCTGTAATCGGTGTCGAGCTTGTCGTCGTCGGAGACGAAGAAGTCGGCCTGGACGGCAGAAGGATTCGTCCGGAAGACGTACGCCGTCAGGTGATCGTGGCGCGGGTCGAACCCCACGCTCACGAAATCGGTGGCCCCGATTTCATCCCGCCGGCTCAGGCCGGCGGCCACCTCCGCGGGCGCGGAATCCTCGCACGTGATGGCGACGTAGATGAAGCGATCGTCGTAGGCCACCTGGATGCGCGTCGACTCGGTCATGGCGGCGCCGTTGTCCGGGTCGCGCTGCACGTACCCGCTCGTCGAGGCCGCCGTGCGCCAGACCTCTTCGTCCAAGACGCCGTCGATGACCGGTGGCGTGCCGCTGATCCTGAACGCCCGCAGCACCTTGCCCTCCTTGAGGGCGCGCGCCGGCTCGCTGGGCGTGTAGACAGAGGCGTCCTGGGCCGCGGCCGCCACCGGGCCGCACAGGATCAGGAGCAGGAAGACGCAGTAAGCTAGCGGCAGATGCTCGGCCCGATCCGCTCACTTCTCTTCGTTCCCGGGACCCGTCAGGACCGATTCGACAAGGCGATGCGCTCGGGCGCGGACGCGGTGGCGCTGGACCTGGAAGATGGCGTTGAGGCGTCGCAGAAGGATCGCGCGCGCGCGCTCGTCGCCGACTATCTCTCCCGGCCGAACCCGACAGCTGTATTACGCCTCGTGCGATTCAACTCTTTAGACACCGACCTGGGCGCGGCGGACGTGGCATGCTTTCGCGACGTCGAGGGTTTCGACGGCCTTTTGCTCCCGAAGGTCGAGACGCCGGGGATCCTGGAGACGGCCGCCCGGGCGTTGGGCGCCCGGCGGGTGCCGCTTCTCGCGCTGCTGGAGTCGCCGCGGGCGATTCTGCGGGCGGCGGAGATTGCCGCGGCCGATGCCCCGGTCGCGGCGCTCCTGTTCGGCGCCGAGGATCTCACGGCTCAGCTTGGGGTCGCGCGCACGATCGACGGCGAGGAGCTCGTCGTCGCGCGCGGGCAGGTGGTCCTGGCCGCGGCGGCGGTCGGCGCGGAGCCGATCGACGCGGTGTTCACGAACCTCGACGACCTCGACGCGCTGCGTCGCGACTGCCAGCGGGCGCGCCGCGTCGGCTTCCGCGGCAAGATGGCGATCCACCCGAAGCAGGTGCCGGTCATCAACGAGGTGTTAACGCCGTCCTCCGCCGAGATCGACCAGGCGCGGCGCGTCGTCGCGGCGTTCGAGCGGGCCGCAGCGGCGGGCGAGGGCGTCGTCCGGATGGGCGATCAGATGGTCGAGCTCCCGATCGTCGAACGTGCGCGCCGCACCCTCGCACTGGCCGAGGCCGTCGGCCGGGCCCCCTCGAGCGCGGCGCCGCGCGCGGAATGACCGCAGCCGCACCGCCCCTCGCGGGCATCACGATCGTCGCGCTCGAGCAGGCGGTCGCCGCGCCGTTCGCCACCCGCCAGCTGGCCGACCTGGGCGCGCGCGTCATCAAGATCGAGCGCCCCGACGGCGGCGACTTTGCCCGGGGGTACGACACCAGCGTCAAGGGGCTCTCGGCGCATTTCGTCTGGCTGAACCGCTCGAAGGAGTCGCTGACGCTCGACCTGAAGCACGCGGCCGCCCCGGAGATTCTGCGCCGGCTGCTCGCGCGCGCCGACGTCTTCGTCCAGAACCTGGCGCCCGGCGCCGCCGGTCGGCTCGGCCTCTCGGCCGAGACGCTCCGCGCGCGCGACCCGCGGCTCATCGTCTGCAGCGTCTCCGGCTACGGGTCGACCGGCCCGTACGCGGACAAGAAGGCCTACGACCTGCTCGTGCAGAGCGAAACCGGCGTCGTCTCGATCACCGGCACCGAGGAGACGCCCAGCCGCGTCGGCATCTCGATCGCCGACATCGCGGCGGGGATGTATGCGTACTCGGCCGTGCTGACCGCGCTTCTCCGGCGGCAGTCCACGGGGTCCGGCGCGACGCTCGAGCTGTCGCTCTTCGATGCGCTCATCGAGTGGATGGGCTTTCCGCTCTATCACACCGCGTACACCGGGGAGGAGCTGCGGCGGAGCGGTCCGAACCACGTGTCGATCGCGCCGTACGGGCCGTTCCGCGCCGCCGACGGGCATGTCTTCCTGGCGATTCAGAACGCGCGGGAATGGGTGCGCTTCTGCCGCGACGTGCTCGGCCGCCCGGAGCTGCACGACGAGGAGCGCTTCAGGACGAACGAGCAGCGCGTCCGGCACCGCGACGCCCTTCGCGCGGTGATCGAGGAGGTGTTCGCCGTGCTGCCGCTCGACGAGGTGGCCGCGCAGCTCGAGCGCGCGCAGATCGCGTATGCGCGGATGAACCCGGTGCGCGAGGTCCTGCAGCATCCGCAGCTCGCGACGCGAGATCGCTGGGCCGAGATTGGATCCGAAGCCGGCCCCCTGCGCGCCGTCAAGCCGCCGGTGGCCATGGACGAGGTCGAGCCGGTCATGGGCGACGTGCCGGCGCTCGGCCAGCACACCGGTTCGATCCTCGAGGAGCTCGGATTCGATCGGGAGACGGTGAGCGGCTGGCGACGCGCGGGGGCGATCTGATCCCGAGGTCGGTCGTGCTGACACAGGTGCGGCGCGAATCCGGCTCCGGTCGCCGGACCGCGCTGCGAGGACGCTGCCGGCCGCTGGCCGGCCAGCTCCGTGAGCTGGCCTGGTCCCCTGAGTCTTCTCGCGCGGTCGGGCGCTCGGAGTCGGCGACCTCCGAACGGCTTCGCGCCACACCTGTGTCAGCACGACCGACCTCAGGGGATTGGTCCGATGGGACGGGTCCGGCGGTATCCTGCGCAGGGAGGCGCAACGAGATGGCCGTGAAGGAAGGCTGGACGGGACGCGTGTTCGAGGACTTCCAGGTGGGCGATGTCTACGAGCACCCGCTCGGGCGGACCGTGCTCGAGGCCGACAACATCTGGTTCTCCTGCCTGACGATGAACACGAACGCGATCCATTTCGACGGGGAGTATGCGAGCCGGACGCGGTTCGGCAAGCGCCTCGTCAACTCGTGCTTCACGCTCGCGCTCGTGACCGGGCAGTCGGTCATCGACCTGACGCTGAACGGGGTTGCGAACCTCGGGTGGGAGGAGGTCACGCTGCCGAATCCGCTCTTCGAGGGCGACACCGTCTACTCGCGCAGCGAGGTGCTCGAGGCGCGTCCCTCGAAGTCGAAGCCCTCGATCGGCATCGTGCGGGTGAAGTCGACCGGGTACAACCAGGACGGGGTCACCGTGATCGAGTTCACGCGGACCTTCATGGTGTACCGCCGCGGCCACGTGCCGCGCGTGCCGCGCGGTCAGAAGTAGATCCAGGTCACGCCGGGATTCTTCGGATCCAGCTTGAACGACGCCACGACCGCGATCGTCTTCAGGTGCCGGTGCAGCGCGTCGCGGAGGCGGCCCGATCCCTTGCCGTGCACGGCCTCGAGCCGATCGGCGCCCTGCCGCAGCGCGGCGTCGATGGCGTCGACGAGGCGCGCGAGCGCCTCCTCCACCGTCGCGCCGTGCAGATCGAGGCGAGGCGCGGCCGCGGCAGGTGTGCGGGTGGCCGCTGGGGCCGACTGGTGCCGTGCGCGCGCGTGTGCCGTCCGGCGCGGCTCCGGCGCCATCGCGAGGTCGCTTTCGCGGCACGCGATCGTGGCGTTCTCCACCTGCACGCGGTAGTGCCCGGCGCGCCCGGCGCCGACGACAACGCCCTGCTTGCGGCCGAGCGGCAGCACCACGACGCGGCTTCCGACGGGAAAGGGCATGCCGGGAAACGAGTAATCTTATCCGGTGCCAGTGAGCGGTCCGCCGCGCGTCGCGGTCGTGCAGGCGGCGCCGGTCGCCTTCGACGTGGCGCGCACGCTCGACAAGGTGCGCGATTTTGCCGCCGACGCCGGGCGGCGCGGCGCGCGCCTGGCGCTCTTTCCCGAAGCGTTCGTCTCCGCCTATCCGAGAGGGCTCGACTTCGGCGCCACCGTCGGCGCGCGCACGGCAGAGGGCCGCGAGCTGTTCCGCCGCTGCTGGGAGAGCGCCATCGACGTGCCCGGCCCGCATCTCGACGCGCTCGCGGAGATCGCGCGGGCCAACACGCTCTATCTCGTCATCGGCGTGGTGGAGCGCGCGCGCGGCACGCTCTACTGCACCGTGCTCCTCTTCGGACCCGACGGAACGTACCTCGGGAAACACCGGAAGCTGATGCCCACCGGCAGCGAGCGGCTCGTGTGGGGATTCGGCGACGGCTCCACGATGCCGGTCGTCGACACCGATCTGGGCAGAGTGGGCGCGGTGATCTGCTGGGAGAACTACATGCCGCTCCTGCGCGCCGCGATGTATGGCAAGGGCGTAGAGATCTACTGCGCGCCCACCGCCGACGGCCGCGACACCTGGCTCCCGACGATGCAGCACGTCGCGCTCGAGGGGCGCTGCTTCGTGCTCTCGGCCAATCAGTTCGCGCGCCGGCGGGACTATCCGCCCGAGTATCCGTCGAGGCTCCCTGCCGACCCGGACGCCGTCGTCTCCCGGGGCGGCAGCTGCATCGTCGGGCCGCTGGGGCGCGTGCTGGCCGGCCCGGACTTCACGGGCGAGACGATTCTCACCGCCGAGATCGACCGCAGCGAGATCGCGCGCGCGCGGCTCGACTTCGACGCCGTGGGTCACTACGCGCGCCCCGACGTCTTCCGTCTGGTCGTGGACGAATCGCCGAAGACTGCGGTCGCCTTCGAACGTCCCAGGGGGCGCCCCGCAGCCAGGCGGCGGGCGCGGCGTCGCTGAGCCGCCTCTACCCCTGACCGGTGCCGACGACGAGCGGCGGAAGGCGGAACGCCTGCTGGAGCCGGCCGTACAGCGCGCCGAAGGCGCCGGCGCCCACGAGCGCGCCGGCGAGCGCCGCCAGCGCGTGGATCTTGCCCTCGCCCACGTTGACGAAGATCGGGCCCGGGCACATGCCGGCAATCGACCAGCCGACGCCGAACAGGAGGCCGCCCGCCACATTGCCCCGGTTGAACGGCCGCGGGTCGAGCCTGACCGGGCCGCGCCACGTGCGGCCGACCCTCTTGATCAGCCACAGGCCGGGGGCCGTCAGCGCCACGGCGGTGCCGATGATGCCGTACAGCTGGAACTCCTCGAGGAGAAACATCCCCTGGATGTAGTTGTAGTCGGCCGCGCCCGATCGGCTGAGGATGAACCCGAACGCCGTACCAAAGAGGAGGTACACAAGCATCGTCGGCCCCCTCACGCGAACACGACGCGATAGAGCAACTGCGTCGTGACCAGTCCGCCCGCCATGAAGCTCAGCGTCGTCACGATGCTCGGCAGCTCCAGGTTCGACATCCCGAAGATCCCGTGTCCGCTCGTGCAGCCGCCGCCGAGCCGCGTGCCGAAGCCGATGAACAGCCCGCCCGCGAACATCCACGCGAGCTTACCAGCCGGGCCGAGGCCGATCCGCTCGTCGAACATGCCGAGGGCCCAGGTGGGCGTCCACCCGCCGCCGGCCGCGGCGGAGAGGAATCCGCCCGCCACGAGCCCGACGACGAAGGGCAGGCGCCAGCGGCGCGTGGACAGCAGGCCTTCGCGCCGGAAGTAGCTCTGCCGCAGCACCAGGCTGCAGACGTCCTCGAAGCCGCTGGAGATGCCGAGGCGCCGGTTCGCGAGCACGAGCAGGAGCAGCGTGACGGCGGCAATGCCGGCGCCGGCCGCGGCCCAGTGCAACGGCGGCAGTCCGTTCAGGATGAGAGGCATGCACAGAGTCTATCGAATCGTCCAGCCGTCCGGCGCCGTCGTACTCTGGTGCCTGCTCCGCCGCTCCTCACGTCGTGGACATCGTGATCAGGGCTGCGCCGCTCGCGACAAGACAAGCCGCCGAGAGCCCCTGGATCACCGAACGTTGGCGCAGCATCCGCTCGAGCCCCGGATCCGCGGGAGCCGCCTGCATCGCACACCGGCGGAGCCTGGGCCTGAACAGAAGGGCCAGAAAGGGAAGGGCGAAGCCAAGACCGTATCCAACGCCTGCCCACGCGGAAGACAGGCCCAGCGCAGCAAGCAAGAGTGCGCCCCAGCTGATCGCCGCGACGCGAAACGTCGTGACCATCAGGCCCGTGTCGAAGCCCCAGACCGCTGCCACGACAGGGATAGGGTGCCGCTGCAGCAGAACCCGCGGCGTTTGACGGCGCCAGCCGAGAGGGCAATAAGCGCGTCTTGCCATCGCGGTCACGTCGGCACACGCGAGCAGCACAAGACCCGCCGTCGCGAAACCGACGCGCCAGGGAAGCGGCAGGTCTGAAACTCCCACACCCGCCGCAACGCCGCTCACGGCACCGAAGGTGACCAGAGACCCGGTGAGAAACGCCACGACGAATAGTGTGGCAATCGCGATTCGTGCCGTCCGTCGTGCCGCAGACCCCTGCACCAGGGGTCCCAGGGTTCCCTGGATTGACACCCCTCAAGGACTGAAGACTTGGGAGAGTCCGGCCGCCGCGGCCAGCGTCATCCCGACGATAGTGGCCAGCGTTGCGTCAGCGGTCAGCATGACTGGCCCGTATACCACCAGATCGAGCAGGCGAACGAGCCGGACCAGCACGTGTTCTGGCTCGTCGTGCACTCCGCGCACGCGATCTGCTGCGTTCCCTCGCAGCAGTACCACCACTGTCTGTAGTAGCCCTGGGGACACGTGAAGTTGGACTTCGATCCCACCCAGCTGCATTCGTTATCGAGCCGCGCAAGAACGCAGCATTTGTCATCGGGGATCGTGCCGCCGCCGCCGCTGCGGGGGAAGAACCGCTCGATCAGCGCCTGGATCCAGCGGATTATTCTCCGCCACCACCCGCCGATCCACTCCCACAGGCTGCTCATACGGACATCCTCTCGTTGGCTGCCGAGATAGCCCCTGGCTCGAGGCGAACGCTGTTGGGGAGAATCGAAGACAGATACCGCCTCGACGGCACCGTCGTGGCGCCTGCGAGGCGGCCGTTCTCGACGCGGAAGCCGACAGGCGTCGTACGCAGGCCCATACGCTGGGCGATTTGCCCGGCGACGTCGACCGACAACCGTCCGTTCGGCGTCAGCTCGTGGGACGCCAGGAACTGTGCTGCGCCATCGGGGCTCCTCGCTTCAAGAACAATCCAGAGTCCCGGCGGCAGATGTCCTTTGAGCCCGTCCGCGAGCGCGTGACACGTCCCACACCGATCCGAAAGGAACAGGACGACCGCCGACGCAACCGAATCCAGCGCGTGCGGGAGCCCGTATCGCGAGGGTGGCGTCCCGGCCACCTCCCCGATGTCAACGTCCAGCGGGCGATCCAGCACACCGGCGATGTCGCGTAGCTGCCGCACGTCGCGGTACAGCTCGATAACGACGCCGAAGAGGACGAAGACCGCCAGGGCGAGAACGCCGACCGCCACCATTATCGCGGCAGCCATACCAACATCTCGTCGGCCGACCGGCGGTCGCCGCGTGCCTCGTGCGCGGCCCGAACGGCGTGCACGGCCCGCAGCGCCGCCAGCGTCAAGCCGACGGCGGCCAATGCGCTCGCGGCCCGCAGGCCGGATGGCGGCGGCGTCCCCTGGACCCACAGGAGTGCGACGGCACCGACCCACAGCGGGAACGCCGCGATCTGGTTCATGCCGAGGTAGCCGTTACCGTACGGTCCAAAACAGCCGCAGCGAACCGTCTGCTTGCGCCGGAGGGCGATCAAGCCCGATACCGCGAACGCGCCGGCAAGGCTCAGCACCGCGGTCAGCGTCATTGCCGACGCTGGCCTGAGGACGAGGCCGACAGCGACGCCCAGTTCCGCTCCGAGGAGGACAAGCGCCGCAGGTTGTGCGCCGCCCGCGGGTATCCCCATTTGACGCAGCGTGGACACGAAGGGCGTCAGATGACGGACCTTTTCCAGCCCGGCCCAGAAGAGAACGACAGCGAGCGTCAGCGCCACCGCGGTCGCGACGATCTCCATCAACGCCTGGCCTCGGCTACCGGCGCCGCAGCGCCGCGATCACTTGGTCCGTTGCCTCCCTGTCGGCGCGCTCGACGATCCACAGGACATACTCCTCGACGGCAGGGTTGTCCACCGGTGACGGCGGCTCCTCGACGACCGTGCCCGGCTGGATGTCGATCTGCCGCTCGGCGACGTTGATGCGGGCGCGTTTCTGCACGAGATCTGGTGAAATCGTGGCCCTGACGGCACGGACGAGCGGACGCGCCACGGGTCCGGACGGCTCATCCACCACAATCACGCGCGTACCTGGGCGCAGCTCGAAGCCTGGCGGGAAGCCACGCAGCGGTACGGTCAATTGTTTCCCCGCGTGCTCGATCCGGACCCTGTCCCCCTCACGCGCGATGACCGTGGCGGCACGGTTTCTCTCGGACGGCATACAGCATCTTCCTTCGCGGCTCGCGCGCGGATCATGCGAGCGCGTCAGCCGCCGGACGCGGATGATCCGCCCACTCTGCTGGCTGTGTCAATGCGAAAAGCGGAAGCCGCGCAGCCCACCCGTGCTGTACGCCAGCACGACCGCGGCGCCTTTGACGGACACGGAGCGACTCTACCGTGCGCGGTAGTGCAGGGGGCGAACGGGGTGTCATTCACGCAACTGGAGGCAGTCCGGCGACTTCGCGCATACTTGGCTTTAGGCGCAGGCGCATGACTGCCAGACTACGTGGTCGGATCGCCGCCGCTGCGGTTCTCGTATCTACGGCCGCCGCCCTCGAGGCGGGCGGATGGGTGGTAGTTACCATCCAAGACGTTCCTGACCACGCCGTCACCGGGAGATCGCTGACGCTGACCTACGCCGTCCGCCAGCATGGAATCGCGCTGGTGAACGGCCTTTCCGGCGGGCTCGAGGCACGTTCGGGCGCCGTGGTCGTGCGGGCTCCTGTGGTCCCGACGCGGGAGCCGGGCCACTATTCGGCCACGCTCACCCTGCCACATGCCGGGCAGTGGACTCTCGAGATCATCAGCGGATTTGGCGGGCAGCTCGACCGCGTCCGAATCTCGATACCTGTGATCGATGCCGGCATGCCGGTGCCCGGACTTGCAGAAATCGGGCGAGGACGTCGCCTGTTTGTCGCCAAAGGCTGCATGACCTGTCACATCCATCGCGACCTCGCAGGACCGAGCGCCGCAGTTGGCCCCGACCTGAGCGCCCGGAGATATCTGCGAGACGACGTGACGCAATTCCTCGCGCGTCCCCCGCAGCCCAGGCTTGCGGCGAGCGATCGGCCCCGGATGCCCGATTTGAAGCTTCAAGCCGCAGAAGTCGTCTCCCTGGCGGCGTTTATCGCGGCCGAGCCCTAGCGCGCCTCCCCGTCGCAGGGGTCGTCAGGAACGGGACGACGACGAAGCCGCAAGGCGATCACCGATCACCCTGAACGCCTTCCGCGTGCTGTGGACTCGCAGACCTGAACGGCAGGAGCGCGGCCGCACGATCGCAGCTGCCCCAGGTACAATGCCGCAGATCCTGTTTTCAGTGGAGGCTGCCATGATAAGACGGATCGCCACATCGACCGCTGCGCTCTCGATTGTTGGTACGGCCGCTTTCGTCGGTGCGCAGGGGACAGGCGCGCTGCCGGCCTGCACGCCTGGCAACGGCGGCCTCACGCTCCCCGCGGGGTTCTGCGCCGTCGTGGTCGCAGAGAATGTCGGCACCGGGCGTCACCTGACCGTGGCGGCCAACGGCGACATCTACCTCGCGCTGCGAAACACGCAGAACGCGAAGGGCGCCATCGTCGCGCTGCGCGACACCAACGGCGACGGCCGCGCCGACGTGCGCGAGCGGATCGGCGCCGAGGGCGGCACCGGCATCGCGCTCCACAACGGGTATCTCTACTTCGCCGAAAACGACTCCAGGATCGTGCGCTACCGGATGACGCCGGGGCAGCTCCTCCCGTCCGGCCCCCGGGAGCTGATTGCGACGATGCCCGAGCAGCGCTCGCACGCGGGCAAGGGGCTCGCCTTCGACGGCAAGGGCGGCGTGTACGTGAACATCGGCGCGCCGTCGAACGCGTGTCAGGCCGACGATCGCAAGGAGGGGGTGCCGGGCCAGAAACCCTGTCCGCTGCTCGACCCGTACGGCACGATCTGGCGCTTCGACGCCAACCGTACCGGCCAGACGCTCACCGACGGCGGCCGCCGCTACGCGACCGGGTTCCGGCAGATGCTCGCCGTCGCCTGGCACGACGGCAGCCTCTACCTCGTACAGCACGGACGCGATCAGCTCGACACGCTGTGGCCGAAGTTCTTCAACCAGCAGCAGAACGCGGAGCTCCCCGCCGAGGAGTTCCTGCGCGTGACCGAGGGCGGCACCTATGCCTGGCCGTACTGCTACTACGACTGGCAGCAGAACCGGCACGTGCTGATGCCCGAGTACGGCGGCGACGGCAAGATGGTGGGCGACTGCGCGAAGTACCCCGCGCCGCTCGTCGGCTTCCCCGGGCACTGGGCGCCGAATGCGCTGCATTTCTACACCGGCGCGCAGTTCCCCGAGAAGTACCGCGGCGGCGCGTTCATCGCGTTCCACGGGTCGTGGAACCGGGCGCCGCTGCCGCAGGCGGGCTACCGCATCGCGTTCGTCCCGTTCCGGGCCGGCAAGGTGACCGGACAGTGGGAGACCTTCGCCGACGGCTTCGCGGGCAAGACGCCGCTCGCGCGGCCCGAGGACGCGGTGACGCGGCCGACCGGGCTGGCGCAGGGCCCGGACGGCTCGCTCTACATCAGCGACACCGAGAAGGGCACGATCTGGCGGGTCGTGTACCGCGGCGGCGCCGGCACGCGATAAGCGCCGGCGCGACCGGACCTCCGTCCTTCGCTCAGCGGGCGGCGGCAGCCGCCGTCGTCCGCTGCAGCACGTCGGCCAGCTCGGCGTCGCCGGCAATCGGGACGATCGCGAGCGACATCAGGTCGTTCCACATCAGGCTGGACTCCGCCAGCGCCTTCGAGTCCTCGCTCTCGAGCAGAACGAAGCCGCCGCTCATGTCGAGGCGCGTCCAGCGCCCCAGCAGCTTGACACCGTTCGGCGGCATCCCGCCGGTCCTGAGAAACCTGGCAATACCCTCGTCGCGCCTGGCCCGATCGGGCTCCCATGAGAACGTCAGCATGAACGTCATCTCTTCCTCCAGAATCACTCTACGCACGGGAGGATGGGATGGATTGCGGGTGCGGTCCCGCTGGCGCGGGTTGGTGCAAGGTCTGAGGCTCGTCGGTGCAAGCCTTCTGACGTTGGTCGGTGCGATCCGCTGACGTGGGTCGGTGCGAGCCCTTCAGCTCTTGTCGATGCGACGTCTCCGACGCCCGTCGGTGCGGGGGCTTGTCTCTGTCTTCGGGATCTTTTCGAGGAACGCCATCGTGCGCCCGGCCATCGTCGTCAACCAGTGCAGCCCCATCGACGGAGGTCGGTACGCCCGATCCTGGCGTTTGCGAGTTGACTGGCTCGTCGGCTCCTCCAGCCTCACGACTTACCAGCGACGTCGGGCCAATTCATGCCTTGCGCGCCCCGGTCCGTGCTATTCTCTGGCCGAGCGATCATCAGGCGAAGATCGAGGAAAATCATCGAAATTGGCGCCTTGTACTTTCTTCGGTTTTCTGGTACTCCCTAGGGAAGAGGACGACATGTCCGACGATCAGCTCACGACCTGCAGGCGCTGCGGTCGTCCTGCAGAGCCCTTCGGACGCATGCGGCACCGATTCGTCGATGCTGACTTGCAGACAATCTGCATCGACTGTGCGCGCGAACTGGTTCCAGACCAGGTTGCCCGGGCTGAAGAAATGGACCGTCAATGGGGAGCAGAGGACACCAAGAGGGCATAGCAACGCTCGCTCTACAGAGGAATGTTCAGTTCCTCTACGAGGAGCAGATTGCGCGGCTTGAGCTCGCAGCGCTCGGATGCGACGAAATCGCGCGAAACGACGCTGATTGGCGATTGTTTGCTGCCCAGGTGAACGGGAATGCGAAGATCATCGAGCAGCGTTCTGCATACACAGGTGCGATAGACGGTGAGCATACGCTCTACGCACAGTTGATTCGGCCAAATTATCAAGGCGGCCGTTTCAATCGCACGCGTTCTGTCAACCAGTACCTGACGCATTGGATTTATCCCTACCGCGGTAAGTTTCACCCTCAGATGGTTCGAGGACTTCTAAATATCCTTGGCGTTAGACGCGGCAGCATCGTGTGCGAGCCTTATCTCGGCAGCGGAACTACAGCTGTTGAGGCATCTCTGCTCGGTGCAGACGTCGTCGGCGTGGATGTCTCGCCACTCTGCGTGCTGCTGACTAGGGTGAAAACGCAGGCGTGGACAGTGGTCGAAGGCATCCGCGAACGCGTGCAAAGGCTGTTAGCTCGTTCGCCATTAACCTCCGCCGCTGTCCGCACACCGCGCGGTGCCGATCCGATCATCGCCGAGTTTCTAGAGGTCGCGAACCTTGTGACAGCGAGCGACGTCGCACGCCGTTCGCGGGATGAGGAGTCTTCGCTGCGGAGAAACCTCGCCGCGATGCTGGAGTCAGTCGAGGCATACGCCCTCGCTGTGAAGGAATTCAAGCTTCGTCCTGGTTCGGTGGATGCAAAGGTTGGAGATTGTCGCGACCTCTCTGCCGTCGGCGTCCGAGCGGCATCCATTGATGCCGTGGTGACCTCGCCGCCGTATTCCATAGCTTTGGATTACGTGAAGAACGATGACCACGCCCTAAAGGCGATGGGTGCGGACATCGAAACGCTCAGGAACTGTATGACTGGAGTGCGGGGGCGGGGCGCCAAGGAGAAGCTGACGCTCTACAATGAAGACATGCAGCGTATGTTCGCCGAGGTGTCGCGCGTGCTCAAACGTGGTGGGGCTGCCGCATTTGTTATCGGTGATGCGACCGTCAATGGCCGCGAGGTCACGACCACAGCGACCATGGCCGAGTGGGCCGAAGACGCAGGTCTTCGCCTAGAGCGTTCGATACCCAAGATTGTGTTTGGCCTCTACAACGTTATGCAGGATGAACGCATTTTGGTCTTCAGAAAGCCGTAGGGGGAAAAGCGGTGGAGGTCCAACTCAGTCGCGAAGACTTGGAGCATCTGATGCGGCCGGTCGCCGGACAAGGCGGTTGGCAGAGTCTGCTCCGCAAGCTTCAAAGGCAGGTGAACGGCAGCACGTTAACGCTTACAGAGGCTGATTCTCGCCGGATTCTCCGTTACATCCTGTCGTACGGAAGCGGCGGTTGGCAGGACCGACTCGCCGCCATCGCCGGCACATCTTCTCCACGTTCGAGGACGCGCAAAGCTTCCCGAAAGAAATGAAAGTCTTTTTGAGCTACGCCTCGGAGGACCGCAAAGTAGCTGGCGAGATCGCTGAGGTTCTCCGCGAGGAGGGGCACGACGTGTACCCGGCGGCCCACTGGCCACAAAGTATCCGCGCGGCATTGGACCGCGCCGACGCGTTCGTGGTGCTACTTTCACCTGCGGCAGTTGGCTCACCGTACGTGAGCGAAGAGATCAATCACGCGCTCGGTTCTGAACGATTCGAGAACCGTATGATTCCGGTCGTCCTGAACCGGTCAACGCAGATCCCTTGGATCTTGCAGACGATGCAGCCGATCCAAGCCAAACCGCCACGAACCGCGGCCGAGATGATTAACAAGCGGCTTCAGCGCCAAGGCGCCACAGATGCTGCCGCTCGATGAGAAAGGCCCGCAAGGCTGCACGGCGACAAAAGCGAGCCGCGCGTCTGAAGACCTTCATTTCTCACGCCACTTCCGACCGTAGGCGCGCAAAGCGACTCGGACGGTTACTGGCTGAACACGGCATCGAGTACTGGTTCAGCCGTGAGCATCTCGTACACGGTCAGGATTGGTACCGTGGCATCGGCGGAGCACTTGAGAGCTGTAACTGGCTGATCATCGTGGGGACACGTGCCGCTATACGAAACAGGTGGGTCAAGGCTGAAGTGACGTACGCCCTCGTCGACCGACGCTATCGGAATCGTGTCATTCCACTTCTCTTCGAGAATTGCAGTCTGAAACGGTTGGCTTGGTCGCTCCAATCGATTCAGTACATTGACTTCCGTAACGGCTGGCAACCAGGCAGCCATCAACTACTGAGGCGCCTCGGCAAGCGGCCCCGTCGGAACCAGCGTCGCTAAGCCTCGAGAATTGACACGCCTTGCCAGCCACCCTCAGTAGCGTTTGCTTGGATGGCTCGCGAGTCTCGACGGACTGAAAGCGAAGTTCGCCACCGACGATGTAGTCGATGAGTGACATGGCGGCTGCTGACGAATCCGGCAAGAGCGACAAACCACGATAGGAATACGAGAAAAAGCCCATAGCCGGAATTCGTTGGCGCGGCGCGGCTCAGCCCAAGAGTGGCGTTCCTCGCGGCGTTGACAAGATCAGCGCCACTACTCCCTGCCTCTCAGTAACTTTGCTCGTGGCGTTGTTCAGTGCAATCGGTCTGATGTTCGCCGTCCAATTCCGCCCGACGTGGGTCGGCGCCTCCGTCAAGGATCGCGCGGCTGCGGGATCTTGGCGAGGAACGCCCTCGTGCGCTCGGCCACCGTCGTGAGCCACTGCAGCTGGAGCTCCGTGCCCGTCCGGAACAGATCGACGAGTGAGTCCGGGAGCACGGAAAAATCGATCGCCAGGGCGCCCCAGTCGGGGCGCCGCCCGTCGTAGTCGGTGAACCCGTACTCGCGGCTCAGTTCCCACGAGCTGAGGAGCTGACCCGATCGCGCGAGGACGTCGCGGTCGCCTGCCAGGGCCGCGACGCCGCGCCCCACGAACAGCGGCGATTCGGATTCGAGGAAGTTCGGGTCCGTGCGGCCGTAGTCGCGCCAGGTCGCTTCGGTGACCCCCAGCCGCTCGAGCATGGCCTCCGACCGGAGGAACCCGGGCGTGATCGCCACGGCGGCCACGCCATGGGGCTTCAGCTCCGCGGCCATGTTGAGCGCCAGCGCCTTGAGGCCAAGCTTGACGACCTGCGCGACGGGGTTGCCGCCCGCCGCCAGCAGGTCGTTCTCGGTGACTTCCACGATCAGTCCACGGCGTGCGCGAACCATCAGAGGGGCGGCGTGTTTCACCGTGATGATGTGCGACAACAAGGCGTTCGTGAGAGCCGCTTGCGCGTGCTCGAGGTCGGCCGTCCAGAACGAGCCCCACTGGCTCAGGAGCGGGTCTTCGCCGGCGATGCTGTTTACCAGGACGTCGAGCCTCCCGCGCTCAGCATCCACGCGCGCAAAGAGCGCCGTCACCTCGGACTCGATCGTGTGGTCGACGCGAATCGGGATCGCGGTGCCGCCGGCGGCCGCGATCGTCTCCGCGGTGTCGTCGATGGTTTCGGGGCGGCCGTACGGAGACGGCTGTCCGCGGACGCTGCGGCCGGTGCAATAGACCGTGGCGCCGGCCTCACCCAGCGCGCGCGCGATCCCCCGGCCGGCGCCGCGCGTCGCCCCCGCGACAACCGCCACCTGGCCCTGCAGAGGGAGAGCGATATTCGGCATGACTGGGACCGACTTCCGTCAGAAGGCTTGCACCGACCCACGCCAGAGGGCGTGCACCGACCGGCGCCAGGGGCTCGCACCTAGCGTCAGAATCCCACCTGCTCCGCGTCCTTCAGGATCTCGTCCCGATAGATCGGCAGCGACCACCCCTGTCTGGTCAGCTCGTCGAGCCGCTGGCGCACCTTGGCGGCGTAGTTCTGCCGGCTTCCGTACAGCCTTCGCAGCTGGTCGGCCGACAGAGCGAGCTCGAAGCCCAGGTTGCGGCACAACTGGTCGATGCCCGCCTCGCCGCGGAGCGCCACCCAGGGCACGGTGTTCGGCGTCGGCGGCACCGCGCCGACGTTCGGAAATCCGTAGTGGACGACGGGCACGTCGACGTATGGGCTGCGGATCCCGCCGCGTGGGGTGCCGTGCTCGTCGAGCGCCATCAGGGATCCGTCACCCGCCGTGCTGCGGTCCAGCAGGATCCGATCGGCGCGGGGCGGCGCGATCCCCCTCTCGACCCACTCCACGAGGTGATGGAGCGCGACCGACATGTAGGCACCCATCGGAAACCGGCTCGCGGGGTGCTGGCAGGGATTCGGCTGGAAGGCCACCACGTCGCGCGAATCCAGGTGCGGCATACCGGGGAACTCGTACACACGAAACTGGTCGCCGGGGCTGTCGCCGTCCTGTCGCGTCGGCACGATGCCGCGCGCCGCCTCGGTGGTGGTCGGCACCTGGATCATCGGCACGTCGACCTGACGGATGTTCGTGCCGTTGCTCGTCGGCAGGAAGCCGTCGTAGATCGGCGTCAGGTCCCCGCGACGCAGCACCATGTGCGCCGGCAGGTAGTTGATGAGCACCGTGGCAGAGGCCGAGGTGCCGGCCAGGACGAGACGCCGCACCGGCAGGCGCCCCACCGGGTTGTCGCGACGCGTCGAACGCAGGAGCGCACCCGCCTGCGCGAGGATCTCGGGCGCCTGGCCCGGCACGACCCGCATCTCGCGGTAGCGGGCGCTGTTGATCTCGAGGAACGGCGCCGGATCGCTCGTCACGATCTCGACGCCCGCGTGTCCCGACGCCATCGTGTAGCGGTGCGTGAAATGGAACATCCAGGCGTTGCCGCTCGGATGCATCGACTCGACCAGCACGATTCCGCTGAAGCGGCTCGCGTCGGCCGGCATCCGCACCACCATCCGCGTCCGGTACGGCTCCCCGTTGGCCGTGCCGCTCAGGAAGAACTCCCGCGTCTCGTACCGGAAGTGCGAAAGGTCGTTGCCGTGCGGCAGCGGCATCAGCGACGGGAACATCGCGCCCGGCCCGGTCACTTCGGCCGAGGCAGACGCGACGGGCGCCGCCACGGGCGTGGCAGGCAGCTGCGGGGCGGGCGGGGGGGCCTCCCCACGTTGACGGACGATCGGCGCCTGCGCGCCAAGCGTCACGGTCGTCGCGGCCAGCAGCAGTGTCAGGACAGCTCGCATCGGCGTGGCTCCTCCCGTGGATTCCGGCAGCATATCGTAATAGCATCGTATGCCCCGCGACAGTTCCGGGCGAGGAGGAGAAGGATTGATGGCTTCCGCGCGCGCGCTCCTTGCGGCCACCGTGCTGGGACTCGTCGTGGCGGGCGTCACGACGTCGCTCGTCGACGCCCGGCAGGCGCGACCGGCGCCGCAGCCCCCCGCGGGCGTCCAGCCGCTGCCCATCGATCTCTTCACGAGCAAGAACTTCTACCTGGACCGCAAGTTCTGGACCGACCGGCGCTACTTCCGCTGCAACACGCCGCGGCAGCTGACCGACATGTGGCGCGACAACCGCGTCGGCCAGTGGGGCGACTGCAGCCACGATCGCGACGTCGCGCGCATCGTCACGCCGCACCCGTACACGTCGGCGAAGGAGCAGTACGAGGCGCTCCTGGCCGAGGCGCGCAAGGCCGGCGGCCCGACGACGCACACCGGCCAGTCGCTGCCGCAGTGGGACGGCTGGTACCTCCGGAGCAACGTCGACGACCAGTGGACCTACGGCCGCAACCTCCAGACGTCGACGATGGTGTCGCTGCTCACGCCCGAGTATCAGAAGCGCATGGTCCAGATGAACTACCACGAGGCGGTGACGAACGCGCCGCAGTGGATGGCCGCGTTCTGCTACCCGGAAGGGATGATGCGCTGGTGGTCGCAGTTCACCTTCGGCGGCCCGATCGAGCTGATCATGGCGCGCCATCAGATGCAGATGCTCGGCGGCAGCGCCGACAACCTGCTGCGGAAGATCCTGATCGGGCAGAAGCAGCACGTCCAGCAGGTGCCGCAGTGGTACGGCGAGACCATCGCGTTCTGGAACGGTGACACGCTCGTCGCCTGGACGGCCAACGTGCAGGGCTGGACGATCTCGCACTCGATGTTCGAGTTCAGCAGCGCGCTCGAGATCGTCGAAGTGTTCCGGCCGAGCGCCGACGGCAAGACGATCACCGTCGAGGCGACGTTCTACGACCCGGAAGCGTTCAGCCAGCCGCTCCACATCGTGACGCCATGGACGCGGCAGGCGGGCCCCGACTCCGACACCCGCCACACCTTTGTGGAGTGCCGCGTCCAGAGTACGATCATCAACGGGCCCGACGGACGTCCGACCCAGCTCACGCCGGTGGACGACGGCTACATCGACTACTTCGGCCGGCCGTGGGCGCAGAACTGGGAGAAGTACTTCGAGCAGGGCTGGGAAAGGCCGAACGACTGAGGAGCACGTCTGTGACCAGGAAGCTGTTGAGAGTCGCCGTGGCGGCGGGAGCCGTGCTGATGGCCGCGCCCCTCGCCGCGCACCATTCGTTCGCGATGTACGATCAGACGCAGACCAAGACGATGACCGGGAAGCTGACGCGCTACATCCCGGGGTCGAACCACGCGCAACTGATCTTCGCGGTGCTCGGTCCCGACGGCACGCCGACGATCGGCAAGGACGGCAAGCCCGAGGTATGGGGCGTCGAGACCGGGTCGGCCGCGGCGATGGCACGGCGCGGGCTCGCGCCGAAGACGTTCCCGCTCGGCTCGGTGTTCACCGTGACGCTCTTTCCGCTGCGCGACGGCCGTCCGTTCGGCGCGATGACGGGCGAATTCATCACGTGCGGGATGGCGATGCCGTCGGGCGGATGCACGAAGGACACCGGCAAGGTCCTCTTCATCGACAACAACTGATCGCTACTTGATCATCTTCTCGAGCAGTCCGACGATGGCCGTCGCCCGCGCCAGCGGGTCGGCCAGCTCGAGGAGCCGCTGCCGGTCTCCGCGCGCCTCGAGCGGCAGAAACTGCGACAGCAGATCGACGAGCGTCTCGTCGGGCATGCCGGGCGGGGGCTGACCGACCGGCAGCTTGTCGGACAGGGCGTCGAGCAGCGCCTCGAGCCGCTTCCGCGTCTCGGCCAGCGCAGCGGTCCGCGTTGCATCGAGCGGCTCGGGGATGGTCTCGATGCGCGCGAGCCGGTACGGCCGGCCCTGGTCCTCGCTGACGACGCGGAACTTCACCAGCCCGCCGAGCACGATGTTGTACCGCCCGTCGGGCAGCTCCTCGTACTCGGTGATGAGGCCGGCGGAGCCGATCGCGAAGATCGGGGGCCGCGCCTCGTAGTCCTTTTCGTAGCCGGGCTGCAGCGTCACCATCCCGATGATCCGATCGCCCTTGAGCGCATCGGCCACCATCGCGCGGTAGCGCGGCTCGAAGATGTGCAGCGGATACGTCCCGTTCGGGAAGAGCGTCGCCGCCTCGAGCGGAAAAATGGGGATGACCGACGGCACCCCGCCCGCCGGGCGCGCCGGCGGGGCGGTCTGCGCCGCGGCCGCGGCTGGCGCGCACAGCAGCGCGACGAGCAGGGCGGCACCGGCCGCCGGCCTACAGCGCGCGATCCTTCGTCTCATCGGTCGTCAGCAGCCCCGCCAACGTGAGCATGGCGGCGCCCGTCAGATAGTAGCCCACATACTCGAGTCCGTAGGTGTTGGCGAGCCAGGTGGCCGCATACGGCGCGAGCGACGCGCCGAAGATCCCGGCCAGGTTGAACGCCAGCGAGCTGCCCGTGTAGCGCACCGTCGTCGGGAACAGCTCCGACAGCACGGTCCCGAGCGGCCCGTAGGTCAGGCCCATGAGGCCGAGGCCGATCGCGAGCGTCAGCACGGCGCCGACGGTGCCCATCAGGAACAACGGCGCCAGGACCAGCCCGAACAGCCCGATCGCGATCGTGGCGGCCAGGAGCACGCGGCGCCGCCCGCGCTCGGCGAGCGTCGCCGACACCGGAATCATCACGGCGAAGCACGCGACGCCCACGAGCTGGATCTGGAGGAAGGCGTCGCGGCTGAACCCGAGCCGGCTCGTGCCCCACGAAAGCGTGAAGACGGTCATCAGGTAGAAGACGACGAACGTGGCGAGCGAGATCAGGGTGCCGGCGACGACCGTGCCCGGATGGTGCCGCAGCACCGCCAGCATCGGCACCTTCACGCGTTCACGCCGTTCGACGGCGGCCGCGAAGACGGGGGTCTCGGTGATGGTGAGCCGCACGTAGAGGCCGACGAGCACGAGCACGGCGCTCGCGAGGAACGGAATCCGCCAGCCGAACGCGAAGAACTGCTCGTTGTCGAGCCAGCCCGACAGCGCCAGAAACACCGTCGTCGACATGAAGAAGCCGAGCGGCGCCCCGAGCTGCGGAAACATGCCGTACCACGCACGCCGCCCGGGCGGCGCGTTCTCGATCGCCAGGAGCACGGCGCCGCCCCACTCGCCGCCGAGGCCGAGCCCCTGCCCGAAGCGGCACAACGCCAGGAGCACCGGCGCCGCCAGCCCGATCGCATCGTAGGTCGGCAGCGCGCCGATGGCGACGGTGGACACCCCCATCGTCAGCAGCGCCGCAATCAGCGTCGTCTTGCGGCCGACGCGGTCGCCGAAGTGGCCGAAGAGCGCCGAGCCGAGAGGCCGCGCGAAGAAAGCGATGCCGAAGGTCGCGAGCGACGCCAGCGTCGCCGTCGCCGGGTCGGACGCGGGGAAGAACAGCGTCGGAAAGACGAGCACGGCGGCGGTGCCGTAGATGTAGAAGTCGAAGAACTCGATGGTCGTGCCGATCAGGCTCGCAAACAGCACCTGAGCCGGCGTGTTCACCCGAGGCGCCACGGCGGCGCGCGTCTGCGTCATGGGGCTTCAGTATCATAGAGGGTCGCCGATTGAGAGCTGATGAGATGCCGTTCGATGAAGCACAGCTCGAGACGCACCGGGCGGCGCTGACCGGGCACTGCTACCGGATGCTCGGCTCCGCGTTCGATGCGGAGGACGCCGTCCAGGAGACGATGGTGCGCGCGTGGCAGCACCGCGATCGCTTCGAGGGGCGATCGGCCCTGCGGACGTGGCTCTACCGGATTGCTACCAACGTCTGCCTCGACGCGCTCTCCATCCGCTCGCGGCGCGTGCGTCCCTTCGAGGAGGGCCGGGTCGGAACCGTGGACGATGCGCTGGAGACGCGCCCGCGCACGCACTGGCTCGAGCCGATCCCCGATGCCCGTGCGGTCCCGGCCGACGCCGATCCCTTCGAGCAGGCGGCGCTCCGCCAGAGCATCCGCCTGGCGTTCGTCGCCGCGCTGCAGCGCCTCCCGCCGCGCCAGCGCGCCGCGCTCCTCCTCGCCGACGTCCTCGGCTGGTCGGCGGCCGAAATCGCCGACAACCTCGAGATGACCGTCGCCGCCGTGAACAGCGCGCTGCAGCGCGCGCGGGCGACGCTCGCCGGGCGGGAAGGACGCGCCGCCGAGGAGCCGCTCTCGGAGACGCAGGCGACGCTGCTCGACCGGTACGTCGACGCCTTCCACCGCTACGACGTCGACGCCCTCGTGGCGTTGATGCGTGAAGACGCCACGCTGTCGATGCCCCCGTACACGCTCTGGCTGCGCGGGCACGATGCGATACGGGCGTGGCTGCTGGGACGCGGGATCGGCTGCCGGGGGTCGCGGCTGCTGCCGACGGCCGGCTGCGGGCTGCCCGCCTTCGGGCAGTACCGCGGCAGCAGCTTCTACGACCCCGACAATCACCACTGGGAGGTGTTCTGGATGGATCCCAAGGCCCTCCAGGACCAGCAGAAGGAGGAAGCATCCGCATGAGCGGCGTTCGAGTGCTCGTGGGCACGCGCAAGGGCGCGTTCATCCTGACGGCCGACGGCGCCCGCCGGACGTGGGACGTCAGCGGCCCGCACTTCGGCGGCTGGGAGATGTATCACCTGAAGGGGTCTCCGGCCGATCCGAATCGGATCTACGCGTCGCAGTCGAGCGGCTGGTTCGGTCAGATCATCCAGCGATCGAGCGACGGCGGCAAGACCTGGGAGGTGCCCGGGGGCGAGACGATGCCGCAGCCGGACGACCCGCCGCGCACCGGGAGCAACAAGTTCGTGTACGACACGTCGGCCGACACGGGCAAACCCCTCACGACGCACCAGTGGTACGACGGGACGCAGCATCCGTGGGAGTTCAAGCGGGTCTGGCATCTCGAGCCGTCGGTGTCGGACCCCGACACCGTCTACGCCGGCGTCGAAGACGCGGCGCTCTTCCGCTCGACCGACGGCTGCCGGAGCTGGCACGAGCTGGCCGGCCTCCGCGGCCATGGATCGGGGCCGCAGTGGGCGCCGGGCGCGGGGGGCCTCTGCCTGCACACCATCCTGCTCGACCCGACCAACCGCGACCGCATGTTCCTCGCGATCTCCGCGGCCGGCGCCTTTCGGACCGACGACGGCGGCACGACGTGGACGGCGATCAACCGCGGGCTGCGCTCCCAGCACATCCCCGATCCCACCGCCGAAGTCGGCCACTGCGTGCACCGGCTCGCGATGCACCGGTCGCGCCCGAACGTGCTCTTCATGCAGAAGCACTGGGACGTGATGCGGAGCGACGACGCCGGGGGGTCGTGGCACGAGGTGAGCGGGAACCTGCCGAGCGACTTCGGCTTCGTGATCGACGTGCACGCCCACGAGCCGGAGACGGTCTACGTGGTGCCGATCACGAGCGACTCCGAGCACTATCCGCCCGACGGCAAGCTCCGCGTCTATCGCAGCCGCTCGGGCGGCAACGACTGGGAAGCGCTGACCAACGGGCTGCCGCAGCGCGACTGCTACGTCAACGTGCTGCGCGACGCGATGTCGGTGGACGGGCTGGATCCGTGCGGCGTCTACTTCGGCACGACCGGCGGGCAGGTGTACGGGTCGGCCGACGCCGGCGACAGCTGGGCGCCGATCGTGCGCGATCTGCCGGCGGTACTCTCCGTGGAGGTGCAGACGCTGACATGATTCCCATCTTCGACGTGCGGCGGTGCGACGGTGCGGCGGCGATCGCACCTCGCACCATCGCACCTCGCACCATATGATTCGCGTCGCCCTGCCGCAGCATCTCCGGACGCTCGCGCGCGTCGACGGCGACGTGGAGCTCGACGTCGACGGCCCGGTGACGCTCGGCGCCGTGCTCGACGCGCTCGAGCGGCGCTACCCGGTGCTCGAGGGCGCGATCCGCGATCACGCGACGCGCCGCCGCCGCGCCTTCGTCCGGTTCTTCGCCTGCGAGACCGACTTTTCGCACGAGCCGCCCGAGACGCCGCTGCCGCCGGCGGTCGCGGCCGGCGCCGAGCCGCTCCTCATCGTCGGCGCACTCGCCGGCGGTTGATCCGCCGCCCCGGTCCGCCTGGAGGCGGACGCCACGTACGACAGGCGCGGCGAACGCCTTCAGTCCGCGTACGTGGCGTCCGGCTTCAGCCGGACCTGCCTTGACAACCGTGCACAGTTGACGAATCATCTCGGCCCCTAGTGCCCGTTCACCCTTCCACGGGGGCCACGATGAGCGTTCCCGTTCCGATTCACGTCCAGGTCAACGGCGCGTCTCAGACGCACGAGGTCGAGCCGCGGCTGCTGCTCGTGCACTACCTGCGCGAGACCTGCGGCCTTACCGGCACGCACGTCGGCTGCGAGACGAGCCTCTGCGGCGCCTGCACCGTGCTGGTCGACGGCAAGGCCGTCAAGTCGTGCACGATGTTCGCCGTCCAGGCCGACGGCTGCCGCGTGACGACCATCGAGGGGCTGGCCACCAACGGCACCCTGCACCCGGTCCAGGACGGCTTCTGGGAGAAGCATGGCCTGCAGTGCGGCTTCTGCACGCCCGGCATGATCATGACGACCGTGCAGCTGCTGGCCGATCGGCCGCAGCCGTCGCGCGAGGAGATCGCGCACGGTTTGAAGGGCAATCTCTGCCGCTGTACCGGCTACACCCACATCATCGACGCGGTGGAACATGCCGCCGCCGACGGTGATCGGCCATGAGCACCCTCGTCAAGGAGAAGGTCGGCTACGTCGGGGCGGCGGTGAAGCGCGTCGAGGACCCGCGGCTCATCCAGGGGCTTGCCACCTACGTCGACGACCTGCGGCTCCCGGGCGTGCTGCACGCGGTGTTCGTGCGCAGCCCGCACGCCCACGCACGCGTCGGCCGGATCGATGTGGCGGCCGCGCGGACGATGACCGGCGTGGTCGGCGTCTTCACCGGCGCCGACGTCAACGCCCACTGCGGGACGATCCCGTGCGCGGCGGCAGGGCCCGACACGAAGGCGCCCGCGCATACCGTGCTCGCCGGGGCGCGCGTCTACTTCGTCGGCCACCCCGTCGCCGTCGTCGTCGGCGCGACGCCGTACCTCGCGGCCGATGCGGCCGAGGCGGTCGAGGTCGACTACGAGCCGCTCCCCGTGGTGGTCGACCCGGAGAAAGCGCTCGAGCCGGGCTCGCCGTTGACGCATCCCGATCTCGGCACCAACGTGGCATTCACGTGGAACCTGTCCGGCGGCGACATCGACGCGGCGTTCCGGAACGCCGACCGGGTGGTCGCGCAGCGGATCTACCACCAGCGGCTGACGCCGATGACGATCGAGCCGCGCGGCTGCGTGGCCCAGTTCGACCGCGGCACCGGCGGCCTGACCCTCTGGACGTCGACGCAGATCCCGCACCTGCTGCGCGCGCTGCTGGCCGGGCTCGTGGGCGTGCCCGAGAACCGGGTGCGCGTCGTGGCGCCAGAGGTCGGCGGCGGCTTCGGGTCGAAGATCGAGGTGTACGCCGAGGAGGTGCTCTGCTCGCATCTCGCCATGCGGCTGAGCGCGCCCGTCAAGTGGATCGAGCGGCGGCGCGAGAACGCCGCGGCGACGATTCACGGCCGCGACCAGATCGGCGACTACGAAGTCGCCATCACGCACGACGGGACGATCCTGGGGATCCGCAGCCGCACCATCGCCGACATCGGGTCGTACCTGCAGCTGCTCACGCCCGCGATTCCGACGCTCACCGGCCTGGTGCTGACCGGCTGCTACAAGATCCCGGCGATGCGGATGGACGCGCTCGGCGTCTACACGCACAAGATGGCGACCGATGCCTACCGGGGCGCGGGCCGTCCCGAGGCGACCTATTTGATCGAGCGGCTCATGGACCTCGTCGCCGCCGAAACCAATCAGGATCCGATCGAGCTGCGGCGCCGGCACTTCCCGAAGCCCGAGGAGTTCCCGTTCAACACCTCGACCGGGCTCACCTACGACAGCGGCAACTACGACGGCGCGCTGCGCAAGGCGATGGAGCTGGCGCGCTGGGACGAGCTGGTCCGCCGACGCGAGACGCGCCGGCGTGAGGGCGGGCTGTTCGGCATCGGCGTCTCCACCTACGTCGAGATCTGCGGCATCGGCCCGCGCAAGTCGATGCCGACCGGCGGCTGGGAGTGGGGCTCGGTCAGGCTCGAGACCACTGGCAAGGTCACGGTGGTGACCGGAGCGACCCCGCACGGCCAGGGGCAGGAAACGAGCTTCGCCCAGATCGTGGCCGACCGGCTCGGCATCCCGATCGACGCGATCGTCGTGCTGCGCGGCGACACCAGCGTGGCGCGCTACGGGCGCGACACCTACGGCAGCCGCGCCACCGCGGTCGGAGGGTCGGCGATCCTCATGTGCTGCGATCGCCTCGTCGACAAGGGCGCGCGGCTCGCGGCGCACCTGCTCGAGGTGAAGGCCGACCAGGTCGAGTTCGCCGAGGGGACCTTCGGGTTGAGAAGCAGCGCCGGCAGGCGCCTCGACTGGGCGGCCCTGGCCGTCGAGGCCGACAGCGCCAACAATCTGGTCGCCGGGCTGGAGCCGGGCCTCGAAGCGTCGGCGTTCTTCGAGCCGGACAACTTCACCTTTCCGTTCGGGACGCACATCTGCGCCGTCGAGGTCGATCCCGCGACGGGCGCGGTGACGATCGTCAGGTATGTCGCCGTGGACGACTGCGGCCGCCAGATCAATCCGCTGCTCGTCGAGGGGCAGGTGCAGGGCGGCATCGCGCAGTCGATCGGCCAGGCGCTGTTCGAGCAGACGGTGTACGACGAGCACGGGCAGCTCCTGACCGGCGAGTTCACCGATTACGCCATGCCGCGCGCGGAGGACATTCCCGAGTACGTGATCGGCAGCACCGTGACGCCGACCACGGTGAACCCGCTCGGCGTGAAGGGCGTCGGGGAGGCTGGCACGATCGGCGCCACGCCCGCCGTCGCCAACGCAGTCATGGACGCGCTGCGGCCGCTCGGGGTGAAGCACCTCGACCTGCCGCTGACGCCCGAAAAGGTCTGGCGCGCCATCACGGGTACGTAGCGTCCGGGTTTCGGCGGCGCCGATGATCCGGGATCCGGGATCCGAAACGTACGTGGCGTCCGGCCCGAGCCGGACCAGCATTTGGAGACGATCGATGTTTGCGGCCCCCTTCGACTACGCGCGCCCGACGACGCTCGACGAGGCGCTCGCGCTCCTGGCTCAGCACGGCGACGAGGCGAAGCTGCTCGCCGGCGGCCACAGCCTGATCCCGGCCATGAAGCTCCGGCTCGCGCAGCCGAGGCTCCTGGTCGACATCGGCCGGCTCGAGGCGCTGAGGACGGTCGAGGCGCGCGACGGCCGCCTCGTGATCGGCGCGCTCGTCACGCACGCCGAGATCGCGGCCAGCCAGATGCTGGCGATGCGCTGCCCGCTGCTCGCCGAGACGGCGGCGGCGATCGGCGATCTGCAGGTGCGCAACAAGGGCACGATCGGCGGCAGCCTCGTCCACGCCGACCCGGCGGCCGACTGGCCCGCGGCGATCCTCGCCCTCGATGCGGAGCTGGAGATTGCCGGCGCAGAGGGACGCCGCACCGTGCCGGCGCGCGACTTCTTCGCCGGGATGTTCGACACCGCGGTCAGGCCGCACGAGATCCTCTGCGCGATTCGCGTGCCCGAGGGCGCGGCCGCGTCGGCCTACGTGAAGACCGACCAGAAGGCGAGCGGCTTTGCGCTCTGCGGGGTGGCCGCCGTCGTCGACGCGGCGGCCAGGCGGGTGCGTGTGGGCATCACCGGCGTTGCGCCGGTCGCCTACCGGGCGACGGGCGTCGAGAAGGCGCTCGAGGGTCAGGCGCTGGACGCGGAAGCGATCGCCGCCGCGGCGGGTCAGGCGGCCTCGGGCGTGGCGGCGCTCAACGACATCCACGCCTCGGCCGCGTACCGCGCGCACCTCGCCGAGGTCAACACTGCGCGGGCGCTCGCGCGCGCCGCGTCGAGGTAGCCCGATCACACCGACACGCGCGACGCGGATTGCATCGACTCGCGTGCCGGCGATCGCACCGACTGGCCCGAGCAGGGCATCGCACCGCCCCCGTCGACATGAAGCTCGCCGCGACCTATCAGCTCCCGGCGGCGCGCGACCGCGTGTTTGCGGCGCTGACCGACCCCAACGTGCTGCAGCGCTGCATCCAGGGAGCCGAGCGGCTGGTGCGGACGTCGGAGGACGCGTACGACGTCCACCTGCGGCTGGGCGTCGGGGCGGTCAAAGGGACCTACGTCGGCACCGCGCGCATCGCGGACCAGGAGCCGCCCGAACGGTTCACGTTGCACGTCGAAGGGAAGGGCGCTCCGGGGTTCGTGCGCGGCAGCGCCCGGGTTCGGCTCGAGAGCGCCGAGGCAGGTACCACCGCCATCTGCGACGCCGATGCCCAGGTCGGCGGCGTGATGGCCGCGGTCGGGTCGCGGCTGCTCGAGGCCACAGCCCGCACGCTCATGGACCGATTCTTCGAGCGCCTCGCCGTCGAGCTGGCCGGTAGCCGCTAGGTGGTAGGGCTACCGGCTACCGCCTACCGCCTACCAGCTACCAGCTACCGGCTACCAGCTAAGAATTTAGTTCGTCCCGCCCCTGACGTACTTCTTCAGTGCCATTCCGCCCGTGAGCGACCCGTAGACGTTGCCGTGGATGTCGGCGGTGACGCCTTCCTGCGAGCCCTCCGGATCCGGATCGGGAATGGCGGCCGTCACCTTGCCGTCGCGGGCGCTGCCGATCAGGATGCCCTTACGGAAGCCGGGATTGGTCTTCTCGTTCGACTGGTGGTCGGCCACGTAGATCATGTCGTTGCGGTCGATGAACAAGCCGCTCGGCCGGCCGAACTGCTTCCACTCCTCGAGGAACTTGCCGTCCTGATCGAAGATCTGGATCCGGTTGTTGCCGCGGTCGGCGACGAACAGCCGGCCCTTCGAGTCCATGGCCAGCACATGCGGTGTGTCGAAGTCGCCGGGCGCGGCCCCCTTCTTGCCCCACGTCTTGATGAACGTGCCGTCCCTCGAGAACTTGACGATGCGCGCGTTCGAGTTGCCGCCGTGGCCGTCGCCGATGAAGATGTCGCCGTTCGGCGCGACGAGCACGGCCGAGGGCTGGTTGAACGTGTTTGGTCCGTCGCCGGCCACGCCCGCCGTGCCGAGCGTCATGAGGAGCTTCCCGTCGGGGCTGAACTTGAAGACCTGGTGCCCCTTCCCGTTGCGGCGGGGATCCTTGCCGTCGGGCCCTTCGCCGTCGGTGACCCACACGTTGCCCTCTCGATCGATGTGGATCCCGTGCGGCCGGACGAACATGCCTGCGCCGAAGCTCCGGACCAGAGTGCCCGACTGGTCGAACTTCAGGATCGGGGCCACGTTCGATCCGGTGCAGAGCTGCCCGCCACAGCGTTCGAACGCCCAGATATGGCTCCCGTCGCGGTCGACCGTGATGGCCGCCGTCGATCCAATCTTCCGCCCCTCGGGCATCTTGAAGAAGTTCTCGATGGTCCGATACGGGTTCGCCTGTGCGTAGGCGCCGGCGGCGACCGCCAGCCCCAGGAAAGCTCCGAGCGCCGCGCGGGCGGGATATGTGCGGAACATAGCAACCTCCGTTCGTCCGGCTACCGGCTACCGGCTAGCAGCGATCAGCCCGCGCCAAGTATATGATGGCGCCCGTGATTGACGCCTTCTGCCACATCCTGCCCCCGAAGTACGAGGAAACCCGATGGGCGCGGGCCGGTTCGCACGACTTTGCGGCCGGCAGCCCCGCGCATCTGCAGTACGTCCGCACCGGGCGCAAGGCGCCGAATTACGAGGGGTTGACGAGCCTCGAGGCGCGGTTCCGCATGATGGATCAGTTCGACGGCTACCGCCAGATCATCAGCCTGGCCGGGCCGCCGCCCGAGCACATCGCCCCGCAGGCCAGCGTCGAGCTGGCCACGATTGCCAACGACGAGCTGGCGGCGCTCGTCGCCGCGCACCCGGATCGCTTTGCGGGCGCCGCCGCCGCCGTGCCGATGAACGAGCCGGAGCGCGCCTGCCGCGAGATCGAGCGCGCCGCCGGCCCGCTGGGGCTCTGCGCGGTGCAGATCTACACGAACGTCAACGGCCGCCCGCTCGACGCCCCCGAGTTCCGCGTCGTCTTCCAGACGCTCGCCGCGCGCGGTGTGCCGATCCTGCTGCACCCGGCGCGCCCCCGCACGCACGCCGACTACGGCGCCGAGCGCGAGTCGAAATACCTGGTGTGGCAGGTCTTTGGCTGGCCGTACGAGAGCTCGGCGGCGATGATGCGCCTCGTCTTCGGCGGCATCATGCAGGACCACCCCGAGCTGCGGATCCTCGTGCACCACACCGTGGCGATGGTGCCGTTTTTCCACGGCCGCATGCAGTCGATGTTCGACATGTTCGCCGAGGAGCTGAGGGTCGAGACCGACGGGCGGCTGACGGGGCCGCCGTTCGAGTACTTCAAGCGCTTCTACGGCGACATCGGGGCGTTCTCGCCCGGCGCGGTCAACGTCGCGCGCGACTTCCTGGGCGCCGACCATCTCCTGTTCGGCAGCGACGCGCCGTTTGACGCCACGGGCGGCGCCTGGTCGATCCGCGCGAGCATCGACTCGGTGCAGCGCTCGTCGTGCACCGAAGCGGAGAAGCAGGCGATCTTCACGACGAACGTGGCGCGGTTCTTCAACCTCCCACGTGCCTGACCGGGGTGATGCGAACTCCCGACGCACCCTCGCACCTCGCACCCTCGGACGCACCTTCACACTCCCGCACGCCCGCACCGTCGGACGTATTGTCGGACGCACCGGCGCACCGGCGCACCGGCGCACCGTCGCACCGTAGTCCCTGGTGGGTCGTCTTCGGCGCCACGCTCGGGCTGATGGTCGCCAACGGCCCGATCGTCTTCTTCACGTTCGGGCTCTTCCTCGGTCCGATTACGAGCGAGTTCGGCTGGGATCGCGCCACCTTCGCCTCGTCGCTGCTGGTCGGGCACACGCTGGCGGCGATCGCGTATCCCTTCATGGGGCGCGCCATCGATCGGTACGGCATCCGCCGCATGACGCTCACGTTCATTCCGATCTTCGCGCTCGCGACCGCGGCGATCGCGTTGACGCCGCCGTCGCCGCTGGTGTTCATCGCCCTGGCGGGCTTCTGCGGGCTCGTGAGCGTCGGCCAGGCGCCGCCCGCGTACGCCAAGGCCGTCACGGCGTGGTTCGACGAGCGCCGGGGGCTGGCGCTCGGCATCGCGATGGCGGGCATCGGCCTGGGCGCCACGCTCGTGCCGCAGGTCGCGCGCTGGGTGATCGCCGGCTACGGCTGGCGCGCCGGCTACGTGGCGCTCGGCGTGCTCACGTTCGCCGTGGCGTTTCCTGCCGTGGCGCTGCTCATCCGCGAGCCCCCGCGCGGCGTCCCGCGCGAGGTGGACGAGCGCGAACGCGGCGAAGACGGGCGGCCTGGTCCCACGGTGGGGGAAGCCGTCCGATCGTCGACCTTCTGGCTGCTCGCCGTCGCGGTCTTTCTCGTGGTCACGACGATCAACGGGATGGTCGGCCACCTGGTGCCGCTGCTGACCGACCGCGGCATCGGCGTGGGCCAGGCGACGGCGACGCTGTCGGCCGTCGGGCTGTCGACCATTGCCGGGCGCGTGATTTCCGGCTATCTGCTCGATCGCTTCTTCGGGCCGTACGTCGCCGCGACGCTCTTTCTGCTGCCGCTCGTCTCGATCGCGCTGCTGACGGGCGGGGCTGCCGGCGCCGGGCCGGTCGTCGCGGCCGTCGCCCTCGGGTTCGGGCTGGGGGCGGAGGTCGACGTCATCGGGTTCCTCACCAGCCGCTACTTCGGCCTCCGCATCTACGGCGAGATCTACGGCTATCTGTTTGCGATCTTCACGCTCGGCACGGGGCTCGGCCCGGTGCTCATGGCGCTGGCGTTCGACGTGACGCGGTCCTACGACACGACGCTGACCGGCTTCGCCGCGGCGCTCGTCGCGGCGAGCGTGCTCGTGTCGCGGCTTGGGGCGTACCGGTATCCGGCGGGTGCCCAGCCTGGTCCGCCTGAAGGCGGACGCTACGTGCGAGCGCTGCGGACGTAGCGTCCGGCATCGGCGGACCAGGTCGTTCGGACCCTGCCTGCATGGAGGCCGTATGAAGCGCACGTGTGTGTTCGTGTTCGGGCTTGTCCTGGCGGGAGCGGCGTGTTCGGTACCCACACGGCCCCCGACCGCGGACGGCGCGGTCACGGTGTTCGAAGGCGCGCGGCTCATCACGGGCGACGGCGGTGCGCCGATTGAGGACGGCATGTTCGTGGTGGAACAGGACCGCTTCACGGCGGTCGGGCGGCGCGGTGCGGTGCAGGTGCCGGCGGGCGCACGGCGCGTCGATCTCAGCGGCAGGACGGTGATGCCGGCGATGGTCGACGTGCACGGGCACTACGGTTTCCAGAACGTGCCGGCGGCGTCGATGTCGAAAGACATGTACACGCGCGAGAATCTGATCGACCATCTCGAGCGTCTCGCCTACCACGGCATCAGCGCCACCATCGGCATCGCCGACCTCGTCGACCGCGCGGATCTCCGCGGCGGCCGGACGGGCTGGGGCGATGTGCCGCTCCGGCTGCGGAACGAGGTCGTCCCCGGGGCGGCGCTCTTTCGTACGGCGGGCCCGGGCATCGCTTGGCCAGGGTCCGGCGCCCAGGGCCATCCATCCCGGTCGGATGTCCCGTATCCCGTGACGAGCGTCGAGCAGGCCCGGGCGGCGGTTCAGGACTACGCGACCATGAAGCCCGAGTTCGTCAAGATCTGGACCGACGACCGCGGTGGGCGCGCGAAGAAGCTGACACCGTCGATCTACCGGGCCATCGCGGAGGAGGCGCACAAGCACGGCATCCCCGTGGCCGCCCACAACGTCACGCTGGCGGATGCCAAGGAGCTCGTGCGCGCCGGCGTGGAAGGGTGGGTTCACGTCCCGGTGCGTGGCGGCGACGAAGTGGACGACGAGATGCTCGCGCTCGTGAAGGCGCGCGTCGCCGAGAACAACAGGCCGCGCATGTGGATGACGCCGCTCGTCCGGCCCGCATGGATGAACACATTCGGCGGCACCCGGCCGGCATGGCTCGACGATCCGCTCCTCACCGACACCTACCCGCCGGCGCACAACGAGGAGCATCTGGCCCGCGAGCTCGCGCGGATGGCGCCCGCCCAGGCCGCGACGGCGCGCCAGACGCTCGCGCGCGACGGGCGCAATGCCATGCGCCTGCGCGAGGCCGGCATCCGCATCGTGCTCGGCACCGACACCGGCCAGATCCGGCACCGCATCGGGTACTTCGCCCATCTCGAGCTGGAAGCGCTCGTCGCGATCGGCATGACGCCGTCGGAGGCGATCGTGGCCGCCACGCGCGACGCCGCGGAGATCGCGGGCGTCGCGAGCGGCGTGGTGGCCGTCGGCCGCAGCGCCGACTTCGTCGTCCTCGAGGCCAATCCGCTCGAGCGCATCGCCAACACGCGCCGGATCGCCGACGTCTACCTGCGCGGCCGGCCGGTGGATCGGGCGGGGCTCAGAGCCCGATGGCGGGCGCAGGGAGACACCACCACGACTCGTTAGGTGACGGAACGCTCCTGGGAGGACACACATGAGGCAATCGCTTCGCGCGACACTGGCATCGGCGCTGGTTCTCGTGGGTGCGGTGGCGCAGGCTCAGCAGGGCACGACGGAGCTTCGCGGCGGTGTGCTCGATCAACAGCAGGCCGTTCTGCCGGGCGTCGCCATCACGGTGCGGAACGAGGACACGGGGATGTTTCGCGAGACGGTCGATCGACGACACGGTCTCGTGGTTCCTGCCGGGCCGCGGGGGTGACCACGACCTGAAGTTCGGCGTCCAGTACCAGTTCACCACGGCCGACAACACGAACCAGGGCACCCTGAACGGCTTCTTCACTTTCCGCGGCAACGAGCCGTTCGACGCCCGGAACCCGGCCACCTACCCCGAGCGCCTGCAGATCCGCGTCCCCGGGCCGGCCAACTTCTACATGAAGGCGCACTTCGCCTCGGGCTTCGCGCAGGACAAGTGGCGCGTCACCAACCGGCTGACGCTGAGCCTCGGGCTCCGGTACGACCTCGAGGTCATTCCGCTCCGCGAGCTGGACAATCCCGCGTTCGCGGACGCCGATGCCTACCCGGTGGACACGAACAACATCGCCCCCCGCCTCGGGTTCGCCTACACGCTGGACGACGCCAACCGGTCGGTGCTGCGGGGCGGCTACGGGCTGTTCTACGACAAGACCCACCTCGAGCTGATCTCCGCGATCGTGAACGCGGGCGTGTTCTCCGATTCGTTCCTCGTGAACTTTCCGGCGAACAACCCCGACCCGGGCCCCTCGCGCGGTCAGCTGCCGTCCGACCCGCTCCTCCGGGGCGGGCCCGCGGTCAACCGCGATCTGCTGCAGCAGCTCTTCCCGCCGGGCTCGCGCGTCCGCAACACGGGAACCGTGTTCTTCGACAGCCCCGATCGCCGGATTCCGCGCACGCAGCAGGTGACCACCGGCTACGAGCGGCAGATCGGGCCGAGCGCGTCGGCGAGCGTCGACTACGTGCACTCGGTCGGCCGCGATCTCTTCATGAGCCGCGACCTCAACCCCGGACTGCGCGCCGACACGAGCCGCACGGGCCTCGTCGTCCGCGCCAACCCGGAGTTCACGACGTCGGTGCTGCAGCGCGTCAACCTCGGGCGCACCGACTACGACGCGCTGGAGCTGCATCTCGACGAGCGGCTGAGCCGGAACTACAGCGCCAAGGTCTCGTACACGCTGTCGTACTCGCGGGGCAACACGAGCGGCAACGGCATCCCCCAGATGCTCTTCCAGCGGCTCGACGATCTGCGCCTCGCCGACAACGACGGTCCGACCGACTTCGATCGCCGCCACAATTTCGTCGCCAGAGCCAGCGCCCGCGTGCCACGTACCGGGGGGCTGACGGTGAGCGCCGTGGCGCGCGCGCTGAGCGGCCTGCCGTTCAGCCTCACCGATTCCAACGTCGATGCCGACCGCAACGGCATCCGGTTCGACCTGCTGCCGGCCGGGACCTACTCGGGGCAGGGCCGCAACGCGATCGCGGTCGACTACGACGGCGGGCGCAACGGGGCGTACGGCCCGGGATTCTTCCAGCTCGACCTCCGCGTCGGCTATCGGCTTCCGGCGGGCGCGGGCCGCACGCTCGACGTGTTCGGCGAGATCTTCAACGTGACCAACCGCGCCAACTTCGACAACCCGACCACCGCCGTCCTCGGTCATCCCGTCGCCGACCGCCGGCTCACCGACTTCCTGCAGCTCCGCACGCTGCGGCCAGGGGGCATTCCGCGCACCGGCCAGTTCGGGCTGCGGCTCGGCTTCTGACCCGGCGATCGGGCGGCGCGCCGCCCGGCGGGCCTCGTGGGGGTCGCGGCCGGGGCCGCGACCCCCATTTGTGTGTTTGCGGTGGGCGGAGGACGGGCGGTAGAATGCCCGCCTCTCCCACCCATCCGGGATACACGCCACACAACAGTTCTCGGGGGAGCCTGGTGACTCAAGGAGGGTCTAGATGAAAGCGGTGTTCGTTCGCGGGTTCGTGACCCTGGCGGGGCTCCTGCTCGTGCCCGTCCTGGCCGTTGCGCAGGAAGCGACGCTGGCCGGCAACATCACCGATTCGACCGGCGGCGTGCTGCCGGGCGTTACCGTCACCGCCGTCCACGAGGCGAGCGGCAACACGTTTACCACCGTCACCGATGAGCGCGGCGAGTTCCGGCTGCCGGTGCGCGTCGGGAACTACCGGCTGACCGCCGAGCTCTCCGGCTTCACCACCGTGACCCGCGTGGTGCAGGTCCTCATCGGGCAGACCGTTCCGGTCGGCCTGCAGATGGCGCCGTCGGCGATTCAGGAGACGGTCACGGTCACCGGAGAAGCGCCGCTGGTCGATACGAGCGGCTCGACGATCGGGGCCAATATCGATCCCCGGCAGATGCAGGAGCTGCCGATCAACGGCCGCAACTGGATGGATCTGACGTTGCTCGCGCCCGGCGCGCGCCGGAACGAGGGCGGCGGCATGGTGCAGTTCCGGCAGGGCTACTCGCAGACCAACGTCGACGGCCAGCAGCTCACCATCAACTACCACTCGCAGACCGACACCGAGCAGATCGGGTTCAGCCGCGACGCGATCGCGGAGTTCGAGGTGGTGGCCAACCGGTTCGACGCCACCCAGGGGCGGTCGTCGGGCATGATCGTCAACGCGGTCACCAAGTCCGGGACGAATCAGTTCGCGGGAAGCGTCGGCGGCTACTTCCGGCACGACAGCTTCAACGCGAAGGACCATATCGTCGATCGCGTGCTCGACTACTCGAACCAGCAGGTGAGCATGACGTTCGGCGGGCCGATCCGGCGCGACCGGATCCACTTCTTCGGCGCATACGAGTACGAGCGGGAGCCGAAGACGTATTTCTACACGAGCCCGTATCCGGCCTTCAACGTCGACGTCGAGTTTCCCACCCGCGTGGACAAGATGATGGGGCGCCTCGACTACCAGTTCACGCCGCAGACGCGCCTGTCGGTGCGGGCATCCGGGTTCCGCAACACGTTCTACGCGGGCGGCGGCGCCGTGAATCACCCGTCGGTCGGCGGCACGCGCAAGCGCGTGTCCCCGCAGTACAACGGCTCGTTCACGCAGGTGTTGAGCAGCCGGTCGGTGAACGAGATTCGCGTCGGCGCCACCAACTACGAGCGGCAGGATCAGCCGAACGTGAACTGGCGGGGCGGGCGGCCGCCCTTCGCCCCCGTCCTGGTGGGCGCCGCGCCGATCATCCAGCTGCGCGGCTACACGATCGGGGCCAACGCGCTCAACATCTTCCAGGACACGCAGACCATCCGCGACGACTTCACCACGTCCTATGACCTGGCCGGTCGCCACGACGTAAAGCTCGGCGGCGAGTACTTCCGCTTCCACAACGAGTTCCGGTGGTGTCTGCGCTGCATGGGCGAGCTGGACGCGCGGAACTTCCCGGTGCCGGCCAACGTCCAGTCGCTGTTTCCGGTGTGGGACGACTTCTCCACGTGGAACCTGGCGCCGCTCTCGCCGCTGGTGACGCGGGTCTTCCACGGCCTCTCCGACGACAACTTCCGGCACTTCATCACGCGCCACGTCTTTGCCGTGTGGGCGCAGGACGACTGGCGGGTCGGTGATCGCCTCACGCTCAATCTGGGCGTGCGGTACGACATCGACACCAACGGCCACTCCGAGAAGCTGGAGTTCCGGCCGTGGCTGCCGGGCGACCTGCCCCACGACAGCAACAACGTCGCGCCGCGGCTCGGCCTGAACGTCCGCCTCGACGATCGGACCGTTCTGCGGGGCGGGTACGGGCTGTTCTTCGCGTTCGCGCCGAACGACGGGGTCCAGCAGACCGAGCTGTACCAGCGGACCTTCGAGATGGAGATCCCGACCGACGGCCGGGCGAATTTCGTGCCCAATTGGTTCGGGCCCGGGGCGAGCGCCGAGGGCGAGTTCGGCGGGCCCAAGCCGACGCGGGCCCAGGCGCTGCAGCGCGCCTGCGACGTCAGCCTCGTCCCGGGCTGCGTCCGGCGCACGCTGAACCAGGAGATCAACTATCCCGGCCGGCGGACGTCGTACAGCCAGCAGGCCTCAGCCGGCATCCAGCGCCAGATTGGCGAAGCGATGTCGCTCGAGGCCAACTACGTCTACACGGGCGGGCGGCTCGAGGAATACGCCAACAACATCAATCTGTCGTTCAACCCCGCCACGGGGGCGAACTATCCGTTCAACGACATCAGCCGGCGGCCGTTCCCCGCGTGGGGGCTCGTGAACTTCGAGCTGCTGGAAGGGTGGTCGAACTACCACGGCCTCGACCTGACCTGGACCAAGCGGTACAGCGATCGGTGGCAGGCCACGGCGACCTACACGCTGGCGTACTTCAAGGACGCCACGCCGTGCCGCGACCAGTGGTTCCTGGGGTCCGACGGCCTGGCCGCGCGGCGGCCGATCGGGTTCCCGCTGGCCCGGGACATGGACTGCGAGTACTCGTCTGCGGGGCAATGGCTTGCCGGCGGCTTCGGCCAGTCGGGCGACCAGCGGCACCGTGCCGTCTTCAACGGTCTCTGGGAGGCCGGCGCGGGCGTGCAGGTGAGCGGCATCTATTTCTACGGCTCCGGTGAGCGCTTCGTGACGATCACGGGCGTCGACCGGCGCAATGAGGGCGTCGGCGGCGCCGCGCCCGGTCTGCGGCTGCGCGCCGACGGCTCGATCCTGCCGCGCAACGGCCTGGTCGGCGAGCCGATCCACCGCGTCGACATGCGCATTCAGCGGCGGTTCCCGATCGCCGGGAACCTGGCGATCGACGGGCTGTTCGAGGTGTTCAACGTGTTCAACCATGCGAACTTCGGTTCGTATGTGATCAACGAGAGCAACGCCGGGTTCGGCAACCCGTCGTTCAACGGCAACGTCGCCTACCAGCCGCGCATGCTGCAGCTCGGGTTCCGTCTCGGGTTCTGAAGACCGACCGGTCGTTCCGGGCGGCAGCCGGCAGATGCCGGCTGCCGCCCCTCCGTTTCCTGCCGTATTGACACCCTCCCCTCGGTACCCTACTGTCCGGCCGGTAGGTGTCCGCGCGGGGTTCCCCGCGAACTCACCGCTCATTCGGCGTTCGTCGTGGCCCTTGGTCCCTCGGCTCGATTCGACGTCAGAGAAGTCAAGGAGGGTGTATGACGGCCGACGTCCCGAAGCGGATGCTTCTCGTGTCCCTGTTCCTGCTCCTGCCGGCCGCGGGTTTCGCCCAGGAGGCGACCTTCAGCGGTGCCATCACCGACGCGACGGGCGCCGTGCTGCCCGGCGTGACCGTCACTGCCGTCCACGAGGCCAGCGGCAATACCTTTGCCGCCGTCACCGACGGCCGGGGCGAGTTCCGGCTAGCGGTGCGCGTCGGCAACTACCGCATCACGGCCGAGCTGTCGGGTTTCACCACCGTCACCCGGACCGTTCAGATCCTGATCGGCCAGACGGCCGTCGTGAACGCGCAGATGACACCCTCATCGGTGCAGGAGACGGTGACCGTCACGGGGGAGGCGCCGCTCGTCGACACGACCTCGTCGACCGTGGGCGCGAACATCGACCCGCGGCAGGTGCAGGAGCTGCCGCTGAACGGCCGCAACTGGATGGACCTGACGCTGCTGGCGCCGGGCGCCCGCCGGAACGAGGGCGGCGGCTTCGCGCAGTTTCGGCAGGGGTACTCGCAGACCAACGTGGACGGCCAGCAGCTCACCATCAACTATCACTCGCAGACGGACACCGAGCAGCCCGGATTCAGCCGCGATGCGATCGCGGAGTTCGAAGTGGTGGCCAACCGGTTCGATGCCACGCAGGGACGCTCGCAGGGAATGATCGTCAACGCGGTGACCCGGTCGGGAACGAACACCTACGCGGGCTCGATCGGCGGCTATTTCCGCCACGACCGCTTCAACGCGAAGGACTTCATCACGAACCGCGTGCTGCCGTATGCGAATCAGCAGGTCAGCACCACGTTCGGCGGACCGATCCGGCGGGATCGGATCCACTTCTTCGCGGCGTACGAATACGAGCACGAGCCGAAGACCTACACCTTCACCAGTCCGTACCCGAGCTTCAACATCGACCAGGAATTTCCGACGAAGGTGCACAAGACCCTCGGGCGGCTCGACTATCAGTTCACGCCGCAGACGCGGCTGTCGGCGCGCTTCTCGTACTTCAACAACGTCTTCTTCGCGGGCGGCGGCGCCACGCAGCACCCGTCGGCCGCGGGGTCGCGGCATCGGTCGACGCCCCAGTACAACGCCACGCTGACGCAGGTTCTGAGCAACCGATCGGTCAACGAGCTCCGCGCGGGCGGCACCAATTACGAGCGGCTCGACCAGCCGTCGGTCCGGTGGAGGGGCGGCCGGTTCCCGTACAGCCCCGTGGGGGTCGGAAACGCGCCGGTCGTTCAGCTGGCGGGCTACACGATCGGCGCCAACACGCTCAACATCTTCCAGCATACGCAGACGGTTCGCGACGACTACACGACGACGTACGACTGGGGCGGGCGTCACGACGTGAAGATGGGCGGTGAGTACTTCCGCTTCCAGGTCAACTTCGGGTGGTGCAACCGCTGCATGGGCGAAATCGACGCGCGGCTCGGCCCGCCGCCGCCCAATCTCCAGTCGCTCTTCCCGGTGTGGAACGATGCGTCCACCTGGATTCTGCAGCCGCTGACGCCGCTCACCTCGCAGGTCTTCCATGCGGTGTCGGATACCGAGCACCGTTACGACATCGTCCGTCACGTGTTTGCCGGCTGGGTGCAGGATGACTGGAGGCTCGGCAGCAATCTGACGCTCAACCTCGGTGTGCGGTACGACTGGGACAACAACGCGCACTCCGAGAGGCTCGAGCTCCGGCCGTTCCTCCCGGGCAACCTCCCGCACGACAACAACAACGTCGCGCCGCGGATGGGGGTGAACCTCCGCCTCAACGACCGGACGGTGCTGCGCGGCGGCTACGGCCTGTTCTTCGCGTTCTCGCCGAACGACGGCGTGCAGCAGAGCTACTCGATGGTGCACCGGTTCGAGTATCAGATCGCCAATACCGGGCGTCCTGAGTTCGTCCCGAACTGGTTCGGGCCGGGCGCCAGCGGCGAGGGAGAGTTCGGCGGGCCGCGGCCGAGCTGGGACGCCTCGCTGGCGCGCGCGTGCGACATCAACAACGTGCCGGGCTGCGTCCGGCGCGCGATCGCCCAGGAAATCAACTACCCGGGCCGCCGGACGCCGTTCAGCCACCAGGCGTCGGCCGGCCTCCAGCACCAGATCGGTGACACGATGTCGGTCGAGGCGAACTACGTGTACACAGCGGGCCGCCTCGAAGAGACCGTCCACAACGCGAACCTCACCTACAACCCGGCGACCGGTGCCAACTACAACTTCAACGACATCACCCGCCGGCCGTTTCCCGAGTGGGGGATCGTGCTTCTGGAATACCTCGAGGGCTACTCGAACTACCACGGCACCGATCTCACCTTCACCAAGCGGTTCAGCGACCGCTGGCAGGCGACCGCCACCTACACGTTGGGGTTCTTCAAGGACGGCCTGCCGGTCCGGCCGCAGTGGTACCTCGGTCCTGACGGTGTGATGGCGCAGCGGCCGGTCGGCTTCCCGCTCGCGCCCGATATGGGCGGAGACTACGGGTACGCAGGCTCGATCTTCGGAGGCGGTTTCGGGCAGGCGGGCGACCAGCGCCACCGGGCCGTGCTGCATGGGGTGTGGGACGCTGGCCTCGGCATCCAGGTCAGCGGCATCTACTTCTACGGGTCGGGCGAGCGGTTTGCGACCAATACGGGCGTCGACCGCCGCAGCCAGGGGAGCAACGCCGCCTCCGAGCTCCGGTTGCGAGCCGACGGCTCGATCGCGCCGCGGGCGGCGATCGTGGGCCAGTCGATTCACCGCACCGACCTCCGGCTCCAGAAGCGGTTGTCGCTCGGCGGGCGCGTGACGCTCGACGGGCTGTTTGAGGTGTACAACCTGTTCAACCACGCCAACTACGGGTCCTACACGACCAACGAGAGCAGCCCGGCGTTCGGGCGGCCGTCGTTCAACGGCAACGTCGCGTATCAGCCGCGGATGCTGCAGCTCGGTCTCCGCGTCGGGTTCTGAACACCGGCGGCAGCCGGCAGCCGGGTGTGGGGACCGGCTGCCGACTGCCGCATCCGCCTCCGGGGTGCCGGCCCCTGGCCACCTCCGGCGCCCTGCGCCACACCGACTCCCGTCCCGCGCCGACGGGCGCGTATTGACACCATCCCGTGAATGCCCTACTGTCCGGGCAATTTCTTCCCGGTCCGGGGGCATTCCCCCTCTTCCACCGTCCATTCGGCTCGCGCGACCCTCGTTTTCTCGTTCGGCGGAATCTCAGCTAGGAGGGTGTATGACAGCCGAGGTCCTGAAGCGGGTGCTTCTCGTGTCCCTGGTCCTGCTCCTGCCGGCCGCGGGTATCGCGCAGGAGGCGACGTTCACCGGCGCCGTCACCGACTCGACGGGCGGCGTGCTCCCCGGGGTCACCGTCACCGCTGTCCATGAAGCCAGCGGCAACACGTTTACGGCCGTCACCGACGAGCGCGGGGAGTTCCGCGTGCCGGTGCGGGTGGGGACCTACCGCATCACCGCCGAGCTGTCCGGCTTCACGACGGTGGCCCGAACGCTGCAGATTCTGATCGGGCAGACCCTTCCGGTCAACGTGCAGATGGCGCCGTCGGCCGTGCAGGAGACGGTGACCGTGACGGGTGAGGCGCCGCTCGTGGACACGACGGGCTCGACGGTCGGGGCCAACATCGACCCGCGGCAGATGCAGGAGCTGCCAATCAACGGGCGGAACTGGATGGACCTGACGCTGCTGGCGCCGGGGGCCCGCCGGAACGAGGGGGGCGGGCTGGTGCAGTTCCGGCAGGGCTACTCGCAGACGAACGTCGACGGCCAGCAGATCACGACCAACTACCACTCGCAGACCGACGCGGAGCAGGTGGGCTTCAGCCGGGACGCGATCGCGGAGTTCGAGGTGGTGGCCAACCGGTTCGACGCGACGCAGGGGCGGTCGTCCGGAATGGTCGTCAATGCCGTGACGAAATCGGGAACGAACCAGTTCGCCGGCAGCATCGGCGGCTATTTTCGTGACGATCGCTTCAATGCGGCGGACCACATCACCGGCCGCGTGCTCGACTACTCGAATCAGCAGGTGAGCGGAACGTTCGGCGGGCCGATCCGGCGCGACCGTGTCCATTTCTTCGGCGCCTACGAGTACGAGCGCGAGCCAAAGACGTACTACTACACGACGCCCTGGCCGGCTTTCAATATCGACCAGGAGTTCCCGAGCCGCGTGCACAAACTGCTCGGTCGGCTCGATTATCAGTTCACGCCGCAGACCCGGCTGGCGGTGCGCGTCTCGCACTACGACAACCTCTTCTTCGCCGGCGGGGGCGCCACGCAGCACCCGTCGACCGGCCGGAGCCTCGGCCGGCTCGCGCCGCAGTACAACGCCACGTTCACGCAGGTGCTCGGCAGCCGCGCCGTCAACGAGATCCGCGGCGGCCTCACCGGCTACGAGCGCTTCGACCAGCCGCAGGTGCAGTGGAAGGGCGGGCCGCTGCCGTTCCGTCCGGTCCTGCAGGGGAGTCCGGTGCTGGTGGAGCTGCGGGGCCTGACCATCGGGCAGAACGCGATCAACCCGATACAGAACACGCAGTACTTGCGAGACGACTTCACGACGTCGTACGACTGGGGCGGCCGGCACGATGTGAAGCTCGGCGGCGAGTACTTCCGCTTCGATCTCGACTGGCGGTGGTGCCTCCGGTGCCTGGGCCAGGTCGACGCGCGCAACGGCCCCGTGCCGGCGAATGTCGAGGCGCTCTTCCCGGTCTGGAACGACATGTCGACCTGGAACCTGGCGCCGCTGTCGTCGATCACCTCGCAGGTGTTTCACGGGCTGTCGGATACCGGCTTCCGGCACACGGTCCTGCGTCATGTGTTCGGCGGCTGGGTGCAGGACGACTGGCGGATGGGCGACCGGCTGACGCTCAACCTGGGCCTGCGCTATGACATCGACACCAACGGCCATTCCGAGAAGCTGAGGTTCCTGCCATGGCTGCCGGGTGACCAGCCGCTCGACCGCAACAACGTGGCGCCGCGCGTCGGCATGAACCTGCGCGTGAGCGACGAAACGGTCGTGCGGGGCGGGTACGGGCTGTTCTTCGCCTTTGCGCCGAGCGACGGCGTGCAGCAGACGGCGCTGTACCAGCAGCTGTTCGAGAATCAGATCCTCAACGACGGCCGGGCCAACTTCGTGCCCAACTGGTTCGGGCCGGGCCCGAGCGCCGAGGGCGAGTTCGGCGGGCCGAAGCCGACCAGGGCGCAGGCGGTGCAGCGCGCGTGCAACGTGAATCCCGCCCCGGGATGCGTGCGCCAGACGCTGAACCAGGAGATCAACTACCCGGGTCGCCAGACGTCGTACAGCCACCAGGCCTCCGCCGGCATCCAGCGCCAGATCGGGGAGGCCATGTCACTGGAGGCGAACTACGTCTATACGGGCGGGCGGCTCGAGGAGTACCCGATCAACGTCAACCTGAGCTACAACCCGGCGACGGGCGCGAACTACCCGTTCACCGACATCAGCCGCCGGCCGTTCCCCGACTGGGGGCTGGTGAACTTCGAGATGCTCGAGGGGTGGTCCAACTACCACGGCCTCGATCTCACCTGGACCAAGCGGTACAGCAACCGCTGGCAGGCGACGGCCACCTACACCGTGTCCGTGTTCAAGGATGCGACACCGGTCCGGGATCAGTGGTATGTCGGCGACGACGGCGTCGTCGCGCGGCGCCCGGTCGGCTTCCCGCTCGTGCCCGACCTCGGCGGCGAATACGGCTATGCCGGCACTTACGTCGCCGGCGGGTTCGGGCAGGCAGGCGACCAGCGGCACCGCGCCGTCATCAACGGCGTGTGGGAAGTGGGCGCCGGCGTGCAGGTGAGCGGGATCTACTTCTTCGGATCCGGCATGCGCTACGTCACGACCACCGGCGTGGATCGGCGGAATGAGGGCGTCGGCGGCGCCGCGCCGAGCCTGCGGCTTCGTGCGGACGGCTCGATCCTGCCGCGTAACGGCTTCCTGGGTGAGCCAATCCATCGCATGGACATGCGGGTGCAGAAGCGGCTGGCGCTCGGCGGGGGGGTGTCGGTGGACGGGATCGTCGAGGTGTTCAACCTGTTCAACCGGGCCAACTACGGCTCGTTTGTCGTGAACGAGGGGAGCTCCGAGTACGGCAAGCCGTCGTTCAACCAGAACGTGGCGTACCAGCCGCGCATGCTCCAGCTCGGCTTCCGCATGACGTTCTGATCGCCGGGATCCGGGATCAGGGATCCGATCCCGGATCCCGGATCCCGGATCCCGATCCCGATCTCCTCCTGCCAACCCGGTATTCCTCCCTCCGCCCGGCCGGTATCGCCGCGGCCGGTTCGCCGGTATTGTTGGTACACCAAGCGGTGCCATAACCTCTAGCCCATTCTTCGGGACCCTCTTCATTCGCGCGGGGAGGCGTCGGCTCTCCCTCGTTCTTCCGCCCGGCATCGGCTTTCTTCCACGGACTCATCTGCGTGTCCGCGGCGCGGTGTGCAAGCTGAGGAGGGCCTATGACTGCCGATGTCCTGAAGCGGGCGCTTCGCATTTCGATCGTTCTGTGCCCGGTTCTGCTCCTGACCGCGCCGGCGGCGGCGCAGGAGGCCACCGTCCAGGGGGCGATCGCCGATTCCACGGGCGGCGTCTTGCGGCCGGTCGGCCCCGATCTGGTGCCGGACCTCGGGGGCGAGTACGGGTATGCCGGCACCTTCGTCGCGGGCGGCTTCGGGATGACCGGCGACCAGCGGCACCGGGCCGTCCCGAACGGCCTCTGGGAGGTGGGGCGCGGCGTGCAGCTGAGCGGGATCTACTTCTTCGGCTCCGGCATGCGCTACGTCACGACGACGGGCGTCGACCGGCGGAACGAAGGGGTCGGCGGCGCCGCGCCGAGCCTGCGGCTCCGCGCCGACGGCTCCATCCAGCCGCGCAACGCCCTGACCGGCGATGCGATCCACCGCATCGACATGCGGATCCAGAAGCGGTTCCCGATCGCCGGCCGCGTGGCGATCGACGGGATCGCGGAGGTGTTCAACCTGTTCAACCACGAGAACTACGGCTCGTACGTGGTCAACGAGGGCAGTAGTGAGTACGGCGAGCCGTCGTTCAACCCCAACGTGGCGTATCAGCCGCGCATGCTGCAGCTTGGCTTCCGCATGACGTTCTGATCACCGGGATCCGGGATCCGGGATCCGATGCCGGGTCCCGATCCCGGATCCCGATCCCGGATCCCCGATCCCGGCCTCGCCTGTATTGACGCTGCGGCCGAAAAGGCATAGCGTTCCCCCACCTTTCTCCGTCGGGCGACCCACGTCCGCCAGGTTCCCTCGCTCGCTCATTTCGTCGGCATTCCGAAGCCCTCGTTCTCTTGGTCGTTACTCGCAGCCGAGGAGGGTGTATGTCAGCCGATGTCCAGAGGCGGGTACTCCTGGCATGCCTCGTCCTGCTCGCGCCGCTCGGCGCGTCTGCGCAGGAAGCCACGTTCACCGGTACGGTCTCCGACTCGACCGGCGCCGTCCTGCCGGGCGCGACCGTCACGGCGATCCACGAAGCCAGCGGGAACACCTTCGTTGCCGTGACCGACGGCCGCGGCGAGTTCCGGCTGCCGGTGCGCGTCGGGGGCTACGCGATCAGGGCGGAGCTATCCGGGTTCACCACGGTGAACCGATCGCTGCAGATCCTCGTCGGCCAGATTGCGGTTGTGAACATGCAGATGGCGCCCTCCGCGGTGCAGGAGAGCGTGACGGTCACGGACGAGGCGCCGCTCGTCGACACGACGACCTCGATCGTGGGGGCCAACATCGACCCGCGGCAGATGCAGGAGCTGCCCCTCAACGGGCGCAACTGGATGGACCTGACGCTGCTGGCGCCGGGCGCCCGGCGCAACGAGGCTGGCGGGCTCGTGCAGCTCCGCCAGGGGTTCGCGCAGACGAACGTGGACGGCCAGCAGGTGACGAGCCTCTGGCACTCCGCCACCGACGCGCAGCAGCCGGCGTTCAATCGGGACGCGATTGCGGAATTCGAGGTAATCGCGAACCGCTTCGACGCCACGCAGGGACGCTCGCAGGGGATGGTCGTGAATGCCATCACCAGGTCGGGGACCAACAGCTTCGCCGGCACGCTGGCGGGCTACTTCCGCAGCGACACGTTCAACGCCAGAGACTTCATCGAGGATCGCGTCCTCCCGTATTCGAACCAGCAGGCGAGCGGCACCTACGGCGGTCCGATCGTCAGGGACCGCGTCCACTTCTTCGCCAGCTACGGCTACGAGCGGGAGCCGCAGACCTACGCCTACAACAGCCCGTATCCGGCCTTCAACGTCGACCTGGACTTCACCGCCCGCGTACACCAGATCCTGGGCCGGCTGGACTATCAGTTCACGCCCCGGACGCGGCTGTCGGCGCGCAGCTCCCTGTTCCGACGAGATTTCTACGAGGGCGGCGGCTCGGTTCAGCATCCGAGCTTCGGCGGCCCGCGTCTCTCCCAGGCGCCGCAGTACTTCGGCACGCTCACGCAGGTGTTGAGCGACCGCGCGGTGAACGAGATCAGGGTGGGCGCGAGCAGCTTCGAGCAGCAGAACCAGCCTGCGGTGAAGTGGAAGGGCGGGCCCTTCCCGTACCGCACGTCGCCATCGATGCTCGGGACGGGGCCGACCATCATGCTGCGCGGCTATCAGCTCGGCAACAACATGATCCACGTGATTCAGAGCGTGCAGTCCCTGCGCGACGACTTCACCACGTCGCGCGACTGGGGCGGACGTCACGACCTCAGGCTGGGCGGCGAGTACATCCGCTTCCACATGGACACGCGGTCGTGCTTCCAGTGCATGGGCCTCATCGACGCGCGCGGCGGCCCGGTGCCCGCCAACGTCGAGTCGCTGTTCCCCGTGTGGAACGACCCGTCGACCTGGAACCTGGCGCCGTTGTCCCCCATCACCCGGTGGGTATTCCACGGCGTATCGGATGCCGGCCATACGTACGTGTTCAGCCGTCACGTCTTCGGGGCCTGGGTGCAGGACGACTGGCTCGTCGGCGATCGCCTGACGCTCAACCTGGGCCTGCGGTACGACGTGGACTCCAACGGGCACGGCGAAAAGATCGCCTTCCGGCCGTGGCTCCCGGGCAATCTGCCGCGCGACACCAACAACGTGGCGCCGCGTCTGGGGATCAACTACCGTCTCGACGACCGCACCGTGCTGCGCGGCGGGTACGGGCTCTTCTTCACGTTCGCTCCCAATGACGGTGTGCATCAGACGCTCGGGTACCTCGCCCGCTTCGAGTACCAGGTCTTCAACGACGGCCGCCCCGACTTCGTCCCGAACTGGTTCGGCTCCGGGCCGAGCGGGGAGGGCGAGTGGGGCGGGCCCAAGCCGACGCAGGCCCAGGCGCTGCAGACGGCCTGCGACCAGAATGCCGCCCTGTTCGAGCGGTGGCGCGCCCAGGGGTTCCGCGGGAACCCGCCGTGCGTGCTCAGGGCCCTGACGCAGGAAATCGTCTACCCCGGGCGCCAGACCCCCTACAGCCATCAGGCGTCGGTCGGGATCCAGCGGCAGATCGGCGCCGACATGTCGGTCGAAGCGAACTACGTCTTCACCGGCGGGCACGGCGACGAGCAGGCGATTAATGCGAATCTGAGCTACAACCCCGCCACCGGCGCCAACTACCCGTTCACCGACGTCACGCGGCGTCCATTCCCGCAGTGGGGGCAGGTGAACTTCGAGTTCCTGCAAGGCTGGTCGAATTACCACGGCATGGACCTCACGCTGACCAAGCGGTTCAGCCGCCGCTGGCAGGCCACCGCCAGCTACACGCTGGCGTCCTTCCGGGACGCGAGGCCGATCCGGCCTCAGTGGTACCTCGGCGACGACGGCGTCATCGCGCGGCGGCCGGTCGGCTTCTCGCTCGCGCCCGACCTCGGCGGCGAGTACCGCTTCGCCGGGCGGGAACAGTTTCCCGGGTTCGGCCAGGCCGGCGACCAGCGCCACCGGGCCGTCATGAACGGCATCTGGCAGGTGGGCGCCGGCTTCCAGGTGAGCGGGATCTACCTGTTCGGCTCGGGCGAGCGGTTCTTCGCGAATACCGGGGTCGACCGGCGCGACGAGGGAGGCACCAGAAGCGGGGATTTCCGCCTGCGCGCCGACGGCTCGATCATGCCGCGGAACAGCATCGTCGGCACGCCGATTCACAAGGTCGATCTGCGGCTGCAGCAGCGGCTGCCGCTCGTCGGCCGCGTCGCCGTGGACGGCATCGTCGAGATGTTCAACCTGTTCAATCACGCGAACTTCGGCAACTACGTGACGAACGAAGCCAACGCGAACTTCGGCCGGCCCGCGTTCAGCCCGAACGTCCAGTACTTCCCGCGGATGCTGCAGCTCGGTTTCCGCGCGACGTTCTGAAGCGGGGGATCGGGGATCAGGGGTTGGGGATTGCGCTGTCCCCTCCCCTCCCCGATCCCCGACTCCCGCCTCGCCAGTATTGACGCGATGGGAAAAAGGGCCTAGGCTTGCCTCCTTTTCTCCTGGCGCATCCCGGTTCGCGTCCCCGCAGGTAGCGGTTATTTCGGATTCGGCGGCATTCCTAGAACCCTCGGACGTCTCGGTCGTCTTTCAAAGCTGAGGAGGGTGCATGTCAGCCGATGTCCTGCGGCGGGTAGTCTTTGTCTCGCTCGTCCTGCTCCTGTCCGTGAACGCGTACGCGCAGGAAGCCGTCATCACAGGTACGGTGACCGATACGACAGCGGCGGTCTTGCCCGGGGTCACGGTCACCGCCGTCCACGAGGCCACAGGGAACACCTTTGTGGCCGTCACGAACGAACGCGGCGTCTTTCGGATCGCCGCCCGCGTCGGCACGTTTCGGGCCACGTTCGAGCTCCCCGGCTTTACGACCGTCACGCGCAGCGGGCTGGAGCTGCTCGTCGGTCAGACGGCGGACCTCCGAGTGCAGATGGGCATCACCTCGCTCCAGGAGACGGTCACAGTGACCGGCGAGGCGCCGCTGCTCGATACGACGAGCTCGAGCCTCGGGGGCAACATCGATCCGCGCCAGATGTCGGAGCTCCCGGTGCAGGGGCGCAACTGGACGACGCTCGCGCTGCTGGCGCCGGGCAACCGCACGACCGCGATGGGGGCGGCCGGCACCGTGCCGCAGCCGGTCGAGGATCGCCAGGACGTCCGCGACTTCCAGGTGAACATGGACGGCATGCAGGTCACCAACCTGATGGGGCCCGGCGGACAGCCGCGGTACAGCCGCGACACCATTGCAGAGTTTCAGTTCATCTCGAACCGGTTCGATGCGACCCAGGGGCGATCGGCCGGGGCGCAGGTCAATGCCATCACCCGCTCGGGGACCAACACGTTTGCGGGCTCGTTCGGCGGGTATTTCCGGAACTCGGACTGGAACTCGGAGGACCATGTGCTCCGGCGGGTCGTGCCCTACAAGAATCAGCAGTACAGCACGACCGTTGGCGGCCCGATCCTGCGGGACCGGCTCCATTTCTTCGGCAACTACGAATACGAGCGCGAGCCGCGCACGCAGTTCGCCAACACGGGCTTCCCGCGCTTCAACGTCGCGCTGACGGGCACCAACACCACCCACATGGGGGGGAGCCGGTTCGACTACCAGATCTCGCAGCAGAACCGCCTGATGGTGAAGTGGAACCTGTCCGAGTTCCAGCAGGCGTTCGCCAATCTGACCAGCAACCACCCGCAGACCGCCGGCGGGCCGTTCACCACGAAGGGCGCGGTCGGCCAGCTCACGCAGGTGCTGAGCAATCGCGCGATGAACCAGCTCCAGATCGGCTGGGCCCATCATTCCTTCAGCCAGAAGTCGTTGACCAGTTGGTCGAACCACCCGATGGCGGCGCAGGGGATCACCAACGGCGGGCCGCGCATCATTTTCACGGGCTTTCAGATCGCGGGCGGCTTCAACGTCCCCCAGACCTGGAGCCAGGACGTGACCTCGGCACGCGACGAATTCACGATCTCCTACACCGCGAAGGGGTCGCACGACCTGAAGCTCGGCGGGGAGTTCCTGTGGGACAACAAGCTCTCGCAAGCCAGCACGCGAGGCATGGGCGAGTATGACGCCCGCGGCGGCCCGATTCCGGCCAACATCGAGGATCTCTTCCCTGTCTGGAACAACGCCGACACCTGGAACCTGGCGGCCATCTCGCCGATCGTCCGGCGGTACGTCGTCACGGTCGGCAAGCGCGGCAACCGGATGGAAAAGCCGATGATCGGCTCCTGGATCCAGGACGACTGGCGGGTCAACAATCGTCTCACGCTCAATCTCGGTCTCCGCTACGACCTGATCTGGGACGCGTTCACCAACCAGGTCGAGGTCCTGCCGTGGATCGTCGGCAAGCGGCCTCAGGACGCCGATAACTTCCAGCCGCGGGTCGGCTTCGCCTACCAGCTCGACGACCGGACCGTGCTGCGCGGCGGGGCGGGGAAGTATTACGGCGAGCCGATCGGCAGCGCGTTCAGTTGGACGATGCGCATGCGGGACATCATCTATATCGGGGTCCCGAACGACGGCCGCCCGAATTTCGCAGCGAATCCGTTCAACGGCCCCATGCCGACGTACGAACAGGCGTATGCGCGGCTCTGCCACGTGACCGGGTTGGTCCCCGGGTGCTACGAGCGCGACGGCCAGGAGCTGGCGCCGCCGGCGGAGTACGCCAACCTGAACCAGGCGTGGCAGACCTCCATCGGCGTCCAGCGCCAACTGGCGGGCGACATGGTGTTCGAGGTGGACTACAACTACAGCCGGAACCGGGACGAGAAAGTGATCCACGACAACGCCAACCTCACCTACAATCCGGCCACCGGCGTCAACTATCCGTTCACGGATCGCTCCCGGCGGTTCTATCCGGAGTGGGGCGCGATCGGGTACTTCGCGCATAACGGCTATTCCAACTACCATGGCCTGCAGACCTCGTTCACGAAGCGCTTCGGCAGCCGCTGGCAGGCGTCGGCCAACTACCTGCTCTCCGGTCTCTGGAACATCGGACCGGCGCAGCCCATCAGTGGACATGCCGAGGTGCCCTTCACGGTCGCACCGGATCTGGGCAACGAGTACGGGCTGGCCCTCACCGACCAGCGGCACCGGGCGGTGTTCAACGGCATCTGGCAGGTCGGGGGCGGCTTCCAGGTGAGCGGGCTGTACTTCTACGGATCCGGCCAGCGGCTGTCGACCTTTTGCGGCGGCGACAGGCGCAACATCGGCGCGCCGCCGCAGCACTACGTGCCGCGCTTGTGCGCGGACGGCACGCTCGTCCCGCGCAACAGCTTCGTGGGGGATCCCGTCCACCGGGTCGACGCCCGGTTCCAGCAGCGGATTCCGCTCGTCCGCGGCGCCCGGATCGATGCCATGCTGGAGATGTTCAATCTGGTCAATCGCGCGAACTACGGATTGTACGTGGTTGACCGGGCCCACCCGCGCTACGGGCAGCCGGATGCGAGCACGGACCTCGCGTATGCGCCTCGGACGGTGACGCTCGGGTTCCGCATGGTCTTCTGACCGCGGTCTCAGTCGGTCTGGCGGAGGGTCGGCCTCCGCCAGACCCTCGCCCCCTCGCCCCCTGCTCTATTTGCCCGTCGCCGCCGGGTCGCGGAACCGCTTGTTGAAGTCGTCCACCTCGTTCATCGGCGCGCAGATCGCCTCGGTGACGCCCGAGAACAGCCCGCGCCACCCGAAGAAGTTGACGTCGTCGTTCGCCATGCGCCGGAACGTGCTCGCCGGCTGGACCCAGGGCCTGGTGAAGTTCTTGGGGTCGTTGATGGTGAGCTGGCCCGCGATTGTGTCCGGTCCCGTCCGGGTGTAGCGCTCCTCGTAGACCGCGTCGAAGCTCTTGGGGTGCCCGTCGTCGTTCAGCCAGGCGCGCTCGTCCACGCCGGTCGTCTGCACGACGAGCGTGTTGCCGTCCCACCGCGCGACCGAGTGGCCGTACCAAGCCGGGCCGAGGTTCTCGAGCCGCTCGCCCCGAGGCAGCTCACGGCCGTCGAGCCACAGCTCGCGCAGCGTGCGCTCCCACTGGAAGAGCTGCAGGACGCGATCGGGCAGCATGATGAACTCGATCGGCTCGTTCTCCTCCCAGACGAGGCGCGGGAACCCCTGCGGGTTGCAGGCGTACATCGGGTCGTTCGACTCCGACGGGACCCGCACCTTCGGGATGGGGATGCGTCCCTTCATCGCCTCGATTCCGGCCGGCGTCAGCGGCGGCCCGTTGCGCAGCCGCACGCCGTTCCGCAGCCAGTAGCCCGAGAGATCTCTGGGATCGAGGGTGGCCTGCGTCCCGCGTCCCTGCGCAAACGTGGACAGTGAGGCCACAGAGATCGCCGTCAGCACGGCGCACGCGGTCAGTAGGCGTTTCATGACTCTCCCCCCAATCTGGGCACGAGGCGTTCGGCGTTGCCGCGGTCGATCGCCCGGCGCTGCACGTCGCTGAACGAGTACGCCGCCAGTCCGTCGACGGCCTCGGAGGCGGGACGCAGCGGGTAGTCGCTCCCGAACAGCACGTTGGCGATCGGCGCCAGCCGCAGCAGCGCGTCGAGCGCGCCCGGGTGACTCGCCTGCGCGATTTCGTAATGAAACCTTCTCAGCAGCGGCGCCGCGCCGTCCTTCAGCCACGGGTCCTGCTTCTCGGACGCGAGGCGCTCGAAGCGGCCGAGCAGGAACGGCATCGTGCCGCCGCCGTGCGAGAAGATCCAGCGGATGTCGGGAAACCGTGTCGCCGTGCCGCTGTAGACCAGGCTCGCAATCGTGCGGGACGTGTCGGTCGCGTATTCGATGGTCGAGACGGTGACGCCGGGCACGAGGCCCATGCAGCAGACCGGCTGCGTCGGATGGACGTACACGAGCGCGCGGCGGCGGTTCAGCTCCTCGTAGACCGGCGCAAACGCGGGATCGCCGAGGTACTGCTTCCCGAAGCTGGTGAACAGGTTGATCCCGTCGGCCGCGAGCGGGTCGAGCGCGTACTCGATCTCGCGCAGGCTCCCGTCGACGTCCGGGAGTGGAATCGCGGCGAACAGGCCGAACCGTCCGCGATGGTCGGCGATCAGGCGGGCGCCGTACTCGTTGCACTCGCGGGCGAGCGACCGCGACGCCTCGACGCCGCCGAGCCAGACGCCGGGCTGCACGAGCGAGCAGATCGCGGTGGCGATCCCGTTCCGGTCCATTTCGGCGATCGAACGCTCCGCCGACCACGGCGGCGTCCGGCCGCTCTCGCGCTGGGCGAGGATGGCCTCGAGATGCCGCGGAGGGACGAAGTGGTGATGGAAATCGACGCGGCGAGGGAGAGCGTCTGTCATGGACTCGAATTTACGAGTTTACGAATCTACGGATTGACGAATTTGAGTGCACGGACGAAATCCGTCCATTCGTAGATCCGTCAATCCGTCAATTCACTGTCAATCGATCGGATTGGTGCCCGTCTCCCGCGACATGATCTCGCGCCCGCCCGCGAGGATCACCTTGACGACGATCCCCCGGGGCGCCCCCTGCGCGCTGGGATTGACGACCGCCGTGATCTCCTGGCCGACCTTCAGCGTGTTGCGGCTGTACCCCTGTCGGGCGAGCGTGCCGACGCTGCTGTTCTCGAACGCCCAGTTGACGACCCGGCCGTCGGGCTCCTTCACGTCCATGTAGATGACGACGTGCGGATTGCGCCACGCGACCTCGGAGACAACGCCCGTGAGCGTCACCTGTTTCTTCATGTCGTAGGTCGCGCCGCGGCCGTGATGCGCGACGGCAGTGCTGCTTCCGATCGACACGAGCAGGACCGCGATGAAACCGGCAGGCATCTTCATGGCACGCCCCTCCTTACACCCGAAGCCCACAGCCCAAAGCCTACAGCCCAAGGCCCAAGGCCTGATTTACCCTCCCCGCTTGCTGACGGGGTTGGCGTTCATCGGGGCGCAGACGAGCTCCCCGAGCCCGGAAAACAGTCCGTACCACCCGAAGAACGTCACCTTCTCGCGCGCCTGCTTCTTGAAGATCTTCGCGTCGGATTCCCACGGCTTCGTGTAGTAGCGCGGGTCGACGAGCGTCAGCCGCACGTCAATCGTGTCGGCGTCGACGCGGCGGTACCGCTCCTCGACGCGCGCCTCCGTGCTCTTCGGATAGCCGAACACGTCCACCCAGGCGCGATCGTCGAGTCCCACCGTGACGACGACGAGCGTGTTGCCGTCCCAGCGGCCGACGGAGTGGCCGTACCACGACGGTCCGAGGTTGTCGAGAGTCTCGCCCGACGGGATCGCGCGGCCGTCGAGCCAGATCTCGCGCGGGCGGCGCTCCTCCTGCCAGAGCTGCAGCAGCCGTCCGCCGCGTGTGTCGATCGTCTCGTGGAAATCGTGGGCGCTGTCGACGAGTATGCGCGGAAATCCCTTCGGGTTGCACGCGAAGGCCGGATCGTTCGACTCCGACGGACTGGCGGACGGGCGCACGCGCGGGTGGCGGCCGCCGCGCGCGGGGACGTTCTTGCCGATCCGCGCTTCGCCCTCCGGCGTGAGCGCCGGCGCCGTCGGGCTGAGGCTCCGGTCGCCGCCGCTGCGCAGCCAGATGCCGGTCAGATCGCGCGGATCGAACGTCTGCTCCACCCCACCGCGCGAAGCCCGCGCGGCGGGGGCCCCGGTCTGCGCCGCTGGCGCCGCGCCAGTCAGTAGGCAGCAGGCAGTCGCCAGTAGGCAGGACAGTATTCGCATCGCCCGCCGCCGATGACCGCCCGTGCCCAAGGTCCTCACTGCCCTCCGCCTCTGTCAACTGTCAACCGTCAACTACCAGCTCGCGCTAGTCGACGCCCGCGTTGCGCTGGAAGATCTCTTTCCCGTCCGGAAAGACGATCTTCGCGCACAGCCCCTTGGGCGTGCCGTCGGCGCCCGGGAACACCACCGCCGTGACCTCCTGCCCGGCGCGCAGCGTGTTGCGGCCGTACCCCTGGCGCGCGAGCGTCGTGATGTTGCTGTGTTCGATCGCCCACCGGACGACGGTGCCGCGCTCATCGGGGGCGTCGAGGTAGATCACGATGTGCGGGTTGTGCCAGCCGACGTCGGCCACGGTTCCCTTCAGCGACACCTGTCGCTTCATGTCGTACGTGGCGCCGCGGCCGTGGTGCGCGATCGCCGGGGCGGCCAGCAGCGGGAGCCCCGCGATCAGGACGAAGCAGGCCGTTCTCGTATGCATCGACGCGTCCTCGCCGCGTTCGGAAAGTATACCCGCGACGTGCGGCAGTCAAATCCGCTCGCGCCGGACTAGGGCGCCGCGGGCGCGGCTTCCCGGACCGGGCGGCGGAATCGAAAGAAGCCCGACTGGTTGAACGTCGTGCCCACGTGCACGCGCTGGATGTTTTCCAGGAACCCGATGTTGTAGTAGTCCTGTCCCCCGTAGTAGCGGACGAAGAAGCCCCAGCCGCCCCTTCGAAACGGCAAGCACGAGACCTGCGCGGTCAGCGCAACCGGCCACACCTGATCGGGCGCGCCGATGATGAACTGGGTCGAGCCCGCGAGCTCGAGGCGCTTGCCGCAGCCCGGACCGTCGCGCATCGCCCACGCGCCGCCCGTCTGAATCCGCGTCCGCCCGTACAGATCCACGATCCCCTCGTCCACCCAGCCTGCCGGGTGGTGCTCGACGCCGACGTGCGCCCCCCATTCGCGAAAGGCCCAGCCGGTGTCGTCGAGCGCGTTGAAGCGGATGTGCAGCCCGGTGCGGACGAAGTTGGTGGAGAAGCTGCCGTCTTCCCGATTGACGACCCGGGGAAGTCCGTCGACCCGGACGCAGGCCTCCCCGTCGCGCCGCTCGTCGGCATACAGGCAGCCCTTCTGGCCGTTCGAGTGGTGCCCCACAATCGCGTGCGCCTCCAGCAGCCACACGTCGCTCCGCTGGCGCTGGCTCAGACTCGCGATGGCTTCCGGAAGATTCCCCGCCCAGATGAACTGCACGTTGCCCCGCGGCATGTAGGAGGGTGTCCGGACGGGCCGCGACACCTCCTCGAACATGCGAAGGCGGACCGCCGGCGTCCCGCTGATCACCACGGCGGGCCGGCGGCGCCCTCTCGGATCCCGTCTGTCCAGGTCGACGATGTCGGCGAAGTCCTGGTAGACGAAGAGATGGGGAAAGATGTCCGCTTCGAAGACCACGTCCTTGCGGAGCGGCGAGAAGACATCGGTCCCCTCGAGGAACGGAATGATGGGGCCGGAGTTGGTCTCAAGACCGGACGGCACCGGCGCCTGCGCGAGCGCCTGCTCCGGGCAGGTCGCGGCGCACACCCAGACGATCAGCGACCAGACGGCGGTTGTCCCCGCACGTGGCGGCATGCTCACCTCGCGATGGTTGTCGGCCGGCTGCATCGTACGGAGTGACGCCTGCGCCGATCAACGACGGTTGCACGCTCAATCGATCCGGCCGCACTTTCACCGTCGCATCGCCCTTTCGCGGGCGTTCCCGTTGGGACATAGTTGGGGGCTGCGATTTCGCGACCAATCCTGAAAGGAGGCGGACGTGGCAACCAGGCTACTTCTCGCGTCGGCGTTGCTGGCGCTGATGGTGGGAGGCGCGGGCGCGCAGGATGCCCGGGCCGTCCTGCAGGCCGTCGCCAAGAACATCGGCGCCGATGCCGTGACAACGCTTCAGATCGCCGGCACCGGGTGGAACGCGGCCCCCGGTCAGAGCTACACCCCGGCCGACGACTGGCCGCGGTTCGAGGTGACGAGCTACACGAAGGCGATCGACTTCAACGCGCGCTTCGCGCGCGAGCAGATCACCCGCCGGCAAGGCGCCTACGCCCCGCGCGGCGGCGGCGGCACGCCGATTCAGGGGGAGCAGCGGCTCGAGTTCCTGGTCAACGGCGCCGTCGCGTGGAACATGCAGGGCACGACGCCGCAGCCGATCGTGCGCGGCTATCTCGACGGCCTTCCGGTGGCCGAGCAGCGCCAGCTCGACATCATCATGACGCCGCACGGCTTCGTCAAAGCGGCGCTCGCGCCGGGCGCCAACCCGACGGTCACGACGTCGATGCCGCGCGGCCGCCAGGTGACGAACGTCTCGATCATGGCGCTCGGCACGTACCGCGTCAGCGCGACGATCAACGACCGCAACGAGATCGAGTTCGTGCAGACGCGCGTGGCCAACCCGGCATTCGGCGACATGCTGTACGAGACGCGCTACGGGCCGTACAAGCAGTTCGGCGCCGTGAAGTTCCCCTCGGTGATCCACCACCACCAGGGCGACGACCGTCTCAACATCGGGCACAACACGATGGACATCCAGGTGAGCGCCGTCCAGGCGAACGCGCCCGTGCAGGTGGTGGCGGCGCCCCAGACGGCGACGGCGCCGGCGCCGCCGGTGTCGCGCGTGGAGTCGCAGAAGCTCGCCGAGGGCGTCTGGCTCGTCGGCGGCGGGTCGCACAACAGCGTGGCCGTCGAGTTCCGCGACTTCGTGGCCGTGATCGAAGGCCCGCTCAACGAGGAGCGCGGGCTCGCCGTGATCGCCGAGGTGTACCGCCTCGCGCCGAAGAAGCCGATCCGCTACCTGGTGAACACCCATCACCACTTCGACCACTCGGGCGGGATGCGGCCCTTCGTGGCCGAGGGAGCGGCCATCGTCACGCACCAGATGAACCACGAGTTCTACGAGAAGGTGCACTTCTCGCCGGCGTCGCGGACGCTCCAGCCGGACCGCCTGTTCCTGCTCAACCCGGACGGGGTGCGGGACCCGGTCTTCGAGCTCGTCAACCAGAAGTACGTGATCAGCGACGGATCGCGCACGCTCGACGTCTACCCGGTGCAGGGGCTCAACCACGCCGGGACCATGCTGATCGCCTACCTGCCGCGAGAGCGGATCGTCGTCAACGGCGACCTGTACTCGCCGCCCGCGCAGGGCGCGCCGATGCCGATGGCCAACCCCAGCATGCGGGCGCTGCAGCAGACGATCCAACGGCTGCGGCTCGACGTGACGCAGCACGTGCCGATCCACGGCCGTCCCGGCACCCACGACGAGTTCGTGAAGATCGTCGGCACGACGGCGACGAACTAGGCGGGAGCCGGTAGGTAGTAGGTGGTAGTCGGTAGCCGGTAGGTGGGAGCCGGTCGCTCGTCCCCGGTCGCTGGTAGGCGGGTAGCCGGTGGTGGTAGCCTACCGGCCACTGGCTCCCGGCTACGAGCTACGGGCTACCGGCTAGCGGAGAGGAGAGCGTATGCGTAAGCGGCTGCTGTCCGTGGGACCGATGGGTATGGGCCTGGTTGCGGTGCTCCTCGTCTCGCTGGTCGCCGCGAGCGCTGCCCAGCAGAACGGCGGCGTGCCGATCGATGCCGACGACATCGGCGGCGTCGTGGCCGGCACGCGCGGCCCCGAGGCCGGGGTGTGGGTGATCGCCGAGACGCGCGATCTCCCGACGAAGTTCGCGCGCATCGTCGTGACCGACGATCGCGGCCGCTACGTGCTGCCGGACCTGCCGAGCGCGACCTACGATGTCTGGGTCCGCGGCTACGGGCTGGTCGATTCGCCGAAGGTCCAGTCGAGACCCGGACGGCAGCTCAACGTCACCGCGGTGGCGGCGCCGAATGCGCGCGCCGCGGCCGAGTACTACCCGTCGAGCTACTGGTACGCGCTCGCGCGGCCGCCGGCCGAGCACGAGTTCCCCGGCACCGGCGACAAGGGCAACGGCATCGGCCCGGGCATGCGCACGCAGGCCGACTGGCTCGCGGAGATGCGCTGCGGTGCGTGCCATCAGATTGGCAGCAAGGCGACGCGCGAATTCCCCGCGAGCCTCGGCGTGTTCGACTCGTCGGTGGCGGCGTGGGAGCGCCGGCTCCAGTCGGGCCAGATCGGCGCCAATATGTTCAACACCGTCAACCGTATGGGTCGCGGGCGCGCGCTGGCGATGTACGCCGACTGGACCGACCGCATTGCCGCCGGCGAGGTGCCCGAGGCGCCGCCCCGGCCCCAGGGCGTCGAGCGCAACATCGTGATCAGCCTGTGGGACTGGAACACCGACCGCGGCTTCGTCCACGACACGATTTCGACCGACAAGCGCAACCCGACGCTCAACAGCAACGGCCTCGTGTACAGCATCTCGCGGTTCAGCGCGCCCGAGCTGAACATTCTCGATCCGGTCCGCCACACCTACACCGGCGTCACCGTGCCCGTGCGCGACGACGACACGCCGTTCACGACGCCGCAGAAGGTCGTGCAGCCGTCGCCCTACTGGGGCGAGGAGATCGTCTGGTCGAGCAAGCCGAGCCTCCACAATCCGATGATGGACCACACGGGCCGCGTGTGGCTCACGCACGCGATCCGCAATCCGGCCAACAACCCGGCGTTCTGCAAGGCCGGTTCGACGCATGCGTCCGCACGGCACTTCCCCCTCGCCGAGGCGTCGCGCCATCTGTCGGTCTACGACCCCAAGACGAAGCAGTTCACGTTGATCGACACCTGCTTCCCGACGCATCACCTGCAGTTCGGCGAGGACGCGAACCACACGCTCTGGTTCAGCAGCGGCAACAGCGCCGGCCGCCAGGTGCTCGCCTGGTTCAACACCAAGCTGTACGACGAGACCGGCGACCCCCAGCGCGCGCAGGGGTGGACGCCGTACGTCATCGACGCCAACGGCAACGGCCGGCGCGACGCCTATGTCGAGCCGAACGATCCGATCGATCCCGCCAAGGACAAGCGGATCCAGGGCGGCAGCTACGGCGTGATCCCGAGTCCGGTCGATGGATCGATCTGGACGGCGGCGCCCGGCGTGCCGGGGGCGATCATCCGCGTGGCGCCGGGGCCGAATCCGCAGGAGACGGCGCTGGCCGAAGTCTACGAGCCGCCGTTCAACAACCCGCGGTCGCGCGTGAGCGCGTACCTGCCGCGCGGCATCGACATCGATCGCAACGGCGTCGTCTGGACGGCGCTCGCCGGCAGCAGCCACCTCGCGAGCTTCGACCGGCGCAAGTGCAAGGTGCTGAACGGTCCGACCGCGACCGGGCAGCACTGCCCCGAGGGCTGGTCGCTCTACCTGACGCCGGGCCCCAACTTCAAGGGGGTCACCGACGAGTCGAACGCAGACATGCTCTATTACAACTGGGTCGACCAGTTCGACACGCTCGGCCTGGGCCGCAACGTGCCGATTGCCACCGGCTCGTACTCGGACGCGCTGCTCGCGCTCGTCAACGGCAAGTTCGTCGTGCTGCGGGTGCCCTACCCGATGGGCTTCTATCATCGCGGCGTCGAGGGGCGCATCGACGATGCGAAGGGCGGGTGGAAGGGGCGGGGCCTCTGGGCCAACTACGGCAGCTACAATCCGTGGCACTACGAGGGCGGAAAGGGCTCCTCGAGCAAGGCCGTGCACTTCCAGGTGCGTCCCAATCCGCTCGCCAAGTGACGACGCCGGGGCCGCGGGGCCGTTCAAGCGGCCCCGCAGCATTTGCGGGGAACCCGGAGACCTCCTGGAATCCTGCCGGGTCGCATCCAGAACAGCATGACGTGGCGGTTCTACGCCGGGGCCGTCGTGGTCGTTGCATCCGCGTGTGGCGGCCAGGACGCGCCAGCGCCCACGGGGCCGGACGCGGTGCCGCCCGTCGGGCCGTCCTCGGGTTTCGTCGAGACGCTGGTCGGCGCCGGCGACATCGGATGGTGCGGGCTGCCGGGCGCGGAACTGACGGCGTCGCTGCTCGATCGGATTCCCGGAACCGTGTTCACCGTTGGCGACAATGCGTATCCGTCGGGGACGGCGCGCGCCTTTCGCGACTGCTACGACCCGTGGTGGGGGCGGCACCGAGCGCGGACGCGACCCACGCCGGGGAACCACGACTATGAGACGCCCGGGGCTGCCGGCTATTTCGGATACTTCGGGGCGAGTGCCGCACCGCCCGATGGGTACTACGGCTATCGCGCGGGCTCATGGTACGTCGTCGCGCTGAACAGCGAGATCTCGGCGTTTCCGGGCTCCCCGCAGTACGAGTGGCTGCGCCGCGAGCTGACGGCCAACCCCACGCGCTGCGCGCTCGCCTACTTTCATACCCCGGTCTTCGGATCCGGCACCAACGGCGGCAATCCGCACATGCAGGCGGTGTGGACGGTGCTCTACGGCGCGGGCGTCGATGTCGTCGTCAACGGCCACAACCACAGCTACGAGCGCTTCAGCCCGCAGGATCCCCAGGGCCGCGCCGATCCGGCCCGCGGCATCCGCCGGTTCACGGTGGGGACGGGCGGCTCGCCCCTCACGGGGTTTCCGCAGGTGCGTCCGAACAGCGAGGTCCGCAACGCCACGAGCTGGGGCGTGCTCAAGCTGACGCTGCTGCCCGACGCCTACGAGTGGGAGTTCCTGCCCGTGGCCGGCCAGATGTTTTCGGACCGGGGCACCGGTCTTTGCCACTGAGGGTGTGCCATGACCGATCGTGATCGCGAGAAATGGCGCGAGCGGCTGAGGCGCCGCCACGAGAGCCGGGGTCTGCTGGTCGCGTTCGAGGGGCCGGATGGCTCGGGCAAGAGTACTCAGCGGAAGCTGTTCAAGACGTGGTTGAAGGACCGGAAAGTCCCGGCGGCGACCACCAAGTGGAACTCGTCGCCGCTCGTCAAGCCGCTCGTGAAGGTGCGGAAGCAGATTCGCGCGCTGAGCCCCGAGGAGTTCTGCCTGCTGCACGCGGCCGACTTCCGGCACCGCGTCGAAACGGAGATCCTGCCGGCGCTGTGGCAGGGGACGACGGTCATCGCCGATCGGTATCTCTTCACGGGGCTCGCGCGCGATGCGGCGCGCGGGCCGCCGTTCGACTGGCTGCTGCGCGTGTACGAGCCGATCCTCTGGCCGGACCTGGTGTTCTACTTCTCCGTCTCGCCGGAGACCTCGGGCATGCGGATCAGCGCCACGCGCGAGCCGAAATACTACGAGGCCGGCCAGGACATCACCGGCGTCGACGACCCGCTCGCCAGCTACCGGCAGTTCATCGCCCGCGTGCCGCGCCGCGGGCCGCGCGCCCAGGAGCAGCGCAAGGGCCGTCGAGGCGACGAGGAGCCGCGAAAGGCGGGGAGGCATGCGCCGCTCGGTCACATCACGAACTGCAGCCGCAGGACGCGCGTCCAGTAGACCGCCCGCGGGCGGGCGGAGCCCGCCTCGTGGATCGCCTCGCGAATCCCATTGAGCTGCAGCTTCGTCCAGTGATTGACGTACCAGTTGAGGCCCACGGTCCATGCGCGATTGCTGGCGTCGAGCAGGTTGGGCGCGCGCGGATGCGTCTCCTCGGGCTCCCCCGGCGCGGCGCTGCCGAACCCGAGGCGCTCGTACCGGGCGGCCAGCTCGACGGCGCCGATGCCGCCGCGGAAGAGCGGACGCCGCGGCTCGATGCCACCGTCGAACTTCGATTCACCGGTCAACGCCCAGCTGCCGCTCACATACCACCCCCTAGCCATAACGGATGGGAGGTCCTCTTCGAACAGCCCCTGATCGAGGCGCTCGTCGCTCACGCGGATGATCTCGCCCTTGAGGGAGAAGTGGCCCGGCCGCCAGTCGAGATCGAGGCCGAGCCGCACCCGCTGCCCGCTCACGTACACGGGATTGAAGAAGACCTGCCCGACGGTGGTGCGGCCGCGGAGCGAGTGGAGGCCGTCCGGGACCTGGGAGGTGGTCACGGCGACCGCCACCTCCAGCTCGCCGGCGGCGCCCGACAGCGAGGTGAGGCGCAGCGGGCGGGCCGCAAACCGGGCGGCAACCGTACGCCCGGCGCCGGGATTGAAGTCGAAGCGCGCGTTTTCCCCGTCGTGGCGGAAGAGGCCGACGTCGTAGCCGATGGCCCGCTGCCGGAACCGGCCGTGCAGCGTGACGCCGACGTCCCGCGCCGGCGAGAGCGTATCGACGACGTTGGTCCGATACACGAAGTCGAGATCGGTGGAGCCGGTCAGCCGCTCCAGGCTGAACGGCACCTTGAACTTGCCGGCCTGGATCTGGAAGTCGTCGAAGTAGGTGACGTTGACGAAGTTGTCGCGCCAGACGTTCTTCCGGCGGAACTCCCGCTCGATCTCGTACTCGACGTGCCGTAGAAACGTCCCCTGCACGCCGACCCGGCGCCGCGTCATCTCGAACGCGCCGTCCTCGTCGGCTTCACCCCGCGGCAGCCCTCGCACGTCGCCCTGCAGCCGGAGCCGGAAGTCCGCCCGCAGCACCGACCCGACGCGCAGCGACGGACGATCGGGAAACACCAGCCGCACGAGACGATCGCCGCCGGACCCGCGCTCGGGTTG
>Ga0194128_10000475_pt1 | contig 73381 bp, 75 predicted proteins | sample TA2KigCa65mmetaG_FD_148650 | JGI IMG/M metagenome (GOLD analysis project Ga0194128, IMG submission 148650) | Freshwater microbial communities from Lake Tanganyika, Tanzania - TA2015037 Kigoma Deep Cast 65m | ecosystem: Environmental > Aquatic > Freshwater > Lake | place: Tanzania: Lake...
AGGCCCCCGGCAGGGAGCCCGCCCGCGAACGCGCCGGACCACAGCTGCTCGTAGTCGGGTGCAGGATCGGCCGGGTCGAGGACCGGGTTCTCGCCGCGGCGCATCATGACCCGGAAGGCGAAGGCGTCCCGGAACCCGTCGGGCTCGTCGACGTAGCGGGTGCCGGCGGTGAGGCCCAGCGCGGTCCCGGTCCACGAGGTGCCCGAGCGAGGTACGCCCACGAGCAGGAACCGAGGCATCGAGCCAGCCTACTTTCCGCGCCGCGAGGCCGGATCCCGGCCTCCGGTACGCTCGCCGCCTTCCGACAGGCGGGACGATGCGCATCTACTGGTACTGGCCCTTCGCGCGCGAGGAGGACGTCGCCCTCGCGCTCGCCACCCCGGGCCCCGGCGACACGCTCACGGTCGACGCGCTCGACCGTCCCGGTGCGCCGCGCGTGACGACCGAACGGGTGTCGGTGCGGGCCCGCCTGCCCGAGGTACCGAGCGTGGCGGAGCACAGCCCGCGCTGGGCTGCGTCCCGCGTCCGGACGTACCGGGTACGGGCGAGGATGCGGCGGGAGGCGTTGTCCACCGGCGACTTCGACGTCTGCCACGTCGCGTTCCTCAACCAGTACACCGACCTGGTGGACCTCCCCTGGATCGCCCGGCGCGTCCCGCTCGTGACGACGGTGCACGACGTGGTCCCGCACCGGTCGCGACTACCTGCCGCGATCCAGCACCGGCTCCTTGCTCGGCTCTACCGGGTGTGCGGGACGATCGTGGTGCATCACGAGGACGTGGCCGCGGAGCTGATCGAGCGCTTCGCCGTCGCGCCGGCACGCGTGCACGTCGTTCCGCACTGGGTGTCGCCGTTCCGCGCGGCCGACGATCGGCGCTTTTGCTCCGACGAGCACCTGGTCCTGTTCTTCGGCACGCTCCGGGCCAACAAGGGCGTCGAGGTGCTGCTCGCTGCGATCGCAGAGCTCGGCCCGGGATCCGGGATCCGGTTCCACCTGGCGGGGCGCGGCGACGCCGACATCGAGCGCCGCGTGCTCGAGGCGGCCGAGCAGCTCCCAAACCTCACCGCCGAGGTCGAATGGATCACTCCGGAGCGCAAGGCAGAGCTGTTCCGGGTCGCGGACCTCGCGGTGCTTCCCTACACGTCGTTCAGCTCGCAGAGCGGTGTGCTGCACGACGCATTTGGCAGTCACCTTCCCGCGGTTGTGAGCGACGTGGGCGCGCTGCGGGCCTCGGTCGAGCGTACCGGCACCGGCTGGGCGGTGCCGCCCGGATCGCATCGCGACCTCGCGGCGGCGATCCGCCGCGCTTTCGCAGATCCGGGCGCCTGGCAGCGAGCGGCTGACGGCGCGCGGACCGTCGCGATCGAACAGGGACCCGAGCCGACGGGCGTCGCGTTGCGCGCCGTGTACAGGAGCGTGCTGGAGCTCAGCTGACCGCGTCGTCCGCAGCGGCGTCGTCGCCGCGTTGTGCTGCGAGCACGTCGATCCCCGTCAGCTCGTGGAGCAGAGCGAGATCGGGAACGAAGCGCGCGAGGAGCATATGGCGAGTCTCGGGTCGCATGACCGGCGGACTGCCGCGGTTCCACCGGTTCACCCATCGGTGGAGGGCGGGCGTCGGCCACACGTGCCGTCGCGCCAGGCGGCGGATCACCGTGCGTTCGACGTACTGGAGCGGGATCGATCGGACACCCTTGCTCGAGCCGTAGCGGGGGAGGTCGCCGACGGACGTCGGGGTCACGCCGAGGAAGGCCTCGATCTCGCCGATGACCTGCGACGGCTCACGCTGCAGGTCGTACAGCGTGGTGAAGTAGAAGCGGTCGCGCCCGTAGAGCTCCAGGTAGCGAGCGACCTGCGCACCGAACAGCCCCGACCGGTAGTACATGAAGTTCCAGAAGTAATGGGGGCACCGGCGCTCGAAGCGCGCGCTCGCGAACCGGTGGTCCTCGGCGGCGAGGGCACGCTCGAAGGTCGGGTAGCACTCGTAGCCGTTCTCGAGCATGTAGGAGTACATCGCGAGCGCCCGATCTGCCGGGTTGCGGAAGGTCACCACGAAGCGGGCGTCGGGGAAGAACGCGCGCAGGGTGGATGCCGCGTCGGGGTGGGAGAGGTACGCGTGGCTGGCATCCCCGACCGCCTTGGCGTCGGAGGCCCCTTCGAAGAGCTTGGCGTAGCGGATCGGGGTGCGGATCACCTGGAAGGGCTCGGAGAAGAACGTCGGCTCCTTCGGCGTCGGCAGGAACACCTCGGGGTGATCTCGCAGGACGAAGTAGAGCGTGGTGGTACCCGAGCGACCGGCTCCGAGGATGAAGAAGTTCGGCAGGCGGATGGTCATGGGCCTCGTTCGATCATGACGCTGCGCCGGCACCGCGAGGCGGCGACGCGGCGTTCAGACGAAGAGGGCACGATACCGGATGGATCCTTCCACCTGGCCCAGCCGGTTCCCGGCCACCCATACCCACGCGGCGCGGCCCTCGCGATTGCGCAGGCCGGGAAGGTGCACGAGGAGCCACACCCAGGATCGCCAGCCCGCGAACGGACCCGGGCAGGCAAGCCCTGCCGCGCGCAGCCTCCGCGCCACGAGGGGACGCGACCGTCCGTAGCTGCGGCCCTGGCGCCAGAGCGCGGCCGGCTCCGGGCGGTAGCGGTAGTGCACCACGGCCCCCTCGGCGAAGTGCACCGGCACGCCGGCGAGCCAGGCCCGCATCGAGAGCTCCACGTCGTCGGAGCCGATGAGCGCATCCTCGTCGAACCGGCCCAGGCGTTCCCACGGGTCGCGCCGCATCGCCATGTTGTTGCCGTGGACAGTCGGGAAGATGCCGTGGAAGGTCGGCAGCCCGCGCTCGTCGCCGCGCCCGCGGGAGTCGGCCAGCCACTTGGGGTTGAGTCGATCCAGTTCGAGCGGCCCGGTGACCAGATCGTGGTCGCGAAGTGCGCCGCCCATCGCGGCGAGCCAGCCGGCAGCCACGACGTCGTCCGCGTCGCACAGCGCGAACGCGACGCCGCGGCTCGCCTCGATGCCGGCGTTGCGCGCGTAGTTCAGACCAGCTCGTGCGTGGGCGCTCACCAGACGGACGCGGGGATGGTCCCGCGCGTACGCGTCGACGATGGTCGCCGTCTGGTCGGTGGAGCCGTTGTCGACGACGACCACCTCCCAGGTGCCGTCCCACTCCTGGGCATCGAGCGCGTCGAGCTGCTCGGTGATCGTGCGTGCCTCGTTGCGTGCCGGGATGATCACCGAGCACTCGACGCCGAGCTCGCGGCCTGGTTCGCGGTGTGGTTCCCGGTGCGGCTCCGCGTCACCGTTCAAGCCGACGATCGTATACTCCGCCGTCGTGTCCCGGAGCGTCGCATTCCACATCGGCTACCACAAGACCGCCACCACCTGGTTCCAGCGCGAGGCTCTCCACCGTCATCCCGACGTACGCCGCTTCCTCACGGGGGCGACCTGGGAGGATCCGTTCCTGCGCGAGGTGATCCTCGCGTCCCGCCGCGACTACGACGCGCATCGCGTGCGAGAGGTGTTCGACCGCCGGATGGAGGGGCTTGCCATTCCCGACGGTGGTGTCGCGATCGTCTCCGAGGAGCGCTTGTCGGGCCACGTGGCTACGGGCGGCTTCGACACGTTCCAGATTGCCGAGCGTCTCGCTGAGGTCGCGCCCGACGCTCGCGTCTTCTTCGTGGTACGTGAGCAGGTCGACATGATCGAGTCCGAGTATCTCCAGCTCGTGCAGGAAGGATCGTCGGCCCGTCTCGACTGGTTGCTTCGGTTCACCCCGACGGCAGCAACGGTGCCCGGCTTCGACCTCGGTCACTACGAGTACGACCGCCTTGCCGATCACTACGCGCAGCTCTTCGGGCCGAAGCGCGTGCGCGTGTTCGAGTTCCGGTCTGTCGTCGGCGATCCGCGCCGCTTCCTCGACGACGTGGCCGGGTACCTGGGCATCGATCCCTGGCCGACGCTCCCGACGGACGTGCTGTCGCGCCGGGTCAACCCTCGCCTGCCCCGCCGCCTGCTCGGGCTGCGCCGCTTCCTCAACCACTTCGAGCGTCGACCGTTGAACCCGCACCCGGTGGTCGCGTTGCCCCCGGTCTGGCGGGGTCCGCTGTGGTGGCTCGCCTCGCGCCTACCGGCGCCGAGGCGCCCCCTGCTCGACGCCGAGACGCGGGCGGGCCTGCGAGCCCGGTACGCCGCATCGAACGCGCGGCTCGCCGAGCGGTACGGCGTCGTGTTCGGCGACTCCGGCGTCTAGCCAGACGCCTCGCCGGGCATGGCATCCGGCCCGATCCCCTACGATGTCGGCCCATGAGCCCCACGGAAAGGCGGGTCGCCCTCGCCGGGTCCGCGGCGACCGTGTGGAGCATGGCCCGGGCCGTGGCGCGGCGGCTGCGCCGACCGCGTGAGGAGGTCTTCGTGCCTCCGTGGCGGGCGTCGGTGATCGACGACGTGGTGCTGAATCGCCCGCTGAACCTGTTGTTTCGGATCCTGCGGGTTCGGACGTTGTTCCTCGCTCGGTCGCCGATCCCCGGGCTGCGGCTGCGGCGCGGCGTCACGGTCGCAATCGTCAACTGGAATTCGGTCGACCTCCTGCGTGACGTGCTCCGCGCGCTCGAGCGCTTCGGACCACCCAGTGGAGCGCGTCTGGAGGTGCTTGTCGTCGACAACGGCTCCGTCGACGACAGCCGGACGTATCTGCGGGAGATGCGCGCCGCGGGCCGGCTTCGGTGCCTCCTGCTCCCCAGCAACATCTTCCACGGACCTGCGATGGACCTGGCGTTCCTCATGAGCCGAACCGAGTTCGCCGTCGCGCTCGACGTCGACGCGTTCCCCGTCGCGGATGACTGGCTCGACACCCTGCTGTCCCCGCTGCGCGCCGATCGCTACGTCTCCGGCGCGCAGGCACTTCGTGGGTACGTTCATCCGTGCTGCCTGGCCATGAGCACCGAGTACTTCGCGCAGCGTCGTCACACCTTCACCCCACACGTCGGCTCGTGGGCTTCCGAGCGGCTCGGTCGCGACGAGTGGGACACCGGTGAGAGCATCACCCGACGCGAGGGCCTCAAGCGCGTGCAGGTGTTTCCTCGTACCCGGGTGCGCGGACCCCTGCAGCTCGGTTCCGTGTTCGGCGGTTTCGTGTACCACAACGGTGCATCGACGAGGCTCCGCTCCGACGTCCGCATCGACGGTCTGACCAGCGACGATGCCGAATGTGCGTGGCGGGAATCCGTCGCCGAGTTCCTCGACGACGGCGCGGCCGTTCCCGCGGCACCGCTCGTGCCCGAGTGCGCGGAGGACGCCTCGTGAGCACCTCGCAGCCCGCCACGCCGGCTCCAGCCGTGCACGCTGCCCTCGAGGCGCTCGGCGCAGATCCGCCTCAGGTGCACGAGGGCGCGCCGCACGGCGTGTGGGCCGCGGCGCAGGACTGCCTGGAGTTCCTTGCCGAGGTTCTCGTGCCCGGAATGCGAACCCTCGAGACCGGATGCGGGGCGTCCACCGTCGTGTTCGCGGCCTCCGAGTGCCGCCACACCGCGGTGTTCCTGGAGGTGCACGAGGGTGAGGCCGTGCAACGGTGGTGCGCGCAGCACGACATCGACACCACGGTGGTCGACTTCCGGGCGGGGTCGTCGAGCCAGGTGCTCCCCGCCTTGGCCCCGGGGGATCTCGACGTGGTGATGGTCGACGGCTGTCACGGCTTCCCCTTTCCGCAGCTCGACTGGTACTACGCCGCGGCGAACCTCGTGGACGGGGGGATCCTCGTCGTCGACGACACGCAGCTCCCCGCGCCGTACGAGCTGCGGCGCTACCTCGAGGCGGACCCCCGTTGGTCGCGGGTACGGGTCGGCTCGCAATGGGTGGCGTTTCGCCGCGTCGGCAGTGGCTCGCTCGACGAGGAGTGGACCAGCCAGCAGTTCTTCCAGCCCACCGCGCTGCGGGTGAAGGCGCTGGAGCGAAAGGCCAGGGCCGCGGTCGGCCGGCTACGACGCAGGATCGGTGGCTGACCGCCCGGTCGATCGGCTCAGAAGTAACAGCGGCGCACCGACCACGACCCGCGCAGTGCACCGACGCGCTGGCCCGCAACCCAACACCAGTGTGCACGACCTTCCTGCGTACGAAGTTCCGGAGCGTGGCGTACGAGCCACGCCCAGTTCCGCAGGCCTCGCATGCGCGAGACCGAGGAGCCGGTCCGCTCCCGCCAGCGCTCCGCGAGCACGGGGCGTGACGCGCCATACGCGACCGCACGTTCGAAGGTGGCGCGCAACGTCGGGCGGAGCCGGTAGTGCACCAGCGCGTTGTCCACATAGGCGAGCGTGACGCCCGCGAGGTGCAGACGCATCGACAGGTCGATGTCCTCGCCGACCTGCAACAGCTCGTCGAACCCGCCGAGAGCGAGAAACCGATCGCGGGCCACGCCCATGTTGCAGGAGCTCGCGAAGGGAAAGCAGTCCTCGAACCACGCCGCCGACGCGGTACCGGTACTGCCCCGCGAATCGGCGATCCACGCCGGGTTGAGCCGGTGCAGCTCGACCGGCCCGCACACGAACGACGACTGCGCGAGCGCGTCGCCCATCGCCCCGACCCATCGGCTGCCGACCACGTCGTCCGCATCGCAGAAGGCCAGCACGCTGCCGCGGGCGACCGCTGCCCCCTGGTTGCGGGCGTAGGCGGGGCCACGCCCGTCGCGAGCCGTCACCAGCCGCAGGCGGGGCATGGTCCGCGCAGCGCGCCGGACCACCGCGGCGGTGTCGTCCGTGGAGGCGTTGTCGACCACGAGGATCTCCCACTCGTGGTCCCAGTCCTGTGTGGCCAGGGCAGCGAGCTGAGCCGGCAGGGTGGCCGCGGCGTCGTGCGCCGCGATCACCACCGACAGCGCGTGCGGTCTCGGTGGGGAGTCGGGCCGGGCCCGGGCGTCGCCGTCGGGTTCGGGTTCGGGTTCGGACATCGCTCCGTAGGGCCGATGTTGCCGGTCGCGCCGTTCGCGCCGGCCGCGGCGTCGGGTAGCGTACGCCGGATGTCCGGCCGCCACCTCGTGTCCAGGGCGAAGTTCTGGGCGACGCGGGTGGTGGGGAGCACCGCGGCGCGAAGCGCTCGCCTGGCCGCCCGGCACCGGCACCGCGAGCTCGAACCGGGCCGCTTCACGGTGATCACGGTCAACTGGAACACCGCCGAGTTCGTGCGCGACCTGTTGCGGGCGGTCGAGCTGTTCAGCCCCGAGGCCGACGTCGTCGTGGTGGACAACGCGTCCAGCGACGACTCACGTGCGGTGATCCGTGCAGCCGGTGTGCGAGCCCTGCTGCTGCCGGTCAACCTGGGTCATGGCCCCGCGTTGGACCTCGGTGCGTCGCTGGTGCGTACGGAGTACTTCGCGACGCTCGACGTCGACGCGTTCCCGGTGCGGCGCGACTGGCTCGACGTGCTGCGTTCAGAGCTGGACCGGGGCAACGTCGTCGTGGGCGGGCACATGCACCGCGGCTTCGCCCACCCGAGCATGCTCGCGATGCGCACCCGTGACTTCCTCGACCGCCACCACACCTTCGTGCGGTCTCACTGGCGCAGCGGGACGTTCGTACACGGCGAATCCTGGGACGTCGCCGAACGGATCTCGATGCGTGAGCGCGGGCGGGTCGGGCTTATCCAGCCGTCCGAGGTTCGGGGCCCCGGGGTGATCGGCACCGTGTACGGAGGGATCGTGTACCACAACTGGTTCTCTGCGCAGGGCCCCGAAGCCCAGCGCACCGAGGCTCGGGCCGCATGGGTCGAGGCGGTCGCGCGCTTCATCGACGCCGCGGAGGGTGTGTCCGGTAGCGAGTGTTGAGCGGGGTGGCTCAGCCGGTGCGCGCCATCCCGTCGCGTACGAGCGTGCCAACCAGCTCCTCGAAGCGGGCCGTGACCGCATCGGGGTCCACATCGGGACGGGCCGCGTGAGCGAGTGCGGCGGCGACGAGCTGCTCGTACTTGGCGGGGTCGTCCCACATCCGGCCCAGCGCGTCGATCCACGCCTCGGCAGGCGCGTCGTCGTCCACGAGGATCCCTCCGGGCCCGACCGACTCGGCCAGGCCGGGGAACGCGGTTGCGAGCACCGGGATGCCGTTGGCCTGCGCCTCGAGGACCACACGTGGCCGGTTGTCGACGTGGTGGGGGACCAGTAGCACGCGTGCGTCGCGATAGAGGTCTGCGGGCACGGTGGTGAAGGGTCGCACGGTCACGTTCGGGTGCTCCGGCAGGCGGCGTAGCACCTCGTCGCGCTGCGCGTCGCTGAGCAGTCCCGACTCCTGGAGCACGAAGCTGATGTCGGGTCGGGCCGCAGCGAGCAGCCAGACGCGGTCGCCTCCGAGCAGCTGGATCGGGTTCACGAGCAGCACCACCTCACGCGCGCTCCTGGTGCGCGCGCGGTCGAGCTCGACGACGGAGGGCACCACCTCGCACGCATAGCCGAGCGCGCGCGCCGCTTCGGCGTGGCTCTGTGCGTTTGCGAGGAGCAGGTCGGGGGGTGCCTTCGTCACGGTGAGGTGTCCGAGGCCCGAAGCTTCGCGGAGGTACAGCACGCTCGGGATGCCCTCCGCCTGTAGCTGTGCGCGCAGACGCCGCCAGGTGACGCGGTCGATGCTGCTCGCGACGACGACCTGCGGACGGAAGCGCCGGCGGAGTGCCCGGTAGCCGTTCTCGGGGACCGTTGCGACCCAGGTCGGATGGTCCGGGGTGTCGAGCTGCTCGACCCGCCGGCCCATCGGCCGCTGCAGCGCCAGCAGCGCCGGGCGTAGGCGACTGCCGTGCAACCGGGTGGAGAGATCGACCTGGCGTTCGTAGAGCGGGCGTACCACCCGGCTCTGGTCCCGGGCGGCGAGTACCGTTACCTGGTGGCCGCGAGCCTGCAAGCGTCTGGCCAGCTGTCGCTGGCTCAGACCTGAACCTCCACCGGCAACGGTGGAGACGAAGAGGAAGTTCATTTCCCGCGCTCGCTGTCGACTCGTCGTGTCCTCGCGGCGATGACAATACTCGGGTCGGCGTTGCTAGCGTTCCGGGCTTCGATGGCTCGCGTCGGATTTCTCATCGTTGGCTCGCCTCGCTCCGGCACGACGCTGGTGCAGCGCCTCGCGTGCGAGATCCCCGGAGTGAGCGTTCCGATCGAGACGCACTTCTTCACGAGGGGACTGGCGATCTTCCGGGATCGTGGCGGATTCCCGCAGCAGGACAGCGTCTTGCTCGGTTCGATCGAGGAGTACGTGAGGATCCCCCAGCTCGAGGGTGCCGGGGTCGTCGCGTCGGGGATCTTCGAGCGATTGCACGCCCGGGCGAACAACGCGCTCGAGGTCTTCGACGCCGTCGTCTCGGAGCTCGCAGGCGATGCAGAGCTGCTCGGCGAGAAGACACCCGGCCATCTCCCTTGGGTGGGTCGGCTCGTCCAGGCTCGACCCGACCTCCGTGTCGTTGCCGTGGTGCGCGAACCGCGAGCGGTGGTTGCCTCGCAGCTCGGCGTTTCGTGGGGTCAGGCCCCGGTGGATCTGCTCGCGCTGCGGTGGCTCGACGATCAGCAAGTGGTGGTTGCTCTTGGTGCAGAGCTTGGCCATCGCATGCTGACGCTCCGCTACGAGGACGTGGTCGCCGACCCGGCTCGCGCCCGTACCTTGATTCGCCGGACGCTCGGACGGAATTCCGAGGGAGGCACCGATGCCCGAGTCGTCGGGGACGAGTTGCGGACGGAGGCCGGGTCTGCCGTCCGACCGGAGTCACCCCTCTACCTGCCGTGGGAGACCTGGAAGCACGACGCGGGCGGCGAGATCCGACAGGATCGGGTGTCGTCGTGGGCCGAAGCGCTGAGCACCGTCGAGGCGGAACGAGTCAACCTCGTCTGCGGATCCTTGCTCGAACGGTTCGGCTACCCGCGGCCTCGGCTGTGCTGGGCCCGCAGGGCGCGGCTCGCGCTCTCAGCGCCTCGCGGTACGCGCCGGAGGAGCCGGGCGCTACTGGCTCGGCGTGCTGCGCTCCGGGACTCCATCTCGAGCGTCGACCTCGGCATCCGCTGATCCCGGCGCCCCACGCGATGCGATCGAGACGAGCGCCGCCAGATAGCCCTCGTAGGTGTGGTGCTCGGCGATGTAGGCGCGCCCCACGTGCATCGCGGCTTCTTCCAGCTCGTCGATCGTGGCCAACGCCTCCTCGAGCCCGGACGCGATCCCGCGCTCGGTCGAGGTGTCCATCGTCACCGCGCCCGGGTAGCCAGGGGGGAGGAGGTCGGAGATCTCCTTCGAGACGACCAGCGGCCTCCCGAACGCCATCGCCTCGAGGAGCACGGAGGACAGCGTGCCTCGGGTCAGGTAGTGATCCTGGTACGGGAGCACCACCAGGGAAGCGCCCCGGAACGCTTCCCGGTACTCCTCGGTCTCGAGCCAGCGATCCCAGAGCTGCACCCTGGGATCCGCTCCTTCGAGCTGAGCTCGCAGCTTGGTGTTGAGTCGGCCTTGGACGACCAGCCGGTCGAACGCCGTCACGCTGCCGACGCCACGGACGAGCTGGGCCAGGCCCTTCTCGGCTCGTGCGCTCCCGGGGACCAGCAGCATTCGATCCTCGGGACTCGGACGCCAGCTCGGTCCGAGGCACGGATCCTCGCGCGAGACCACCGGCCAACCGAGGCGGTGCACGTTCTCCGAAGCGGTGAAGTCCGAGAGGCGAGCCCGGACGAGCTCGGTGTGGGTGACGAAGTGAGCGCCCGCGGCCCCGAGCTTCCGGAGCAGTCGACGACTGCCGGCACGGCGCCAGCGTTGAGCGAGGCTGCTCGGGGGACGGTCCAGCGAGGCCGTCCGATGACATACGAACACCGTTGCGTCCGACGCGTGGATCTTCGAACCCTGGCTCAGCAACGTGCGATCGAGGCCCAGGTCGCAGAACACCCGGTTCGCTCCCGGTCCGAAGGCCTCCAGCGCGACGTTGAGACATGTTCGGTGGAGGTCGCGCGCGCGGCGATCGTTGAGGACGTTCTTGCTCTGCGAGAGCGTCCATTGAGCGCCCGGACCGAGGTCGCGTTCGGGCGCGAAGACGGTGACGTGCAGTCCTTGCCCGATTGCCGCGCGGGTCAGGCCGGGGAGCGCCGTGCGACTGTGGGCCGTGCCGGACGGGTCGAAGAGCGCGATCGAGACCTGCGGTTGCCGCGCCGATGGACGACTCGTCACCGGTCGCCGCCACTGCGACGCTCGACGGTCCATTGTGACTCCACGAACACCGGCGAGAGCCGCACGATCGCCTGTGGCGTCGGGTCGAGGCGGTGCCGGCCGATCACCGGCAACGCCCCGATCGGGTGCCAGGGCGTGAGCTCGATGCGGGACATGACCATGTAGACGCCGCACCACAGGAAGTACTTGCCGGCCGGGAGCGGAAGGCGCGGCAGCTCGAGCGTGATCGAGGTCGTGCCCGGTTCGAGCACGACCTCGCGACGCACCACGAAGATCGGCGTCGGGGCTCCCTCGCTTGCACCGATGTAGAGGTTCACCGAGACCTTCTCGTCGGTCTCCGCGTCGAGAGAGATCACGCACGGCGCGTTCGTGGAAACCAGGCTGGAGTCAGGCCCGGACACGTGGACGTCGGCGATCCGGACCTTGCCCTGCACGCCAGCGTTCGCCTCAGCGCGCGTTTCGATCGCGGTGCGGTACTTGGAGAGCACCTCGTCGACGGCGCCTGCAGCCTCGACGTGTGCGTTCTCGAGCCACACACCGCGCTGTGCCGTCGCCGCGACCGCGGCAAGGTCGTGTGACACGAGGAGCAGGGTGGTGCCACTCTGGAGCACCTCGCGCATCCGATTGAGGCACTTCTGTTGGAACGACGAGTCGCCGACAGCCAGCACCTCGTCGACGATCAGGATGCTCGGCTCGAGGAACGCCGCGATCGCGAAGCCGATGCGCATCTTCATGCCGCTCGAATAGAACTTGACCTGTCGATCGATTGCGTCCTCGACCTCGGCGAACGCGACGATCTCGTCGAACTTCAGGCCGATCTCCTTCCGGCTGAGTCCGAGGAGCGTCCCGTAGACGAGGATGTTCTCCCGACCCGTCAGGTCGGGGTGGATGCCGGAGGTGACCTCGAGGAGCGCTCCGATCCGGCCGCGTGTCTCGACGCGGCCCGAGTGAGGGAACATCACGCCGGAGATGATCTTGAGCAGTGTCGACTTGCCCGAGCCGTTCACGCCCACGATGCCGACGGCCTCGCCCGGGGCGACCTCGAAGTCGATGTCCTTGAGCACCCACCGCCAGGGATCCCGCCCGTTACGCCGCCCGACCTGGGTCGCGCGTGAGAGATGGTCTCGCAGCAGTCGCCGACCGCGATCGGCGCGGAACCGCTTCCAGACGTGGTCGACGCGGACGCTTCCCTCAGGAGACATCGGCGAACCCGGTCTCGAGCTGTTTGAACAGGCCGTACCCGACCACGAGCGTGATCAGCGAGGAGAGCGAAGCGAGGCCTAGGTACGTGAAGTTCGGGCTCTCCCCGTACAGCACGGTCTCGCGGAGTCCGTCGATCACCATCGCCACCGGGTTGCAGAACACGTAGACCGCGCGCCACTCCGAGGGGATCGCGTTCAGTCCGTAGACGACCGGCGTGACGAACAGCCCGACCTGCAGGAGCAAGGGGAGCGCGTGGCGGAGGTCGCGCACGTACACCGTGAGTGACGCGAAGATCAGGCCCAGCCCGGTGGTGAACGCGAACAGGACCACGAGCAGCACCGGGGCCCAGACGGACGTCGGCTGAGGCCAGTCCTGGTAGACGACGAAGAGCACGACGAGCGCGATCGACGCGGCGAACGTGTCGACGCCGGACGTCCCGATCGTCGCGATCGGGAACACCTCACGGGGGGCATACACCTTGTTGAGCAGGGGGTTGGACACGAGGCTGGTCCCGGCGGAGGCCACGGCGCTCGAGAAGAAGGTCCAGGCGAGCAACCCCGTATAGGAGAAGACCGGGTAGGCGATGCCGTGGGTCTCGACCGGGACGTGCGCGACCCGGTTCAGGAAGACGGAGAACACCACCATCAGGACGAACGGGGTGAGCAGCGCCCAGGCGAAGCCCAGGATCGCCTGGCTGTACCGGACGCGCAGCTCGCGGAGCCCGAGGTTCAAGGCGATGTGGCGCGAGGTCCAGAGCGCCCGCAGCGACGTGCCGAACTTCAGCCCGCGCCGATAGCGCAGCTCGGGCGGCGGTGCGTCGGGCAGTGGGTCGGTCACGGGTCGGTCCTGTCGGATCGGCGCTGGTCGACAGCGAGGGGTGACATGATACGCACGCTCCGGAGCCACGACCGACGGGCCCGTGCAGGGGCTAGATGTCGGTCCGAGCCTTGCGGATCACGACGTGCTCCCATGCGCCGTCCATCCAGCTCCGCTCCACCTGAGCCCGCCGACCGAGCGTCTCGCCGACGTCGGTCCGTTTGCCCGGTCGCCAAACGGTGAGCGAGTGGTCGGTCGCCTCGAAGTTCCACTGGTGCATGCCGCGGTAGTGCTCGTCCTCGGCGGTGTTGCGGTGATGAACCAGGAGCAGCGGTGCACCCGGCTTGGCGCAGTGCACCATCTCGAGGATCGCCTGCACGGGGTCGTAGGAGTGGTCGAGCGTGTTGCGCGCCGCGACCAGGTCGAAGGCGTCGGTGGGCAGCATCTCGGAAAGCCGCTCCGTCTCGCACGGCTGCGTGCGGACCGGGGGCACGACGCCGGCCTCGTCGAGGAGCTCGGCGTACTGCGTGCCGAGCGCGTCGACGGCGGTGATCTCGACCTGCCAGCGGGGATCGGTTCGCCCGAGGAACGTGAGGGGACCGGCACCGACGTCGAGGAGCTTCACGGTGCTGCCCTCAGGAGCGTCGATCAGCTCGGCGATCTCCGGTTGCAGCGGCAGGCGCGGGTCGAGACGGGTCTCGTAGCTCCCGGGGTAGCGGGCTCCCTGCGTGCGCAGGTACTCGCGCCAGAAGCTGATCTCGCCGTCTATCGCCGACTGCCACGCGTCCTGCGGTTCGAGCTCGGCCCTCCCGGGCCCCGCCGCACTGGACCGGCGCCGGCGGCGCAGCCATGAGGGTCGCTTCACGAGCGCAGAAGGTAGTCGGTGGGTGGCACCCGCCGCCCCGGTCCGGCCCGAAGGCCGTGATCCGGCGGGCGCGCGTCGGCATGACAGTCTGGGCGCCGTGTCCAGGCTTGCCCTCGCCGTGGTGCTCGCCCTCGCCGCAACAGTGCCGGCGTGCAGCGGATCCGATGGCGACCGGGTCTCCTCGAAGTCGTCCACCTCGTCGAGGATCGCGCCCTCGAGATGCCCGGACGGCGGCTTCGTCCGCCGCGATCTGCGCTACGCGAAGCGCGAAGGCGTTCCCGCCGGCGCGAACAGCCTCGACGTGTACCCGACGCTGCGCAGCTGCAAGGCACCGGTGGTCGTGTGGGTGCACGGAGGGGGTTGGCGGTCCGGCGACAAGGCCAACGGTGCGATTCCCAAGGCGGTGCTGTTCACCCAGGCCGGCTACGTGTTCGTCTCCGTGAACTACCGGCTCTACGACGCCGACGACACCCGCCCGGCCGTGTACCCCGCGGCGAACGAGGACGTGGCGGCGGCCCTCGCCTGGGTGCACGACCACATCGGCGACTACGGGGGCGACCCGGACCGCATCGCGCTCCTCGGCCACTCCGCGGGTGCGCAGATCGCCGCGTCGGTGGGGCTCGATCCCCGCTATTTGCGCGCGCACGACCTCGGGCTCGACACGCTGGCCTGCATCGGACCGCTCGACACCGAGGGCTTCGCAGTTCAGGAGGTCGCGAGCAACCCCGTGTACGCCGACGTGTTCGGGACCGACCCCGAGGTGTGGGTGGAGGCGTCGCCGGTCACCTACGCGACGCCGGGGACCAAGGCCGGCGATGTCCTCCTCGTCGAGCGGGGGCGGCCCGTGCGCGTGGGCCAGACGCAGCGGTTCGCGGACGTTCTGCGCGCGGCCGGGGTTCCGGTCACCGCGGTTGCTGCGCCCATGTACACGCACGCGCAGGTGAACACCAAGATCGGTCAGGCCGACGACACGGTGATCACCCCGGCGCTGATGGCGTTCCTCGCGGACTGTCTCGACGCCTGAAGCCGGCGCCGTCCCGGATGGGCGTGCTCAGCCCTCGTGGGTCGACACCGCGATCGAGAGGACGGCCTCGTCCTTGTCCGAGCCCCCGACCGTGCTCACCGCCACGTCCCAGTCCGAGCTCTGCGCAGAGAAGCCGGAGAACGAGCCCTCGTCGCCACCGAAGCTCATCGAGTTCTCGACGGTGAAGCCCGCGTCCTCGAGCGTGGACTTGTAGTCGTTCATCGCAGACTTCGCGTCGGACGCGTCGATCTGGTACGTGACGCTGTAGGTCTCGCGGCCGCCGTCCTCGCTCGAGAACGCGGCGACGATCTTGCCGCCATCGGGCAGCGGCACGTCGTCCTCCGGGAAGCCGTCGGGCAGCTCGGAGCCCTTGCCGAAGCTCACCGAGCCCTCGCCGTCCTTGCCCTCGATCGTCACCTTGCCGTTGTCGGTGTCGATGTCGACACCCTGGTCCTTGGCCGCGTCCTTGAGCTTGTCCTTTACGTCGTCGCTGCTGCAGGCGACCAAGCCGATGCTCGCCATGCCGACCAGACCGATCGCGATGAACCGTCGCATGCTCCACTCCTCACCCGGGGGATCGCATTCTGATCGGACGGTAACCCGTCCGATTAGACCGGGGAGGGACCGGCGGGACCGAGGTGGCGCTAGGACTCGCCCAGGTACAGGAAGGAGTAGCCCTCGTCACGGAACGTGAGCCCCGCGTCACGGAGGTTGACGTCCCAGTCGCCCCGGACCGAGGGGTCGTTCTCCTCCATGCCGTGGTCGGCGACGAGGACGAAGGCCGCGTCGTCGAAGCCGCCCCGGCCCTCGAGCGCGGCCAGCACCTCGCCGAGGCGCGCGTCGGAGTCGCGGATGCTCGCGGCGGCGATCTCGGAATGGGGGCCGCCCTCGTGCATGGCCGAGTCGGTGAGCGTGAAGTTGACCCACATGAAGCGCGGGAGCGGATACGACTCACCCCGGTAGTGGCCGGTGAGCACGCCCACGGCCTGCTCGGTGCCCATGTGGTCGACCACGGAGGACCACGAGTAGTCCTTCGACGGCCGCACGAAGCGCTCCGTCGTGTGCGGCAGGCCGAAGGGGTCCTTCGGGATCGGCGGCACGTCGCCCCGGCGGAAGAAGTCGAACGTGGAGTAGCCCGCACCCACGTCGCACGGCTCGTTGACCGCGGCGGTGAAGGCATCGGGGAACGAGCGGGTCACGCTCTGGTAGAGAGACTCGACGCCGGGATCGAGCGTCGCCATCGCCTGGGGCCAGGTCGCCGACGAGTTGGTGATGACCTGGCGGCCCGCGGCACGGTCCCACCACGCGTTGTTGAGGATGCCGTGGTGGCCTGGGTGCCGGCTGGTAAGGATCGACGTGTGGTTCGCGAGCGTCACCGTCGGCAGGCTCGCCATCGCGCCGTGCTCGAACGCGGTGCCCATCTCGATCAGGCGGGCTACGTTCGGTGCCTCGCCGCTTGCGGCCATCGCGTAGAGGACGTTGGGGTTCGTGCCGTCGAACAGGAACCCGATCACGCGCTCGGGTCGGCCGGCCTCCACGTCGAGCACGTCGAGGCGCACCTCGCCGTCCTGGCGCGCGAGGTACGTGCCGTCGTCGTCGTGGGGCGCGCAGCCCAGAAGGTGCGCCACCGTCGGCGCGACGTCGAGCAGACGGGCCGAGCGGGGCACCGGGCCGTCGGCGCGCACGCCCTTGCCGGCGATCACGAACGGCGCCCGGGCCTGGACGACGCCGAGCGAGCCGTGCTCGCCCCGGTGACCGCCCTGGTCCTCCCAGTTGTGGGCCGCGGCGTGGATCACACAGAGGTCGGGGGCCGCGGGGTGGTCGAAGAGCTGGGCCACCGAGTCGAACGCGTGTGGGTAGGCGTTCTCGGACCGGTGCGGGTGCAGGGACTCGAGCTCCGCCTGCAGGGGCGAGAAGCGGTCCGTGGTCTGGTCGCCGAGCGGGTCGCTCCCCTCTGAGAACACCCGCTCGTAGCCGTCGGGGCCGGGGCCGGTGCGGCGGAAGGCGACCACGCCGTCGTGGCTGTGGGCCTCGTAGTGGCCGTCCCGGCTGACCAGCACCATGTCGAGGATGGAGTCGAGGTCGCGCTCGAGGAGCACCTCCAGGGCAGCCTCGGCGTCGGCCTCGAGGTGGGCGGGGAGACGGTGGGCGGTCGAGGCCTGCGTCATGGGCCCCCAGGGTACAGAGGCCCTGCGACCCGGCGCCGGAGGCGCCACAGCTGGGTTGCCGCCGGCGTCCGATTGCCGGTCGGTGGGCCGGGCCGGTAGACTGCTTCTCCGCCTCCCGCCCGTGCGGGGGAGCTTCCTTGTGGGCGCATCCCTCCCCGAGAGGTCGCCGACGACGACGAGAGAGACCGCGAGAGAGCCCGTGCGGACCTTCAGCCCCAAGCAATCCGACATCCAGCGCGCCTGGCACGTGATCGACGCCGAGGGACTCGTGCTGGGTCGCGTCGCCACCGAGGCCGCCACGCTGCTGCGCGGGAAGCACAAGCCGATCTTCGCTCCGCATGTCGACACCGGCGACCACGTGATCGTGGTCAACGCGGCGCGCCTCGACGTGTCGGTCCGCAAGGCCGAGGCCAAGACCTACTACCGGCATTCGGGCTACCCGGGCGGCATCCGCTCCGAGTCGCTCGGACGGCTGCTCGAGCGCGACCCCGAGCGGGTCGTGCGGCTCGCGGTGAAGGGCATGCTCCCCAAGAGCCGTCTCGGCCGGGCGATGCTGAAGAAGCTGCGCGTGTACGCCGGCCCGACCCACCCGCACGCGGCCCAGCAGCCGCAGGCCCGCGAGCTCGTCTCGCGCCGGGCCGCAGACTGACGGAGACGGACGCCGTGTCGAAGCCCCTCATCCAGACCACCGGTCGCCGCAAGGAGGCCGTCGCCCGCGTGCGGTTGCGCCCGGGGACGGGCAAGGTCGTGATCAACGGCCGCGCGTCCGAGGTGTACTTCCCGATCGCCACCCATCGCAACGCGGCGATCGAGCCGCTCCGGCTCACCCAGACCGCCGACGTGTACGACGTCGACGCGACGATCCGCGGCGGCGGTGTCGCCGGCCAGTCCGGTGCCCTGAGCCTCGGCCTCGCCCGTGCGCTCGCCGCACTCGACCCCGAGGCGCGGCCGCCGCTCAAGGAGGCAGGCCTGCTCACGCGCGACGCGCGGGAGAAGGAGCGGCGCAAGTACGGGCTCAAGAAGGCCCGCAAGGCGCCGCAGTACTCGAAGCGCTAGTCGCCCTGCGGGTGCGCGCCGCGTGACCCCCCGCTTCGGTACCGACGGCATCCGCGGCGTCGCGGGCGTCGACCTCACCCCGGAGCTCGTGCTCGCGCTCGGGCGCGCCGCGGTTCGTGTGCTCGGCAGGTCGATGCCTTATCTCGTCGCCCGTGACACTCGTCGCTCGGGGCCGATGCTCGAAGCGGCGCTGACCGCGGGCATCTGCGTGGAGGGCGGCGACGTCGAGTCGTACTCGGTGCTGCCCACGCCCGGGCTCGCGAACGTCTGCCGGCGCCACGGCGCGCCGGGCGTGATGATCTCCGCCAGCCACAACCCGTTCCCCGACAACGGCGTGAAGCTGTTCGCGCCGGGCGGCCGCAAGCTCACCGACGCCCAGGAGGCCGAGGTGGCCGACGCGCTGGAAGCGGTCCTCGCCCAGGGCGGGGCCGCGCGCTCCGGCGTCGAGCTCGGCGAGGCCACCCGCGCCCCGGTGCCCACGGCCGCCTACGTGAACCACCTCGTCGACGCGGTCGCGCCGGGCGCGCTCAACGGACTCTCGGTGGTGCTCGACTGTGGCCACGGCGCCGCGTTCCGAGCCGCGCCCGAGGCGTTGCGCCGGCTCGGCGCGGAGGTGACCGTCTGCAACGACGCGCCCGACGGCACCAACATCAACGCCGGCTGTGGCAGCACCGACCCGACCGGACTCGCGGCGACGGTCGTGGAGCTCGGTGCCCACGCGGGCGTCGCGTTCGACGGCGACGCCGACCGGGTCATCGCCGTCGACGAGCGGGGCAGCGTCGTCGACGGCGACCACATGCTCGCCGTCATGGCGATCGACATGCGCGAGCGCGGCGTGCTGCGCGGCGATGCAGTGGTGACCACGGTGATGGCGAACCTGGGGTTGCGCCGCGCCCTCGCCGCGCACGACATCGTGGTGGTGGAGACGCCTGTGGGCGACCGCCACGTGCTGGCGGCGATGGAGGCCGGCGACTACCGGCTCGGTGGCGAGCAGTCGGGCCACGTGATCTTTGCCGACCATGCGAGCACCGGCGACGGCCCTCTCACCTCGGTCCTCCTGCTCGACGCGCTGGCCCGGGCCCGGCGGCCGCTCTCGGAGCTCGCCGCGGTGGTGGTCAAGTACCCGCAGGTACTGCGCAACGTGAGGGTCGGCGACCGCTCGGGCCTCGACGCGGCCGAGCGGTTCTGGGCCGAGGTGCGTGCCGTCGAGGCCGAGCTGGGTGACGACGGCCGGGTGCTCGTGCGCCCGTCGGGTACCGAGCCGGTGGTGCGGGTGATGGTGGAGGCGGGCGACCCGATCCGAGCGGTCGCGATGGTCGACCGGCTCGAGGCCGTCCTCCTCAGCGCCCTCAGCCGATGACCTTGGCCTTGAGCTTCTGGTACTCGGCGTCGTCGATCGTGCCCTGGGCCTTCAGGTTTGTGAGGCGCTGGAGCTCGTCGGCGGCGCTGCCACCCGTGCCCGCGGCTTGGCGGATGTAGGCCTGCATGGCCTGGTCCTGGGCCTTGGCCGCTTCCATCGCGTGCTCGCTCATCTTGTTTCCGCGTGCGATCAGGTACACGAGCACGCCGAGGTACGGCAGGACGATCACGAAGATCACCCACATGGTCTTGGCGAACCCGCCGATGTCGTGGCTGCGGAAGATGTCGCCGAACACGACGATCAGCAGCCAGATCCAGATGAGGAAGCAGAAGAACCACAGCATCGACCAGAAGGCCTGCCCGGTGCCGAACTCGCTTGCGAGGGTCACGTCCGGTTCCCCTTCGTAGCGGACTACCGCGATCGCAACGAGCCGATACTAGGGCGCGCCGGACCCGCCGGCATCACCTGCACCGGGTGATCCGAGGCCGTTTCCCGCTCTCGGTAGCCATGTGGGCCGGTAGGCTGGTCCTCTCATGTGCGGCATCGTGGCGGTCCTCCGCCGCCCCTCCGAGCGCACTCCCCCGGCGCTTCCGGAGCTCCTTGCCGAGCTCCGGCTGGGCACCGGCCACCTGCGAGCAGACCTCGACGGCATCGCCCTCGAGGCCGCCGCTTCCCACCTGGAGTCCGTCGACGCGGCCCTGCGCGGCGTGCCGGGGATCGTCGCGCTGCTCGACGACCCCGAAGGCGTGGGCGCCCTCGCCGCGGAACTCGAAGAGCAGCTGCGCCTGCTCGACGCCTTCGAGGCCGGTCTCGACGCCGACGGGCTCGGCCTCGCGCCTGACGAGCTCGAGGCGGTCAACGCCGCGTTGGTGCGGGTCAAGGACGCGCACTGGGCGGTCGAGCGCGACCGACTGCGCAACGCTCGTGCCGTCGGCGAGCTCGCCGTGGGACTGCGCTCCCCCGGCGCGATCGAAGGCTTCGCGTCGATCCAGGTCGCGCTCGCGTCGATCGACCGGCTCGAGGTGCGGGGTCGCGACTCGGCGGGAGTGCAGGTGCTGGTCCAGGGCCATGGGCTCGACCTCGACGATCCTGTGATCGCGGCCGAGCTCACGCGCCGCGTCGAGGATCGCCAGCTGCGTTCGGGTGCAATGCGAGTACCGGCCCCCGGTTGCGTGGCGTTCGTCTACAAGGCCGCGGCCGAGATCGGCGAGCTCGGCGACAACGTCGCGGCCTTGCGACGAGCGGTCACTGGCGACGCGCTGCTTCATCGCGCGCTAACGGGCGAAGGCGCGCGCGTCACCGTGCTCGGTCACACGCGATGGGCGAGCGTCGGCATCATCTCGGAGGCCAACGCGCACCCGCTCGACCAGCGCGAGGGGGAGCCCGCTACCGGCGGGGCCGCGGGCCCGCACGTGGCAGCGGCCCTCAACGGCGACGTCGACAACTTCGCCGACCTCGTCGCGCTCAACGGGCTCGCTCTCCCGCCCGAAGTGACTACCGACGCGAAGGTGATCCCGGTGCTGGTGGCACGCGGCATCGCGGCCGGCCAGGAACCGCTCGAGGCGTTCCGAACCACGGTCGCGAGCTTCGAGGGATCGGTGGCGATCGGTGCGCAGAGCGCGGCCGAGCCCGAGCGTGTCCTGCTCGCCTTGCGCGGGAGCGGTCAGGCCCTCTACGTCGGGCTCGCGCAGGACTGCTTCGTCGTCGCATCGGAGCCCTACGGCCTCGTCGAGGAGACCGGCCGCTACCTGCGCCTCGACGGTGAGATGCCCGGGAACCCCGACAACCCCGGCGGAAGCCGCGGCCAGGTCGTCGCGCTCGATGCGTCCCGGGCCGGGAGCGTCGACGGGATCGAGCGGCTGGCCTACGACGGCACCCACCTGCCCGTGGGCATCGACGAGATCGCCGAAGCACAGATCACGACCCGCGACATCGACCGCGGCACCGCAGCGCACTTCCTCCTCAAGGAGATCACCGAGGCGCCGGCATCGTTCCGCAAGACGCTGCGAGGCAAGCTGGTGGAGCGAGCCGACGTCCTGACCGTCGAGCTCGGGCGCGACACGCTGCCCGACACGCTGCGCGTCCGCCTGCGCGACGGGTCGGTCCGCCAGGTCGTGGTCGTGGGTCAGGGCACTGCCGCGGTGGCCGGCCAGAGCCTCGTCGCGGCACTGCGCGACGCGCTGGGGGTGCAGAGCAGGGTCCAGGTCGACGCCATGCTCGCCACCGAGCTGTCCGGGTTCCGGCTCGCAGGCGACATGTCGGACACGCTCGTCGTGGCCATCAGTCAGAGCGGTACTACGACCGACACGAACCGCACGGTCGACCTCGCGCGCGCCCGTGGTGCTGCGGTCATCTCGATTGTGAACCGCCGCAACAGCGACCTCGTCGATCGCAGCGACGGCGTGCTCTACACGTCAGATGGGCGCGACGTCGAGATGAGTGTCGCGTCCACCAAGGCGTTCTACGCGCAGGTCGCGGCCGGGTTCCTGCTCGCGTTCGCCCTCGCCGACGAGGTCGGGGCTCCGGTCGGGGATGAGCGGGACGAGCTGCTGCGTGCCTTGCGGGAGCTGCCCGACGCGATGGCCGCGGTGCTCGACCGACGCCCGGAGATCGCCATGGCGGCTCACCGACTCGCACCCTCTCGGCGGTACTGGGCCGTCGTCGGCAACGGTCGCAACCGCATCGCCGCGCAGGAGATCCGGATCAAGTGCTCGGAGCTCTGCTACAAGTCGATCGCCTGCGACGGTACGGAGGACAAGAAGCACATCGACCTCTCGGCCGAGCCTCTGGTGCTGGTCTGCGCAGCGGGGCTCTCCGGATCCAACGCCGACGACGTGGCCAAGGAGCTCGCCATCTACCGCGCCCACAAGGCCGCGCCGGTCGCGATCGCGTCCGAGGGCGACCGACGCTTCGCTGCTGCACTCGACGTGCTCCGGGTTCCGGCGGTGCATCCCGAGCTGGCGTTCGTGCTCAGCGCGATGGCCGGCCACTTGTTCGGCTACGAGGCCGCGCTCGCGATCGACGCGTCGGCGCGTCCACTCCGTGAAGCGCGGGCTGCGATCGAGGCGGTCGCCATCGCCGACGACGACCCCGTGGTACGGCTGCAACGACTGCCTGCCGACCTCGAGGCGCCGACCGCCCGTTTCTTCGACGGCCTGCGCACCGGTGCCTACGACGGCACGCTCGAGGCTGCGACCGCGGTGCGGCTCGCGTCGCTGCTCCGGTACGCGACCGGCGTGCTGCCGCTCGACGCGTACGCGATCGAGTACGGCAAAGTCGGCACGCCGGGAACCGTCGTCGAGGATCTCACGGCCGCGCTCACCTCGGGTATCGAGGCGCTCACGCGACCGGTCGACGCCATCAAGCACCAGGCGAAGACGGTGACGGTCGGCATCTCCAGGTCTGACGAGACGCTGTTGCAGTCGCGCCTGGTGCGTGAGGTGCTCGCCGCGGGGGCTTCTCGTGACGAGCTGAGCTACCGAGTGCTGCGCACGCTCGTCGACCTCGACGCCGCCGTCGACGAGGTCGTCGGGTTCACCCGCTACCGGATCGACGGTGATCCGACGCGCGACGACGCGACGATCTCGGTGGTCGACCGTGGCGGGCTCGGGGCCCGGCTGCGCTCGCGCACCGACGACAACCCCGCGCTGCGCGGTACGAAACAGACGGTCGCGGCCGAGCGCGAGGTCTTCGTCACTCGCGGCCGGGTGGACGGCCGGACGGTCGCGATCGTCCCCGAGGTGAAGGGCGCGCAGACCGTGGGTCTCGTGCTGCTACATCTCGAGCTGCGCGACCACCTCAGCCCTGACGTTGCTCGTGGCGTGCTCTCCGGCTACCGGCACCGTTACACCGCGCTGCGCGGCGCGGTTACCGAGACGGAACCGGCCTTCGACGACGCGTTGCTCGTGGAAATTCCCGTCGCCGACCTGCTCACGCTGCCCATCGGCCCCCTTGCCGACTGGTGGCGCGCCCGCGCGTGAAGGGTGACCGAAGCCGAGGGTCAGCGCCGCAAGGATGGTGCGGCGTCCGCGGCGGGGCCCGAGCGGCCTGCGACGGAGCCGCATGAGCGGGGTAGTCGGGTTGGGTGCCGACCTCGTCGAGGTCGATCGGTTCCGGCTCGCGCTCGGTCGGCGCCCTCGTATCGCCGAGCGGCTCTTCAGTGACGTCGAGCGCGTGTACGCGGCCCGGTTCCGCGAGCCGGCTTCACACCTCGCGGCGCGCTTCGGAGCCAAGGAAGCAGTGATGAAGGCGCTCGGCGTCGGCCTCTGGAAGTTCGCGATGCGCGATGTCGAGGTAGGTCGGCTCCCGAGTGGCCAGCCCGAGCTCGTGTTGCACGGGAAGGCTGCGGAGCTGGCGGCCGCGCGAGGGGTTACCGCCTGGCGCCTCACGCTCGCGCACACTGACACCATGGCAATGGCCGTGGCGGTGGCACTCGGGCCCGGGCGGGTCGGGGACCACCCGTGAGGGCGGTGCTGACGCCTGCCGAGATGGGCGAGGCCGACCGGCGGGCGATCGTGGCGGGGGCTCCGATCGAGGTGCTCATGGAGCGTGCGGGGCGAGCGGTGGCCCGGGAGGTCCGCCGGGTGCTCGGCGGGACGTACGGCCGGCGGGTCGTGGTTCTCTGCGGTGAGGGCAACAACGGCGGTGACGGCCTCGTAGCGGCCCGCGTCCTGCGTGCATGGGGTGCACGCGTCGACGTTTTCGAGCTCGCCCACGGCGTCGAGGGACTCCCGCGCGCGCTGACGCGTGCCGACGCGGTGATCGACGCGATGTTCGGCACCGGTTTGCGGCGTCCGCTCACGGGGAATGCCGCATCCGCGGCCGAGGCCGTCGCGGGGTCATCGGTGCTCGTCGTCGCGGTCGACATCCCGTCCGGGGTCGACGGAGGAACTGGAGCCGTGACCGGCTCGGCGATCGAGGCGGACCGCACCGTGACGTTCGCCGCAGAGAAGCCCGGGCTCCTGTTCGAGCCGGGTCGGTCGCTCGCGGGCGTGGTGACGGTGGCCGACATCGGGATCGACGTCGGCACACCCGCGCTCGGCGTGACCGAGGAGCGCGATGTGCGCGCCTGGCTGCCGCGCCGGTCGCCCGACGCGCACAAGTGGTCGGTCGGTGGGCTCATGGTGGTGGGCGGCCACACGGGAATGACGGGCGCTCCGATGCTCGCGAGCCACGCGGCGATGCGGGCCGGCGCGGGCATCGTGTGGTGCAGCCTCGCCGGCGCCGCTGCGGCCGCGTCGGCGCCGGGCAGCGAGGTGATCACGAAAGCGCTGCCGGTCACTCCCGACGGTGCTCTCGACGTTGGCGCGGCTGCGGTGGTGCTCGCCGATCTCGCCCGGTTCCGGGCACTCGTCCTCGGGCCGGGGCTCGGACGCGCGGAGTCGACGGCACGCGTCGTCGTTGACATCGCGACGGAAGCCCCGGTGCCGCTCGTGCTCGACGCGGATGGCTGCAACGCGCTGGCTGGTGAGGTGGAGCTGCTGCGTGGCCGACCGGGTCCGACGGTGCTCACGCCGCACGACGGTGAGTACGCCCGTCTCGTCGGCGCACCGCCGGGAGTCGACCGGATCGCCGCGGCACGGACCCTGGCGGGTGTCGCTCACGCGGTCGTGCTCCTCAAGGGGCCGACCACGGTGGTGGCCGAGCCCGACGGTGGTCGCGTGGCCTGCAATCCCACGGGTGGACCGTGGCTCGCGACCGCGGGGACCGGCGATGTGCTCTCGGGGCTGGTGGGGGCGTTCCTTGCCCGCAGCGTCGGCGCGTTCGAGGCTGCGGCCGCCGCGGCCTGGGTCCATGGCCGCGCAGCAGACGTGGCCGGGCATACTGGGCTGGTCGCCGGCGACCTGGTCGCCGCCATCCCTACCGTCCTGCGCGAGCCGCGGGAGCAGCTGGAGGACTGATGCCGGAGCAGACCCTTGTCACCGAGGTGATGACCACTGACGTGGTGACGTTGCGCCCCGACCAGAGTCCCGCCGAGGTCGCCGACGTGTTCGCGGAGCACGGCATCGGCGCGGCGCCGGTGGTCGACGACGCGGGCAACGTGATCGGGCTGCTTCGCGACGAGGACCTGCTCGTCACCGAGGCCCGCCTCCATGTGCCGACCACGATCGCGATCCTCCCGGGCGTCGAGTTCACCTTCCCGGGTGACATCCGTCGTTACGACGAGGAGCTCAAGCGCGCGGCGGCGTCGACCGCTGCCGACCTCATGGAACGCGACTACCCGAAGGTGCGTCCCGACGCGACGATCGAGGACCTCGCGACGCTGATGCACGAGCGCGACGTCACGCACGTCGTCGTGCAGGACGACGGCGTTGCGGTCGGGATTGTGGCGCGTGGTGATCTGGTCCGCTTCCTCGCGAGGAGCACGTGACCGCGAGCTTCCCGGAACAGCAGCCGGCGTCCCGGCGCATCCGCCCCACGTGGGTGGAGGTGGACCTCGGCGCGATCCGCGAAAACGTCGTGGAGCTCGCTCGGATCGCGGCGCCCGCCCGGTTGCTCACTGTCGTGAAGGCCGACGGCTACGGGCACGGCGCGGTGCCAGTAGCCCGCGCCGCGCTCGACGCCGGAGCGTGGGGCCTCGGTGTCGCACTCGTGGAGGAGGGCACCACACTGCGCGCGGCGGGGATCGACGCTCCCGTCCTGGTGCTCTCCGAGCCACCTCCGGCAGCCGCACCGGTGGTGGTGAGCGCGGGCCTGACGCCCACCGTGTACACGACCGGCGGCATCGACGCGTTGGCGAAGGCCGTCGCCGACGCGGGCGCGGGGCCATTCGAGGTGCACCTGAAGGTCGACACCGGGATGCACCGCGTGGGTGCGGCCCCCGGCGAGGCGCTGGCACTGGCCCGCCGGGTCGCCGAACACGCAGAGCTGCGCCTCGACGCGCTCTGGACGCATCTCGCCATTGCCGACGAGTCCGATGATCCGTACACACATGCACAGCTCGCTCGCTTCGACGCGGTGTTGGCCGCGCTCGACGAGGCCGGGTTGCGGCCACCCCTCGTGCACGCGGCGAACTCTGCCGGTCTGCTGGCCTTCCCGGAGTCTCGTCGCGACCTCGTGCGCGCAGGGATCGCCGCCTACGGCATTCCCCCGGCGCCCGCCATGAGCGAGTGCGCACGGCTCCGCCCCGCCCTCTCGCTCAAGGCGCGGGTCACGCACGTGAAGGAGCTGCCGGCGGGGGCGCGTCTGTCCTACGGCCTGCGGTACTCGCTGACCACGCCCTCGTGGATCGCCACCGTCCCCATCGGCTATGCCGACGGGGTTCCGCGGCGCCTTGCGGCCGCAGGAGGTGAGGTGCTGCTGCGCGGGCGGCGTCGGCGGATCGCCGGGACGATCACAATGGACCAGCTCATGGTCGACATGGGCGGCGACCCCGTGGCGGTAGGTGACGAGGTGGTGCTCATCGGCCGGCAGGACGGCGAGTGTGTGACTGCCGAGGAGTGGGCGGAACGCCTCGACACGATCGCCTACGAGATCGTGTGCGGCATCGGAGGCCGGGTACCGCGGACGTATCTCGATGGCTAGGGGTCTCGTGCGCGGTCTCGGCGTCGCGGCCGGTGTCGGCGCGGTCGCGGCCGGTGCCGTGTTCGCGGCCCAGCGGGCGGTCGCGCGTCGCGGGAGGGTTCGCCCCGATCCCGACGCCGGTACGGCGCTGCTCCCGCGCTTCGACCGCGAACATCGGCTGGTCAGTCACGACGGTGGTGTGATCAACGTGATCGAGCGCGGCCAGGGCCCGCCGATCCTCTTCTCGCACGGAGTGACCCTCTCGGCGCGCACGTGGGTCAAGCAGATGGAGGTGCTACCCGCGCTCGGCTTCCGCGTGCTGGCGTTCGACCATCGCGGCCACGGCGCCTCCATTGTGGGCGAGCACGGGTACACGCTCGACACCCTCGCCTGGGACGTGCGGACCGTGCTCGAGGGCCTCGATCTGCGCGACGCGGTCGTGGTCGGTCACTCGTTGGGCGGGGTGGCGACGCAGTCCTTCTGCGTCCGCTTCCCTGAGGTCGCCGCCGAGCGCGTCGCCGGCGTCGTGCTGCTCTCGACGCTGGCGCGGACGCCGCTCGCCGCGAGCCGCCGGTGGGCGTGGTTCCTCGATCGGATCGGTGAGCGGCTCCCCGACGCGTCCGGCGTGCTCGCGGCGCGCGACCTCGGCTTCGCGATCACCCGTTTCGGCTTCGGCCGGTCACCGGCACCGAGTCACGTGGAGATGACCCGCGAAATGATCCTCGCCTGCGATCCGCAGACGCGGCGTGCCGCACCGGGGTCGCTCATCGGTCTCGATTTGATCCCGGAGCTCGTGCACGTGCGCGTCCCCACGCTCGTGATCGTAGGAACGGCAGATCTTCTGACCCCTCCGGCGGAGAGCCGCCGGATCGCGCGCGCGATCCCCGGAGCCCGGCTCGAGCTCGTCGAGGGTGCCGGCCACATGGTGATGCTCGAACGCGCTGAGGTCCTCGACGAGCTCGTGGCCGACTTCGCCCGCTCCGTGCGGCAGGCGCCTGTCGAGACCGCCACCGGAAGCGCCGCGTCGCCGCGGCCGTCGTAGATGGCCTTCGTCCCCGCCGCGGGGCCGTTCGCGTCGTTCGATACGTTGCGGGCCGAGGCCCTCGGCTGCACGCGCTGCGCGCTGTCGGCGACGCGCTCGCAGGTCGTGTTCGGCGTCGGTGACGAGCAGGCCCGGCTGATGTTCGTCGGCGAGGCTCCGGGAGAGCAGGAGGACAGCCGGGGTGAGCCGTTCGTCGGGCGCGCCGGGACGTTGCTGACCCGCTGCATCGAGGAGATCGGCCTCAGTCGCAAGGAGGTCTACATCGCGAACGTCGTGAAGTGTCGCCCGCCCAACAACCGCGACCCGTTGCCCGCCGAGATCGAAGCCTGCCGCCCGTTCCTCGCGGCGCAGGTCGCCTTCATCCGGCCGGTGGTCGTGGTGACCCTCGGGAACTTCGCGACGAAGCTGCTGCTCGCGACGAAGGAGGGGATCACCCGTCTGCGTGGCCGCGAGGTCCCGTTCGGCGACGACGGCGCGGTCCTGATCCCGATGCTGCACCCGGCCGCGGTATTGCGAAACGGTGGGAAGGCGCTGGCCGAGACTCGAGCTGACTTCGTGGTGGCCAAGCGCGCGCTCGACCGGCAGGCGTACCGACCGGCGGCGTCCTGATGGAGGTCTGCACCCGTGGGGAGCGCGAGACCCGGGCCCTGGGAGAGGCGATCGGGGCACTCGCGGCACCCGGAGACGTGATCGTGCTCGCGGGCGACCTCGGGGCTGGCAAGACGGTGGTGGCCAAGGGCATCGCGGCCGGACTGGGCGTCACCGAGCCGGTCGTGAGCCCGACGTTCACGATCGTGCGCGAGTACGAGGGTCGATGCCCGGTGCGTCACCTCGACGTGTACCGGCTCGACTCGTTGCAGGAGCTCATGGAGATCGGTCTCGACGAGCTGATCGACGACCGCGGCGTCACCCTGGTCGAGTGGGGCGACGCCGTCGGCGCGCTGCTCCCCGCCGACCGACTCGAGGTGCGACTCGAGGTGCTCCCGCCCGAGGAAGCCGACGACGAGACGCGCGTCGTGACGATCTGCGGCCTCGGCCCGCGGTGGTTGGCGCGCTCGGCTGCGCTTGCCGCGGCGGTGGCGCCGTTCGGGGGGCGTTGAATTGCAGCTGCTCGCGATCGACACCGCGACGCCAAGGGTCGGGGTTGCGCTCGGTCGGGACGGGCGCGCGGTCGGCGAGGTCGCGCTCATCGGTGAGCGGCGCCACGCCGAGCAGCTCGTGCCGGCGATCGAGTACCTGTGTCGTGAGGCGGGCATCGGGCTGCGTTCCCTCGCGGCGGTTGCGGTCGGCCTCGGCCCGGGCCTGTTCACCGGTCTGCGGGTCGGGATCACCACCGCGCGGACGATCGCGCAGGCGCTGAGCATCCCGGTCGTGGGGGTGCCGAGCCTTGACCTCGTTGCCTACCCGCTGCGCCACACCGACCGGCTGGTCGTCGTGGTCGCCGACGCCCGCCGTCACGAGGTGTTTTACGCCGCGTACCGGCCGGTTCCCGGGGGCGTCCAGCGGGAGGGCGACTACGCGATCGCGACCCCCGCGGCCGTGGTCTCCGATTTCGACGCGCGCGGGGAGGAGGTGCTGCTCGTGGGGGACGGCGTGCTTGCCCATTGGGATGTGTTCCTCACGCTCGAGCGGGCCGAGCGGGCCGGGCCCGGCGCGGCGTATCCGAGTGCCGCGGCCCTGATCGAGCTGGCGACGGCGCGAGTGGAGCGCGAGGAGTTCTGCGCCCCGGCCGACCTCGAGCCGCTGTACCTGCGCCGAAGCGACGCCGAGATCGAGTGGGATCGGCTCGGTCGCTGATGGCCGCGGAGCCTCGCCCTGTCGCGCTGGCGGTGCACGTCGTGCCGATGCGTCGTCGACACCTGCGTGGCGTGCTGCGCATCGAAGCCCAGGTGTACACGCGGCCGTGGTCGGCCTCGTTGTTCCTCTCGGAACTCGGGCTGCGCGGTTCGCGCGTGTACGTCGTCGCCCGTGCCGGCCGTGAGGTCGTCGGGTATGCCGGCCTGATGTTCGCGGTCGACGAGGCCCATGTGACGACGATCGCGGTCGAGCCCCGGTGGCAGCGCCATCAGGTTGCGACCCGGCTGCTGCTCGCGCTTGCTCGCGAGGCCATCGAGCGAGGTGCGACCGGTCTCACCCTCGAAGTGCGCAAGAGCAACCGCGGGGCGCAGGAGCTGTACCGACGCTTCGGGTTCGAAATTGCCGGCTTGCGCAAGGGGTACTACGCGGAGAGCAACGAGGACGCGCTCGTGATGTGGGCGAACCGCGTCGACGAGCCCGAGTACTCCGGGCTGCTCGCGTTGATCGAACGCAGCCTTGCGGACATGGACGGGCGGCCGGCGCGATGACCCTCATCCTCGGGATCGAGACGAGCTGTGACGAGACCGCTGCCGCGGTGGTGGAGGACGGCCGGTCGATCCGTTCCAGCGTGGTGTCGAGCCAGGTCGATCTGCACGAGCGCTTCGGGGGGGTGGTGCCGGAGATCGCCAGTCGCGCGCACGCCGAGCTCGTCAACCCTGTGATCGCCGATGCGCTGGTCGAGGCCGGCGTCGACTTCCGCGACCTCGACGCAGTCGCGGCGTGCCACGGTCCTGGGCTCGCCGGCGCGCTCCTGGTGGGGGTGAGCGCGGCGAAGGCGCTCGGTCTCGTGCTCGCGGTGCCCTACGTCGGGGTGAACCACCTCGAGGCGCACCTCCACGCGGCCTGGCTGCAAGACCCCGAGGTCGAGCTGCCGCTCGCGGTGCTGCTCGCCTCGGGTGGGCACACGATGGTGGTCGTGGTCGAAGCCGATGCGCGCTACCGCCTGCTCGGAGAGACGGTGGACGACGCCGCCGGCGAGGCGTTCGACAAGGTGGCCCGATTCTGCGGGCTGGGCTATCCGGGCGGTCCTGTGATCGACCGGCTCGCGACCCAGGGTGACCCGCGGGCGATCGCGTTCCCGAGGCCGATGCTCACCGATGGCTTCGACTTCTCGTTCTCCGGGTTGAAGACCGCGGTGCTCAATCACGTGCGCCGGCACCCCGAGACCGACGTGCGCGATCTCGCGGCGTCGTTCCAGGAGGCCGTGGTCGACGTGCTCGTGCACAAGCTGCTCGGCGCCGCGGACGGGGCTGGTGCACCGACGCTCGTGATCGGCGGCGGGGTGGCCGCCAACACGAGCTTGCGGGCCCGGGCTCTGGAGGCGGGAACCGAGACGGGGCGCCGGGTGCTGCTCCCCGGCCTGGAGCTGTGCACCGACAACGCCGCGATGATCGCCGCGACGGCCTGGTGGCGGCTCCGATCCGACGGCCCCACTCCGCTCTCGGCCGGCGCCGATCCGTCGCTGCGCCTGCCCACCTCCGAATGAGGCGGAAACGCGCCCCGGCGAGTTGCGGGTCCGGGGGGGCCGATGTTACGTTTAGCAGTCCCGTACTCCGAGTGCTAACACATCCCGACACCGGCTGAACCCCGGTGCCAAGAAGCCGGGGCGGGTCCGCCCACGGGGTGGATCGCCCGTCAGACCGCCGGCACCCGCCGGCCAGGAGGCAATCGATGAAGCTGCAGCCGCTGGAGGACCGCATCGTCGTCCGGACCGCCGAGGCCGAGGAGACCACCGTCTCGGGCCTCGTCATCCCCGACACTGCCAAGGAGAAGCCCCAGCAGGGTGAGGTGCTCGCGGTGGGCCCGGGCCGGCGCGCCGAGAACACCGGTGAGCTGGTCCCTCTCGGCATCGAGGTCGGTGACACGGTCGTCTACTCGAAGTACGGCGGAACCGAGATCACCGTCGAGGGCGAGGACCTGCTGATCCTGTCGAGCCGTGACGTGCTGGCCAAGGTCGAGCCGAAGGGCAAGAAGTAGTAGCGATCCAGGGACAACCCGGATGATCCCGGCGGGCGCGGTGTGCCCGCCGGGGCCGGACCCGGGCCCTTTCCGAAACGGCGGTGCCTGCTTGAGGCACCGCCGCTTCGCGTCGAAGAAGGGCTTCGGGAGGCGCAACGGCTGCAATTCGCGTTGACCGGACGGTGACCAACGTGGGCCTGCTGAAGTTCCGCAAGGACGCGAACGACCAGCCCGACTAGAGCCGTGAGAGCCGCGCAGCGCGGGCCGTGACCCCGGGAGCGAGCTCGAGGCACTCGAGGAGGCCCGCTCGCAGCTCGCGCAGCGCCGGGCCGATGCCGACGCCCACCCGCCCGATCCCGGCGCCGCACCGGGCGCCGCCCCGCGCACACGCAGGCTCGGGGAGGTGCTCGTCGAGCGAGCGCTGCTGACCCAGGCCGCGCTCGACGACGCGCTGGCTGGCGAGGCCGGCAGCGGCAAGCGCCTCGGCGAGTACCTCGTCGACACGGGGATCCTGGACGAGCGCGACCTCGCCGGCGCGCTGGCCGAGCAGTTCGACCTCGAGGTGGTCGACCTCCGCGAGCAAGTGCCCGACGACGAGGCCGTGGCCGGGCTTCCCGAGCTACTACCTGGGGATCCTGCGCTCGGCCGAGGTGACGGGCCGACTCGATGTGGCGCTCGACGAGCTGTCCGAGTACCTCGAGTGCGATGTCGAGGCCCGCCAGAAGGTGAAGTCGGCGCTGACGTACCCGATGGCCATCTTCGTGATGTCGATCGCGACGGTCGTGATCCTTGTCGCGTGGGTCCTGCCCCGGTTCACATCGTTCTTCGAGGAACTCGACGCCGAGCTCCCGTTGCCCACCCGGATGCTGCTCGACCGCATGATCCTGCGGACGCCGCTGATCTGCGAGAACGGCCGGTTCTCGCCGTGGAGCGCTTCTGCCGGCTGATCTCGGCGATGATGAAGGCCGGTGTCCCTCTGCCCGAGACCATGCAGGGCGCGATCGAAGGCACCAACAACCAAGTGTTCGCGAAGGCCTTCGGCGAGGTTCGCGACGCGATGCCGGAGGGCGAGGAGATCGCGGAGCCGCGAGCGAGCCCGACTACAAGCTGAAGCGGCTCATGTCGCTGGCCGAGCCCGCCATCATCGTGTTCATGGGCGTGCTCGTGGGCTGCGTCGCAGTCGTCCTCGTCTCCGCGATGTACGGCGTCTTCAACCAGACGAAGATGCAGTAGCCCCCTCCCTCCCCCCTCCCTCTCCCCCCGGCTTGATGATCGAGGAGCGGTATGCGCTCCTCAGTGTGTCGTTCCTGTGCAGCGTCGCGAACACAAGATGGCCCGTCTGGGTGATGGTGAGCGCGAACTGGATGGTCTCGGGGTCGCGCATCTCAGAGACGAGGATCATGTCGGGTCCTCGCGCAGCGCCGCCCGCAGTGCGCGGGCGAACGAGTCGGTGTCGACGCCGACCTCGCGCTGGCTGCCCGCGGCGAGCTTGCGGCGATGCACGTACTCGATCGGGTCCTCGATCGTGAGGATGTGGCGCTCGCGATGCTCGTTCACGTAGCCGAGCACCGACAGGATCAGCTGCGTGGCCTCCTCCGGGCTGAGCTCCGGCACCTGGTAGCTCGAGCCGTCAAGACTCCCGAGTCGCGCGAATGGCCAAGCACTAGGTCGGCGGGCGGCACCGGATCGTGAGCGGTGGTCGATCTCCTGGCGTGGGCCGGACGACCCATTTCCGCCTCCGGGGCCGAATCCTGGCTTCACCCGGCGCCGGCGACGCCCGTTACTCCTGTTTCTGCGGCGGGCCCGGTCCACGGGCTCGGACGGCACCGCGAGCAAGCCCCGAACGGTGCCGGGAAGGGACATCTACCGTGTTGAAGCACCTCCACAATCGTGAGGACTTCGAAGCGAAGAGCCTGTCGCAGAAGGGCTTCACGCTCGTCGAACTTCTCGTCGTCATCGTGATCCTCGGGATCCTCGCCGCGGTGGTCGTCTTCTCGGTCGGCGCGACCACGGAAAGGGCGCAGTCGAACGCGTGCGTTTCCGAGCGCAGCACTGTTGAGGCGGCGGTCGAGGCCTATCGCGCGTCCGTCGGCTCCTACCCGGCGTCGATGGACCAGCTCGTGAAGGGAAGCGGCAGCGGCGGTGAGTTCCTCCGCAGGGCCCCGACCTGGTACACGCTGTCGGACTCGAACGGCAACCTCGCGCTGACCACCGAGGGAACCAGCAAGGGTTGCACGACCTGACCGGTCGACGACCGGTAGCGGTGCAAGCCCCGGGCTTCGGGTCCGGGGCTCTTCCGCCTCCGGGCCCTAGGCCCGAAGCCGGATGAGCGCGGCATCGGACGGCACCGCGTCCGTGCCCTTGTCCCGCGACGCCGAGCCCTGCGGGACCGGAGCCGAGCGGCGAGTCGAGATCGGTGCGCCGCCGCTGCTGGTGGTGGGCTGTGCATTCCTCCTGCCGATCGTCTTCGCGCCGCAGGTCTTCGGCTGGTTCTTCACCCCGAAGGCCGCGTTCGCCCTCGTGGCGCTGGGCCGCGGCCTCGTCGTCGCGCTACGAGTCGCGATTGCCCGCGACGTTGCGGCGACGTTCGCGCCAGCGTTCCTCGGGGTCGTCGCGCTCGCTACGGCGCTCTTGGACGCGCCGGTGATGTCGCTGCTGGGCTCGTAGGGGTGGGGCAACGGCCTGCTGTTCGTCGCGCTCGTCGTTGGGGCCTGGGCGGTCACGCTCGCGGTCGTGCTGCCGGCTCGTCGCGTCGCTGCCGGCTCGGATCGGATCGGGGCGGATGCGACGGTCGGCCTCGGGCCCCGGGTCGGGAGCTGGGTCGACGCGGGCGACGCGCTGCTCGAGCGGCCACTGATCAAACGGGCCCGGCCGGTACTTCGCCGCGACCGCGCCTCGCACCTCGCTCGGCGTCCCAGGGCACAACAGCTAGCCGCTCAGGCGGTCTCGGGCGACCTGGGCGGCCCAGGCGTAGTCGGCCTTGCCGTTGGGACCCCGGACGACGGTGTCGACCAGCACGACGTGCTTGGGGCGCTTGAACCCGGCCAGGTGCTCGTGGACGGTCTCGGCGATCACGGCGGGCTCGGCGTGCTCGCCCTCGCGCAGCGCGACGACCGCCGTGACTGCCTCGCCCCACTTCTCGTCGGGCACGCCGACGACGACGGCGTCGAGCACCGCGGGGTGGAGCTTCACCGCCTCCTCGACCTCTTCCGGGAACACCTTCTCGCCGCCCGTGTTGATGGAGACGCTCCCGCGACCCAGCAGCTCGATCGTGCCGTCGGCCGCGACGCGGGCCCAGTCGCCCGGGATCGAGTAACGGCGTCCGCCGAAGGTCCGGAAGGTGGCGTCGGTCTTGGTGGAGTCCTTGTAGTAGCCGAGCGGGATCGGCCCGCCGAGCGCGAGCAGCCCGCGCTCGTCGGAGCCGGGCTCGACCTCACGACCGTCCTCGGTGAGCACCCGCGTGTGCTCGCCGACGGAGAACTTGGCCGTCGTCGCCTTGGTTCCCGGGACCGAGACCTGGGTGGCGAACCCCGCGCCCTCGCTCGAGCCGAGGGAGTCGATGCACACGAACGAGCCGTGCGCCATCAGCCCTTCCTTCACCTCGGCGCTCCACATCACCCCGGAGCTGATCACCAGGCGCAGGGACGAAAGGTCGTACGGCGTTCCCCGCTGTGCCGCCTCCTCGAGCGCGCGCACCATCGGCTTGCCGAACGCGTCGCCGACGATCGCCATCTGGGTGACCCGGTGGCGCTCGACGGCCCGCCAGAGCTCGTGCGCGTCGAAGTGGGCGGACTCGAGCGTCACCACGGCACCGCCCACCGTCGCGGCCTGGAGAGACGTCATGAACCCGGTTCCGTGCATGAGCGGTGACGCGGGGAGGTGCACCGGGGCGTTGCCCGCCTCCGCCACCCGCGCCGCGATGCCGGGGAACGCCTCGGGCCCGTCGGGGACCGCCTCGCCGTTCATCGTGAGCACGGTGGGGACCAGCGCGAGGAACAGGTCGTCGTTGCGCCATATCACGCCCTTGGGCATCCCGGTCGTGCCACCCGTGTAGAGGATGTAGAGGTCGTCCCCCGACTTCTCCACGCGCGCCGCCGGCTCGCCCATCAGCAGGTCCTCGTACCGGAGCGCGCCGTCGACCAGCGGCGAGCCGTCTTCCACCTGCACGATCGCGCGCAAGGTGGGGATGCGGTCGTGGACCTGCGCGACGTGTTCCCCCAGGACGCCGTGGAAGAGGAGGATCTCGGTGTCGGAGTTCTCGAGCAGGTAGGCCAGCTCGTCCTCGAGGTACCGGTAGTTCACGTTCACGGGCGCGGCGCGGCACTTCCACGTCGCGAACACGCCCTCGAGGTACTCGATCGAGTTGTAGAGGTAGCTCGCGACCTTGCCGCCCTCGGACAGGCCGAGGCGGCCGAACGCGCCGGCGAGCCGCGCGGCGTTGTCGTCCCACTCCCGCCACGTGCGCGAGCGCTCCCCCTGGAGCAGCGCCGGTCGCTCGGGCTGCGCGTCGGCGAGCAGCTCCCAGCAGGTCGCGAAGTTCCAGCTCGTGTGCATCTCGGTCGGGTCCCCCTGGTCGACGGCCCCGGTAGTCTGCCCGCGTGCGCGAGCGTGGGGGAACGCAACGGATCCCGCGCCCGAGCGGGGTCCGTCCCGGCGCCCCGCCACCGTGGAGCGGGCTCGACCCGGCGCAGCGCCTCTTCACCCTCCGGGAGGTGCGGACCCGCCTGGCCGACCTTCCCGCGCCGAGGCCCGCCGAGCTGATCGCGGCGGACAGTCGGGACGCGGCCGTCCTGGTGCCGATGTTCGAGGACCGCGGTGAGGCCCACCTCGTGCTCACCAAGCGTCCCGAGACGATGCCGTCGCACCAGGGCGAGATCGCCTTCCCGGGCGGCAAGCGCGACCGGACCGATCTCGACCTGCGTGCGACGGCGCTGCGAGAGGCGCACGAGGAGATCGGCCTGAAGCCGACGATCGTGGACGTGGTGGCCGAGCTCGACAGCCGCGGGACCGTCGCGTCGCGCTTCACGATCACGCCGTTCGTCGGGCTGCTGGCCGGTCCTCCGGTGCTGGACCCCGACCCGCGGGAGGTGGTGCGGGCCTTCGCGGTGCCGCTCTCCGAGCTGCTCGATCCGGCCGCGTTCCGAGAGGAGCTCTGGCAGCTCTACGGCGACTGGCGGTCCATGTACTTCTTCGAGCTGCCGGGAGAGACGGTCTGGGGCGCGACCGCGCGGATCCTCGGCGCCTTCCTCGCGTTCCTCACGGCCGAGCGCGCGTAGCTCGCGTGCGCCGGGATCAGGGCTTGGTGCCCTGCACGGTGATGAACGCCGCGTGGCGGGGGTCCGCGTGGGCGAACCTGGTGGGCAGCGGGTAGTAGCCGGCGCCGACCACGCGCACGCCGGTGAAGCCGTGGGCGGCCACCAGCTCGGCGAGTCCGCGGTGCGAGAAGATCCGGAGGTGCTCCCAGCCGGGATCGAGCGGCTCCTCGCCACGCAGGTTCGCGAGCGGGTTGCCGAGGCCGAAGCCGGTGCGGCTGACGTTCGTCAGCGAGAACGCCTGCCAGCCGAACACGAGCGACGCGATGTTGTGCCAGCTCGCGAGGTTCTCGGTGGAGCACACCAGGCGACCGCCGGGGCGCAGCACCCGGAAGCTCTCGGCCACGAACCGGTCGGTGTCGTGCAGGTGCTCGATCACCTGGTTCGAGCAGACGGCGTCGAACGACGCGTCGCGGTACGGCAGCGGCGCGTTGAGGTCGGCCGCCACGGTCTCGATGCCCCGGCCGCGAGCGGTCGCGGCTGCTGCGTCGGAGAACTCGGCGCCGAAGCAGGTGGCTCCTGCGGGCGCGTATCGCAAGGTGTTGGTGCCGTCCCAGCACCCGAGGTCGAGCAGCCGCTCGAGATGGGGATGGCCCCCGAGCGCGTCGGCGATCTCGCGGAGGTTGTCGTCCATGGCGCGGGTGAACATCCGGGCACCGGCGCGACGCCACCGACTCGCCACCGAGGTCACGGTTCGAGCGTACTGGGACGGCGCTCCCCGACGAGGACGATGCTGCGGGCACCGACCGGACCGAGTGCCCGATCGGCGCCGCGCTGGACCGCGGCGACGGCGCGCAATGCCGACGGACCGCTCGCGGCGCGCCACAGCGCGAACGGCAGGTGCGTCCCGGCGGCCTCGGACGTCCAGCAGATCCCGGCCCTGGCGCCGACCTCGCGCACGGACCGGCGCGCGACAGGGGTGACCGGCGCGTGGCGGTACCCGAGGCGCGCCAGCGAGTTGCGGTTCGTGATCTCGACCACGACGCGACCACCGGGTCGCACGACGCGCGCGAGCTCGGTGAGCGCGTGCTCCCAGGCGGGGACCCACTTGAGCACGCGCAGCGAGACGACTGCGTCGAACGACGCGGTCTCGAACGGGAGCGGCTCGCCGAGGCGGGCCAGCACCGTCCGGGTCCCGGGGTTCCAGCGTTCGATCGTCGTGAGCATCTCGGGGACCGCGTCGAGCGCGGTTACGGAGAGGCCCAGCTCGGCGTCGAGCACGCGCGTGACGCGGCCGTTGCCTGCGCCCGCGTCGAGCACGCGGGCGCCTTCGGGGAGATCCGCGAATGCGGCGCGCACCGCGTCGAGCTCGCGCTCGGAGACCCAGCGCAGCCCTGCGCCCGCGAACGCCTCGTCGTCGTAGCCCGCGCCGAGGCGGGTGAAGTGCGCCTCGGCGGTGGTCTCGGTCTGGGCCGGCTCGCTCATCCCGCGTTCCTCCTCTGATGGTCGGCTCCGGAGCCTGCCGTGTGGTCGGTCGCCGGTCCGGGGCGCCTGCGCCTCGCCCTCTGATGGTCGGCTCCGGCGCCTGCCGTGTGGTCGGTCGCCGGTCCGGGGCGCCTGCGCCTCGCCCTCTGATGGTCGGCTCCGGCGGTCGTCGTCCGGATCCCGTAGGCGGCGGCAGCCGCCTCGGCGACGCCGTTCCAGCTGTCGGCAGCTGCGATCGTCTGCACCGCGGCCTCCGACATCCGGGTCCAGCGCGCCGGAGAGGAGACGACGTCGACGATCGCGGCGCCGAGCGCCGCGTGGTCGGCGATCGGGACGACCCGCCCGTTGACGCCGTCACGCACGATGGCAGTGAGGCATGTGACGTCGGTGCTGACGACCGGCAGCCCGACCGACATCGCCTCGGCCGCGGTGAGCGCGGGAGGGATCGTCACGTGGTCGAACTTGAAGGGGAACACCGCCACCGACGCCGCGGCGAAGTCCGCGTGCAGGTCCGGGCTCGGCTCGGTGACGACCTGGATGGTGTCGGTGAGCTCGTGGCGCTCGACCCACGCGCGCACGTCGTCGGTCTCGGGCCGGTCGAGCAGGAGCAGGCGGACGCGCAGGCCGGGTACCCGGGCACGAGCCGATGGGATCGCGTCGAGCAGGGTGTCGATCCCGCGCACCGTCTCCCCCCGGCCCGCGAAGACGACCGTCGGCGCGTCCCGGTCGAGCCGAGCGCGACGCGGGTCGGGTGCGGCGCCGGCGGTGCCGACCAGGTGGGTGTCGAGCCCGGGCAGCCTGGCCGCGACCGCGCGGTCGGGCGTGAGCACGACGCGGGTGCCGCCGCGCCGCAGCAGCGCGGCGAAGACCCGACCGGGAACCAAGGTCGAGAAGAGCACACGCGCCTTCAGCACCTGCGATCGACGGGCCGCCCTCCACGGCACCCGGCGGAGCTTCGTGAGCGAAGGCACCCGAGGCCATACGTAGATGGACGCGACTTGGGCGCGGCCGTTCCAGACGCGCAGCGGCGCCCACAGGCTGAGCAGGGGGCCGCCGTGCAGGTGGACGACGTCGGGCTGCACGCGATCGATCACGTCGGCGACACGGGCACGCCGCGACAGCGGGAACCCGGACATCGAGCCACCGACGGCGTGCACGGAGTCGAAGTGCTCGCGACCCGACCCCACCCTGGCGCTGAGGAGATGATGCTCGCCCGGGCAGCGGTCCACGAGCTCGATGATCGAGCGGCCGATGCCCTCGTTGCAGTCGAACTCGCCGACGACGTGCAGGACTCGGGTGGTCGCACCGTCGTGCGGCGCAACCTCGGCCACATGGACGAGTCGCTCTTCGCGTACGGCCTCGTATCCGCCGAGTGCGATCCCCGCGGCCTCGCAGGCCTTGAGGTAGCCGAGCCCGATCGCGAGGTCCGGGCGTCGGGCGAGGAGCCCCGGCCTGCGCAGCAGGCTGGTCCGGACGAGCGACCGGCGGCGGGGTGTCTGGTGGCGCGCGAGGTAGCGACCGCTCTGGCGCCCGTAGTAGCGCTTCTTGCGAAACTGCTGGCGGGGAGAGACCCGGCCGTCGTCGTGGTGGATGCGTGCCTCGATGCGCCCGACGCGCCAACCGTTCGCTTGCACCCGGTCGGCCAGCTCCCAGTCCTCGAAGCTGTTCATGGTCTCGGCGTAGCCGCCCACGGCGGCAAACGCCTCCCGCCGGAACGCCCGCGCCGCCTCGACCCGGTCGTCGCCGAGGTAGCACTGCTTCTCGAGCGCGCGGCAGCGAGCGAAGTAGCCGGTCCCGAAGGAGAGCTCCGGCAGGACGAGGGCGCCCACCGCCGGCCCGTGGGAGAACGCGGCCGCGCACTGCGCCGCGACCTCGGGTTCGAGGACCATGTCGGCGTCGACGAAGACGAGGATGTCGCCCCGCGCGAGGGATGCACCGCGGTTGCGCTGCGCGCAGCGCTCGGGACCGAACGTGGCGACGAGATCGGCGTGCTCGGCGGCGATCTCGCCCGTCCGGTCGCGGGAGTGGTTGTCCACGACGACGATCTCGACCGCCTCGTGGGTCTGTGCTCGCAGCGAGCGCAGGCAGGCCTCGATCGTGCGGGACGCGTCCTTGGTGGGGACCACGAAGGAGACGAGCGGCGCGCTCACGCCGGGACCCCTTCCAGGGTCGGTCTCGGCACCGGTGCGCTGGGCGCGGCAGCCGGCTGGGGTGCGGCGGCTGGGGTGTGACCCGCGGCGAGGCTGAGCGCGTGCAGCGCGGCGTCGGCCGTCTCGTCCCAAGATGCCGCGCCACCGAACGGGAGCGGTGCCGGCGGGTGCTCGACCCAGCGCGGCAGCACGTGGGCGAGCGCGCTGGCGAGTGCCGCGGGGTCGGGCGTCGTGGCCACCCCACCCGCAGCCGCGATCGAGTCGCGCAGGCCCGACACGTCGTAGCCGGCGGTGGGCGTCCCCACGGCCGCGGCCTCCGAGACGACCAGTCCCCAGCCTTCGCGCACGGAGGTCACGAGCAGCGCGTGGGCCGCGGCGACGAGGCGCTGCCGTTCGGCGGCCGAGCATCGACCGGCGAGCGTGACCCCCGGCGGTGCCTGGCGAGCGAGCCGCTTGGACATCGGGCCCGAGCCGATCAGCACGAGGCGCGCCTCTGGCATCTGCGCGCGCAGCCGGCGGAACGCCTCCACCGCATGGTCGGGGCGCTTGGAGCGGACGAGCCGTCCGCAGAAGGCCAGGGTGGGGACCGGGGCCTTCTCCGAAGGAACCGCGGGATCGGGCGGGTCGATGCCCACGGGCAGGACCGTCACGTCCCTGAGCCCGTAGGCGAGCAGCGATTCGCGACTCGACGCGGAGATCGTGAGGGTGGGCACGTCGCGGTAGCGCCGGAGCCACCGGGGCTCGAGGACGAAGCGGCCGAGCACCGCCGCGGGCAGCGGTGCCTCGTACCACCAGACCTCGCGCGCGACCTGGTGGATCAGCGCGACGACCGGTGTGGTCCCGGCGACGCGAGGTGCGTCGAAGGGCTTCGTGTTGACGCACTCGATGATCACGTCGACGTCGCGCGCTCGCGCCACGAACGCCCGCGCATGCCGGTAGACGCTGAAGCGGTTGCCGGCGCGCACGACCCTGACGCCTTCCACCATCTCATCGGCAGGGCGCCCCGCGACTGCAGCGCAGCAGAGCGTGACCGTGTGGCCGGCGGCCGCCCAGCGCCGCGCCATGCTCTCCACGTACACCTCGGATCCACCCGCGGCGGGATGGGCGAGGTCGCGCCAGGCCAGCACCAGGATGCGCACCGGTGCACCGGGAGCGCGCGCAGGCTCGGCTGCGATCGACGGGTCCGGTGTCGCCGCGTGCGCGGCGCGGCGCCGTTCGCGGATCACCGCCACGGCGGTCACCGCGAGCTGCACCGTGACGCCGGCCAGTGCGGCCTGGGCGAGCTGCACGGCCGAGCCGTGCCAGATGGTGGTGGAGACCACCTCCGCACCGACGCCGATCCAGGGGAGCAGCGAGGCGCGCGAGTGGGCCGCGAGATGGAACGTCGCCAGCATGGAGGCGAGGGCCACGGGCACGGTCGCAAGGGCGCAGTAGAGGAGGACGGTGCCGCCGTCCGCGAAGCCGGCGCCGAAGGTCGCGGTGAGGAGGCGCCCGCCCACGAGGGCGACGCCGGCAACACCGACCGCGGTGAGTGCCAGCGCGAGGCCCATCGCGTCGCGCAGCGCGGGCCAGGGTGCCGTCGCACCGTCTTCATCGCGCAGCGCGGCGACGAAGCGCGGCATCGCAACCATGACGACGGCCTGGGGGAGCACGAGGATCGCTCGTGCGGCCGTGCCGGCGGCCACGTAGACAGCGCGCTCGCGCCCGCCGAGGACGTGACCGGCGACGAGGACGTCGATCGAGCCGAGCATCCAGACCCCGAGGGTCATGGCCAGGGTGTCGGCCATCGCCGTCCACGCGACGTGGAGGGGTGGCGTGCTGTCGGCGGTGCGCGCCGCGCGCCAGGCGACGGCGACCCCGACCGCCTCGGCGGCGAACGTCGCGAGCATGGCGCCTTCGATGCCGAACCAGGTGGTGAGCACGATCCCGGCTCCGATGCGAACGACGACGGCACCCACGATCGACGCCGCTGCCAGGGCGAAGCGGGTGCGTCCGACGGCCACGCCGCGGGTCACGGCGGCGAGCGCGGCGGTGGCCACGTACGGGCCGAGCAGCGCGGCCGCGCTGACCGACCCGAGCTTCAGGAACCCGTCCACGAGTGGTGCCGCCGCGGCGAGGGCCACCGCGAGGCCGGCGGCGCCGAGCGTGGCGCGGCGCAGGAAGCGGTTCGGGTCGGCGAGACGCCCGGCTTCTGCGACGGATCGGGTGACCGCGGTCTGGAGGGCGGCGAGGGGGATCGTGAAGGCGACCGTCAGCGTCAGCAGCGTGCCCAGCGCACCGTACGTCTCGGGCCCGACGATCCGGGCCGACACCGCGTGGAACGCGAAGTTGCCGACGTTCTGGAGGACGACCGCGACGAGCACGAGCGCGCCGCCACCCGCGAGCGTGGTCGCCCACGGACGCGTCGACGCCGCTCGCGCGGTGCGCTCTCCCACTCGATGCCTCCTCCCGCATTGGTGGCTTCGGCGCCGGCCGTGTCGACCAAGGCTGTGGCTGCGCCTGCGCCTCCTTCGGCTGCGCCCCGCAGCTCTCGGCGGGATATCGGCGCCGGATGGCTGGACCTGGAGGGCTCTGCCGGCCGCGGGCGGCCCAGGCCTGGGTGATTTGTCAGGGTTTGACCGCGCGAAACGTCACGGTTGCGCGCGGTGGCGGCGTGGATCGGAAACCCGCCTGAACAGGGGCTCAAGTCCGGGGGCCCTCCTGTCGTAGTTGTGCGCGTAGGCAGGCACGTCTCTCGAACGCGGGGGCGGCTCTGTCGGAGCCAGGTATCCCGAAGGAGGGAACACATGCGCAAGCTGTTGCTCGCGACAGTGATGGCCGCCGGGTTGCTCGCCGTAGGGGCGGGGACCGCGGGAGCCGTCGACTATCCGGCGACCACCGGAACGCTGACGGTCACCGCCGACGGCAACTCGGCCCGCATCGAAGGCTGCGGGTTCGCGCCCGGGGCCACGGTGCAGATCAAGGTCGACGGTGCCGACGCCGGAACCACCACGGCGAGCGCCGAGGGCTGCATCAGCACCACGGTCTCGGCCTCCGGCGGCAGCACCGTGATCGCGACGGGTCTCAACCCGCAGGGCGGCACGCTGACGCTCAGCGGCACCGTCTCGTCCTCGAGTGGGTTCGCGTTCACGGGTGCGAACACGGGTCTGCTCGTCGGAGTGGCCATCGCGATCCTCGCCGTTGGCGGGCTGTTCGTGGTCGTGACCCGACGGCGGGCAGTCACCGGCTGATTGCCGGCTGACTGATCCGCCGAGCTGGGAGCGGCGGTGATGAGGACCAGCACCTCCGTCGTCTCACCACGGCGGACGTTCGAAGCGGTCTACGGGCGCGGCGCCAGCTTGCTCGCGCTCGCGCTCGTGGTCGCGGGCGTCGGCGTCGTCGGGTTCCACGCGGTCGTCGGAGATCGCCTGGTCCTCGCCGATCGCGAGGCGCTCGCCACGCTGCTCGGCGTGCTGCTCGTTTGTGCGGCGCCTTTCGAGGCGCTGTTCGTGCTCACGGTGCGCCGGGCGGCCGGCGCGGACGGGCGGGTGCCCGCATGGAGGCGGCCCGCGGTCCAGGTCGCGTGCGGGGCGATCGCGGTCGCGCTCGGGGTGGCGGCCTTCCTCGCGCTCGGGGGCCGGGAGGAGCGGATCCTCGCCGTCGGCCCGGGGCTCGTCGCCGTGGTCGCCGCGATCGGTGCCGGCATCGTCCCGCGCGGGGTCCTCGTCGGGAGCGGCCGGCTCGTTCCCGTCGCGGTCGCGCTCGTGATCGGTACGGCCGTGCGCTTCGGGCTCGTGGTCGCGCTGCTCGGCCTCGGCGCCGGCCTCGCCGGTGCGACCGTGGCCCTGCTTGTCGGTGAAGTGGTGACCACCGCGCTGCTGTGGCACGGGGCCACGCGCTGCTCGCGCGGCTCGCCCGCGCCCGCGCTCGACGTGTTCCGGGGTGCGTTCGAGCCGGTGGTCGCGTTCGTAGCGCTCTCCGCGCTGGGCGTGTTGCCGACCGTCCTGGCCCACCGCTACCTCGGTGGGCTCGATGAAGACCGGTTCGTGGCTGCCTACGAGGCCGCCCGCATCATGCTGTTCCTCCCCCAGGCGATCGCGGTGGTCGGCCTGGCCCGCTTCGCGCGGGGTGGCCCGGGCGCGGTCGAGGCGCTGCGGGTGACCCTGCGGATTGCCGCCGTGTCCAGCCTCGCCACGGCGCTCGTGCTTGCGTTCGTCCGCCCGCCGTTCGCGCGGTCGCTGGCCGCGAACGCCGCGGCCGTGCCAGGCGGTTTGCTGCTCCTGCTCGGCCTTGCCGCCTGCACGCTCGGCCTCCTCGGGGTGCTCGTCACGTACCACGTCGCCCGAGGCTTGCACGCGGCGGGCACGGTCCTCGGCGCGCTCGGTGTCGCGATCGCGGCCGCGCTCGTCTGGCACCCGTCGCTTGCCGCCCTCGCGGCGACGGTCGTGGTCGTGGGGCTGCTGGCCCTGGCCCGGATGCTCGCCGGACCGGCGCTCGTCGGCCCGACGGCGCAGTGGGCGGGTACCGAACGCCGGCGGGGTCCTGAACCCGGAACCCCTGCGCTCGAGCTCTCGGTCATCGTCCCGTACTACAACCCGGGCGACGCGTTGCGTCAGAACGTCCTCGCGCTCGTCGACGCGCTCGAGGCGGAGAGGGTCGACTTCGAGGTCGTGGCCGTGTCCGACGGGTCGACCGACGGCTCCGAGCAGCTGATCGAGGACCTCGGCGATCGTGTGCGCACGGTCGTGCTCGGTCGCAACCGGGGCAAGGGCGCGGCGCTCTGCGCGGGCCTCGAGGTGTCTCGGGGCCGCTACCTCGGCTTCATCGACGCCGACGGCGACATCCCCCCGGAGCTCTGGCACTCGTTCCTCACCCTGATGGAGCTCTACGAAGCCGACATGATCGTCGGGTCGAAGCGTCACGCACTCTCGGACGTGAGCTACCCACCGGTCCGGCGCGTCTACTCGCGCGTGTTCCAGGCGCTCGTGCACGCGCTGTTCCGAGTCGACGTCACCGACACGCAGACCGGCATCAAGCTGTTCCGGCGGGAGGTGCTCGTCGACGTCCTGCCCTTGCTCGTGGAGGACGGCTTCGTGTTCGACCTCGAGCTGCTGGTCATCGCGCGGCGCCGGCGGTGGCGGCGGGTCATCGAAGCCCCGGTGCGCGTCGAGCATCGCTTCCGCAGCACCATCTCGCTCCGCACCGCGTGGTCGATGCTCTGGCAGACGCTGGTGCTCGCGGGTCGGGTCCACGTGACGCGCAGCTACGACGTCCCCGCCCCCGAGCCGGTGAGCACGCTGGCCGGAACCGTCGCATGACCGCGACCGCCCCGGCGGCGGCGCGTCCCACCTCGCCCCAGCCGAGCAGCCGCACGCGCGCCCGGCAGCGGAGAGGGGACCGCCTCGCGCTGCTCGTACCGAGCCTCGTCGCGGGCATCGTGACCTTCTGGTGGTTCCCCTGGGACCGCTTCCTCGCCGCCGGCGACGTGACGCCGTTTCTCCGCGCGGGTGAGAGCAACGAGCTGTTCGACCTCTGGAACCACCAGGCGAGCGGGGCCGGATCCACGTCCACGGCCGTGGCGCGGGCGTTGGAGGTGCTGCTCCTCCGGGTCACCGGGTGGTTCGGCGGATCCGAGATGGTGGCCCAACACCTCTTCTACGCCCTCGTGATGGCGTTCGCAGCGTTCGGTGCGGCTTACCTGGCGCGCGCGTTCGTGCGCGACCCGCTCGCAGTCGCGGCCGCGGGCCTGCTCGGAGCGTTCAACGTGTTCGTGCTCATCCATCTCCCCAACCCACTGACGATGATCTGGCTGGGGATCGTCGGTACGTGCGGAGGGATGCTCGTCCGGGTCGCGCGCGGGGCGCCGATGTCACCGGTGGTGTTCGCGGTGGTGACCCTCGCCGCCTCGTACCTTTCGCTCAACCCTCCGCTGCTCGCGACGGCGTCACTCGTGCTGCTCGCGGTGGCGAGCGGCGCGAGCCTGCTCGTCGGCTCGGGCGGTGCCCGCCGCGCATGGCGGTTCCTCGGCCGGGCGGCGCCGTGGGTGCTCGGCCTCAACTTCTGGTGGATCGTCCCGACGGTGCTCGCCACCGTCGCCCGGGAGGGCCTCGCGGTCTCGGCCGTCACGCGGGTGGAGGACTGGTCGTGGTCGCACGCACGCAACTCGATCCCGAACGTGCTCTCGTTCACCGCGGACTGGGGCTGGGTGCATCGGGAGTACATGCCCTACGCCGAGACCCTCGACGCGTACCCGGTGAGCCTCCTGCGCTGGACGCTGCCGCTCCTCGCGGTCGCCGCGCTCTTCCTCGTGCGGGGCCAGCGGCGGGTGGCGGCGTGGACGCTGGTGGGGGCGAGCGTCGTCGCCACGTTTCTCGCGAAGGGCCTGCACTGGCCGTTCGAGGGGGTGAATCTCTGGGCGTACCACCACCTGCCCGGGCTCTGGCTGCTGCGCGATCCGGTGAGCAAGGTCGGCGGCGTGCTGGTGCTGTCGATGGTCGTCCTCGCGGCGATGACCGTCGAGACGGTCCTCGCCCGCTGCGCCGAGGCGACGTCGCGACGGCTCGCGCGCGGCGCGGCGATCGCGCTTGCCGGCGCGGTCTGCCTCGCACTGGCGTTCCCGTACCCGTTGTGGCTCGGCCGGATCGGACCCGACGGTCGCGGCGGGCTGCCGTCGGCGCGGGTGTCGGTACCCGAGGCCTGGCACCACGTCGCCGCGGCGGTGAACGCGTCGTCACAGCCGGGCAAGGCCCTCGTGCTCCCGCTCGACCCCTACTACCAGGTCACGACCTCATGGGGGTTCCACGGCGCCGACACGCTCCCGTCCCAGCTCGTCGAGCGGCCGGTGCTGTCGCTCCTGCCCGACGGGTACTTCAAGCCGGCGGGCGCGCTGCCCGAGATGCTGCGCACGCTGGAAGACGACCTGCTTCGGGGCGAGGGCGACCGCGCGGCGAAGCTGCTGCAGCTGCTCGGCGTGTCCCACGTGATCCTCCGCAGCGACCTGGCCGAAGGTCAGGTGGTGCGCTCTGTCTCCGATCGGGATCGGCTCGCGCTCGGCCTGGCGCTCACGCCGGGGGTCGGCTCGCCGCGGCCGTTCTCCGTCGCCGACGTGTACCCGCTGACGGCGCCGGCGGCGATCGTGTGGGCGCCGAGCGAGGTGCACGGGATCGTGCGACGCGACGAGGCACGGATGGTCGACGCGCTCGCCGCGCTGCCGACGGACGCGGCCGCGGTCGCGCCGGGCGACGCGCCGATCGACGCGCTCTCGTGGGAGGCGCCCGACCGGACGAGTGCCGGGGTGGGCTTCGAGCTCCGGCGCGGGCGGCGCTACGAGGTCGGGCTGGCGGACACCACGCCGACCCGCTACCAGCTCCGGGTGGTGGAGCGGGGGCAGCAGGCGATGGCGCGCGTGTTCGACCCGGTCAACCTGACGTTGGACGGCGAGGTCGTCGGGGCCGCGCCCGTGCAGACGATCCCGCTGCGCAGCGGAGCCGTGCGGGCAGTGGCGGTGGGTGACCGGATAATGATGGTGGAGCGCGGGCTGGCGGAGCTCGACGTGGTCGGGCCGACGACGGTGCAGGCGTTCGGCGCGTCCGCGCCGGCGGCCCGCGGCGACCGCTTCGGTCCGGTCGGCGAGTGCGGCCCACGTGCAGAGGGGTCCCCGTCACCGACGAGCTCGCGGATTCCCGACGGGCGGCGCCTCCGCGCGGACGGCGTCCTCGCGTGCGTCACCTTTCCCGGTCCCTCGCTGTCGCCCGAGGATCTCTACCGCGTGCGCTTCGAGGCGCGCGGGTCTGCGGACGGTGCCCTGCGTGCGTGCCTCTGGATGAACGGGCCGGGCGGGTGTGCCGAGATGCCCGCGCTGGAGAGCACCAGGGAGTGGAGCCGGTTCGAGGCCGCGGTCCGGGTCGCGCCGGGGACGACCGGCCTGACGCTGTACCTGTACGCGAACGGTACCGGCGGTCCGGTCGTGGGCCAGTACCGGGACGTCTCGATGGTGCCGCTGGAGTTCGTCGGGGAGGGCCAGGTCGAGCCGGTGTCGCGCGAACCCGAGATCCGGTACCTCGAGGGTGGCGACCACCGGACGGCGCTCATTCAGCCGATCGCCAGCTCGGCGCTCGTCGCCGACTCGCCACTCGGAGACTGCCAACGGCTGGACGACCGCTCGTTCGCGGAGGCGGGCCTGGCGGTCGAGCCGATCGAGCGCGGCGTGCAGCTGCGGGCGCGGGCCCACTCGGCGTGCGTGACGGCGGCGATCCCGGCGGAGGTTGCAGCGGGCCAGGTCGCGCTCTCGATGGAGGTGCGCACGGTGAGCGGGCGCGCCGCGCGCGTCTGCCTCTGGCAGGAGGGGCCGAACCGGTGTGCGACGCTCGCGGCGCTGCCCGCGAGCCCGGGCTGGCGACCCTACCGGGTCGAGGTGACCCTGGAGCCCGGCACCACCTCGGCTCGCCTCTACCTCTACGCCGACGGTGTCGACGGCGGGACCGTGGTCGAGTACCGGGATCTCGCGGCCCGTCCGGTGGCCCCCGAGATCGTGAACATCAGGCCCGCCGTGCCGAGTGCCTCGACGCCGACCGTGCAGTGGGAGCAGGACGGCGGGTCGCGGTTCTCGGCCCGGGTGGCCGGCGGCCCGTATCCCGCGGTGGTCGTGCTCGACGAGTCGTTCGGCTCCGGCTGGCAGGTGGACGGGGCGGAGGTCCGCGGTCACACGGAGGTCAACGGGTACGCGAACGCCTGGGTGCTCGCGTCGGGCGGCGCGCTCTCGATCCGGTACGGGCCCAACGCCTGGGCGAGGGCCGCGCTCTGGGTCTCGGTGGCCGTGGCCCTCCTCGCGGTCGGGCGCACGGTCTGGCGGCGCCGGCGCAGCCGCGCGCTGCCGCTCGTCGAGCCGCCCTCCCCGCCGCCGGCCCACTAGGCTGATTGCTTCGAGGCGGGCGCGAGCGACGGGAGCCGAGCAGCGGTGGAAGTCGAGATCGGGATCGGCAAGTCGGGTCGGCGGGCGTACGGGTTCGACGACATCGCGATCGTGCCCAGCCGGCGCACACGGGACCCGGAAGATGTCGACATCTCGTGGGACCTCGACGCGTTCCACCTCGACCTGCCCCTCGTGGCCTCGGCCATGGACGGGGTCGTGTCCCCCAAGACCGCGATCGAGATCGGCCGGCTCGGCGGGCTCGCCTGCCTCAACCTCGAAGGCCTCTGGACCCGCTACGACGACACCGACTCGGTGTTCGAGGAGATCGCAGGCCTCGACCCCGACAAGGCCACCCGCCGGATGCAGGAGCTCTACCAGGAGCCGATCAAGGAAGAGCTGATCGGTCGGCGCATCCGCGAGGTGAAGGACGCAGGTGTGGTCACCTGCGCGTCGCTCACGCCTCAGCGCGTCGAGCAGTACGCCGCGCACGTCCTCGAGGCCGAGCTCGACATCTTGGTGGTGCAGGGCACCGTCGTGAGCGCCGAGCACGTCTCGAAGGACCCCGACCGCCAGCCGCTCAACCTCAAGAAGTTCATCCGCGAGTTCGAGCTGCCGGTGATCGTCGGCGGCTGCGCGAGCTACAGCACCGCGCTGCACCTGATGCGCACCGGCGCCGTCGGCATCCTCGGGGGCGTCGGGCCCGGCCACGCGTGCACGAGCCGCGGCGTGCTCGGCATCGGCGTGCCCCAAGCGACCGCCATCGCCGATGCCGCCGGCGCGCGCATCCGGCACCTCGACGAGACCGGTGTCTACGTCCACGTCATCGCCGACGGCGGGATGCGCACGGGCGGCGACGTCGCCAAGGCGATCGCGTGCGGTGCCGACGCGGTGATGATCGGCTCGCCGCTCGCCGGCGCGTACGAGGCACCCGGACGCGGGTACCACTGGGGCATGGCGACGTTCCACCCCACGCTCCCGCGCGGCGCGCGCGTCCACGCGGGTCAGAAGGGGACGCTGGCCGAGATCCTCGTCGGCCCGGCCCACGACAACGACGGCACCCTCAATCTGTTCGGCGCGCTGCGCACCTCGATGGCCACCACCGGCTACGAGACGGTGAAGGAGTTCCAGAAGGCCGAGGTGATGGTCGCGCCGTCGCTGCAGACCGAAGGCAAGGCACTGCAGCGCGCACAAGGCATCGGGATGGGTCGATAGCGCATTGCACTCCGACCACGACCTCGTCCTCGTCGTCGACCTCGGGGCCCAGTACGCGCAGCTGATCGCCAGACGCGTCCGCGAGGCCCACGTGTACTCGGAGATCGTGGCGCGCTCGATGCCCGTCGCCGAGATGCTGGCGAAGGAGCCGAAGGCGATCATCCTCTCCGGTGGTCCGGCCTCGGTGCACGTCGACGGCGCGCCGTCGGTCGACCCGTCGCTCTACGACGCGGGCGTCCCCGTGCTCGGCATCTGCTACGGCGCGCAGCTCGTCGCGCGCGACCTCGGGGGCGAGGTCGCCAAGACTGGTCGGGGCGAGTACGGCCGCACCGATCTTGCCGTCGCCGAGGCCGGGCCGCTGTTCCGCGAGCAGCCGGTCGAGCAGGTCGTGTGGATGAGCCACTTCGACACGATCACCAAGGCCCCCCCCGGGTTCCGAGTGCTCGCGGCCACCGCCGACACCCCGGCGGCCGCGTTCGGTGACCCGGAACGGGCCGTCTACGGCGTGCAGTTCCACCCGGAGGTGGTGCACACCGAGCAGGGCCAGGAGGTGCTCAAGGCGTTCCTGTACGAGGTTGCCGAGTGCCGGCCGACGTGGACGAACGTGTCGATCATCGAGCACGCGGTCGCCGAGATCCGGGCCCAGATCGGTGCCGAGCAGGTGATCTGCGGGTTGTCCGGCGGGGTCGACTCGGCGGTCGCGGCCGCGCTGGTGCACAAGGCGGTGGGCGACCAGCTCACGTGCGTGTTCGTCGACACCGGGCTGCTGCGCCTGGGCGAGGCCGAGCAGGTGGAGGACACGTTCCGCCGCCAGTTCCACGTCGACCTCGTGCACGTGAAGGCGGCCGACCGGTTCCTCGGCGCCCTGAACGACGTCATCGAACCGGAACGCAAGCGCAAGATCATCGGCGAGACGTTCATCCGCGTGTTCGAGGAGGTCGCCCGCGATCTGTCCGACGTGCGCCTCCTGGTACAGGGAACGCTCTACCCCGACATCGTCGAGTCGGGTGGTGGCGACAACGCGGTGATCAAGAGCCACCACAACGTCGGCGGGCTGCCCGAAGACATGGACTTCGAGCTGGTCGAGCCGTTGCGCAACCTGTTCAAGGACGAGGCGCGCGCCGTGGGCGAGGAGCTGGGCCTCCCCGAGGAGATCGTGTGGCGCCAGCCGTTCCCGGGGCCGGGGCTGGGTGTGCGGATCATCGGCACGATCACGCCCGAACGGGTGGAGATCCTCCAGCGCGCAGACGCGATCGTCGTCGAGGAGATCCGCAGGGCCGGGCTGTACCGGGAGATCTGGCAGAGCTTCGCGGTGCTGCCCGCCGTGCGCACGGTCGGCGTCATGGGCGACGATCGCACCTACGCGTACCCGATCGTCATCCGCGCGGTCACCAGCGACGACGCGATGACCGCCGACTGGGCGCGCCTTCCCTACGAGGTGCTCGAGCGGATCGCGAGCCGCGTGATCAACGAGGTGCCGGGCGTGAACCGCGTCGCGTACGACGTCACCAGCAAGCCTCCCGGCACGATCGAGTGGGAGTAGCTGCTCGCCCGGTATTCGGTCCCCGCCTGGGTTCAGCGCGAGCCGCGGTGAGGTGCCACCCTGCGTGGTCGGCGACGACCGGAGCGCGGCCGGCCGCGTCTAGGCTGTAGCCGAGTATCATACGCAAATTGTCTTGTATATCCGTTTTAGGGGGACTCATGCGGCGATGGGCTGGGCTCGCGCTGGCGGCCGCGATCGTCGTAGGCAGCAGCGGTTGCGCGTTCGTGGCTCGCTCGGCCGTCTCCCCGAGCGGTCAGCAGCCCGAGGTCGGGTCGGTGAGCTTCGGTTCGGCGCTCAGCTCGGACGGACGCTTTGCCGTGTTCCAGTCCGACGCCGAGAACCTCACGGCGGGGGCTGACGCCAACGGGCTCACCGACGTGTTCCTGCGCGATCACGTGGCCGGCGTGACGGAGCGCATCAGCGTCGGCTGGGACCTCGCGAACGACCCCGATCCCAACAACGAGAGCCTCGCGGGTCCGGGCGCGGTCTCCACGAACGGGCGATACGTCGTCTTCGAGTCAGTCGCGGACAACCTGGTTGCCGACGACACGAACGGCGCGTCCGACGTCTTCGTGCGAGATCGACAGACGCAGACGACCGTTCGCGTGCTCGGCAACAACGAGACCGAGCCCGACGACGGTTCTCATCATCCGTCGATCAGTGCCGACGGAGCGTTCGTGGCGTTCGAGTCCTTCGCGGGCAACCTCATCGACGTCGACGAGAACGGCTTCCGGGACGTCTTCGTGTGGAATCGCGCGACCGGCGCGGTCGCCCGGATGAGCCAGCGCGGCAACGGCGTCGAAGGTGAGGGCGAGTCCTACGAACCGATGATCGACCCTGCGGGTCGTTACGTGGCCTTCGCGTCGGCGGCTCCGAACCTGATCACCGGCGACACGAACGAAGCGGAGGACGTCCTGGTCAAGGATCGTTCGGGCGGCACGTTGTCACGCGCGAGCCTTACGAGCGCGGGACTCCAGGCGAACTCGAGCTCGATGACCCCGTTCATCGCCGGCGCTGGACGCTACGTGTTGTTCGCGTCGTATGCGACCGACCTCGTGACCGGGGACACCAACGGTCTGCTGGACGTCTTCGTCCGTGACCGGGTGGCGGGCACGACCGAGCGCGTGAGTGTCGCCGGAGACGGATCCCAGGCCTTGGGGAGCGGCATCAGCGTTCCGGGTGGCATCAGTGGGGACGGACGCTTCGCGCTGTTCTCGACCACGGGCACCAGCTTGATTGCCGCGGGCCAGAGCGCGTCGCTGCCGGTCGCGCTGGTGCGCGACCGCACCGGTGGGCGAACGCTGAAGGTCACATCCCGGGCCGACGGGAACTTGCTCGACGAGGGCTTCCTCGGTTCGATCAGCGACGACGGTCGGTACTTGCTGCTCGCGTCGCGGGATGTGTCCGCCGTCGAGCCCGACGGAAACGGGTCCACGTTCGACGTGTTCTTGCGATCGACGGTCAATCCCTTGGTCCTGGGGCTGTCCCCCGCGAGCGTTCCACGGGGAGCATCGACCACGGTGTCGTTCCTCGGCACCGACCTTGCTCCCGGGTCGACGATCCTGCTCGGTGAGGGAGTGAGCGTCACCAACGTCGTCTTCGTGAGTCCGTCGCAGATCGAGGTCTCGATCTCGGTCGCCCCGAACGCAGTCCCAGGACCGCGAACTCCGTTGCTGGTCGACAACGGCTCGGGTGCGGGACCGGCATCGGGAGGCGTGGCCTTCTTGCCGGACGCCTTCGCGGTCATCTAGGTGCGGGCACTCGTCCAGCGCGTGGCGCGCGCGTCGGTCACCGTCGACGGGGCCACGGTGGGGGAGATCGGGCCGGGGCTCTGCGTGCTCGTGGGCGTCACGCACGACGACACCGACGCGACGGCCGCGAAGCTCGCCGACAAGGTCGCGAACCTGCGGGTGTTCGCCGACGAGGCGGGGGCGATGAACCGCTCCCTGCTCGAGATCGGCGGCGCCGCGCTCGTGGTCAGCCAGTTCACCCTCTACGCCGACACCCGCAAGGGCCGGCGGCCCTCGTGGGGCGCTGCCTCGCCCCCCGAACACGCGGAGCCGCTGGTGGAGGTGTTCACGACCGCCCTGGGTGATCTCGGCGTCACGGTCGCGACCGGCCGGTTCCGCGCCGACATGCAGGTGGACCTGGTCAACGACGGGCCCGTCACCCTGATGATGGAGACGTGAGCGGCAGGAGCCGGTAGCGTTCCTGGCCTCGTGGAACGGATCGAGTCCGCCCACAGCCTCTGGCTCTTCGACACCGAGCGCAAGCGCTTCCGGCGTCTCCCGCGCGGTGTTGACCCCGACTCCCTCGCGCTCGACGTCGACTGGGAGTCGTACCACGCGCTCGACGTCGACGAGGCCACCGGTGCGTTCACGGTGACCCTCGACGAGGCCGGGACGCGCCTGCTGCGCGCCTTTCGCGCGGCGCCGGAGCCGGCGAACGGGCGCCCGCCCGATGTCACCACCACCGAGCTGCGCATCCCCGACCAGGGAACCTGAGCCCCGCGCCGGACGGCGGTCCGGACATCGAACGTCTGTACGATGGCCGCACCATGACGTTCGCCTCCCAACACGAGGAGCTCCTCTCGGGGCTCAACCCGGTCCAGTACGAGGCCGTCACCGCACCCGACGGTCCGGTGCTCGTGATCGCGGGCGCGGGATCGGGCAAGACCCGCCTGCTCACCCACCGGGTCGCGTACCTCATTGCGGAACGCAACGTCTCGCCGTTCGAGATCCTCGCCATCACGTTCACCAACAAGGCGGCGGGGGAGATGAAGGAGCGCGTCGGTGCGCTCGTCGGTCCGGTCGCGCAGAAGATGTGGGTCTCCACGTTCCACTCGGCGTGCGCGCGCATCCTGCGCCGGGAGGCCACGCTGCTCGGCTACCGCACGTCGTTCTCGATCTACGACGACGCCGACGCCAACCGCCTCGTCGACTACGTGCGGCGCGACCTCGACCTCGACCCCAAGCGCTTCCCGCCCCGCCGGCTGCACGCCTCGATCTCGGCCATGAAGAACGAGCTCGTCACCGCCGAAGAGGCGAAGGCCAAGGCGATGACGCCCCACGAGGTGCACGTCGCCGACGTGTACGAGGAGTACCAGAAGCGCCTCGCCGAGGCCTCCGCGGTCGACTTCGACGATCTCCTGCTGCTCGTCGTGCGCCTGTTCCGGGAGCACCTCGACGCGCGGGCACGTTGGCAGCACCGGTTCCGCCACGTCCTGGTCGACGAGTTCCAGGACACGAACGTCGTGCAATGGGAGATCGTGCGCCTCCTCACCGAGGGCCACCGCAACTGCATGGTGGTCGGCGACGCCGACCAGAGCGTCTACGGCTTCCGGGGCGCGGACTACCGCAACCTGATGCGCTTCGAGGAGGCGTTCCCCGACGCGTCGGTGATCGTGCTGGACCAGAACTACCGGTCCACCCAGCGGATCCTCGACGCGGCCAACGCGGTGATCGCCAACAACGCGTCCCACCGTCCGAAGCACCTGTGGACCGAGCAGGTGGGCGGGGAGCTCATCGTTCGCTACCAGGCCGAGGACGAGCACGACGAAGCCGCGTTCGTGGTGCACGAGCTCAATCGGCTCACCGATGGCGAGGGCGTGCGCTTCTCCGACGTCGCGGTCTTCTACCGGACCAACGCACAGAGCCGGGTGGTCGAGGAGTCGCTGGTGCGGGCGGGCATCCCGTACCGGATCATCGGTGGCACGAAGTTCTACGACCGCCGTGAGGTGAAGGACGCGCTCGGGTACCTCCGTGCGCTCGTGAACCCCGACGACGAGGTCGCGTGGAAGCGCATCGTCAACGTCCCGAAGCGCGGTGTGGGTGACACGTCGGTGCGCAAGGTCGATGCATACGCGCAAGGTGCCGGCGTCGTGTTCCGGGAGGCGCTGCGCGACGGCGCCGCGGCGGGCGTCACCGGCAAGGCGCTCGGCGGCATTCGTGACCTGCTCGGCGTGATGATCGGGCTCGAGGAGCTCGCGGCCGCGGCGGGCGTCGCCGAGGTGCTCGAGGCGATGCTCGAGCGCACCGGCTACCTGGCCGAGCTCGAGGCCGAGCAGACGATCGAGTCGCAGGGTCGGATCGAGAACCTGGCCGAGCTGGTGGGCGTCGCCCGCGAGTTCGACGACCAGATCGACGCCGGCGACGTCTCGGGGCTGGTCGCGATCGCCGGGGTCGAGCAGGCCACCGAGCCGCCGCTCGGCCTGGCCCGCGTCCAGGCGTTCCTCGAGGCCGTGTCGCTCGTGACCGACTTCGACGACGCCGACGGCGAGGAGTCGCTCGTCACGCTGATGACGCTGCACGGTGCGAAGGGGCTGGAGTTCCCGGTGGTGTTCCTCACCGGGATGGAGGACGGGATCTTCCCGCACATGCGCGCGCTCGGCGACCCGGAGGCGCTCGAGGAGGAGCGGCGCCTCTGCTACGTGGGCATCACCCGGGCGCGGGAGCGGCTGTACCTGTGCCACGCCTGGTGCCGCCAGCTCTTCGGCGCGACCGACTACTACCCGCCGAGCCGGTTCCTCGGCGAGATCCCCGAGGAGCTCGTGCACGCGCAGGGCGAGGAGCGGCGGCGCGGTCGCGGCGGCTCGCCCGGTACGCACCGCGACGCGGTCGTGTCCGCGGCGATGTCGAGCGCGAGCCGCGAGCCGGAGGGCGCGCGCGGTGCCGAGGGCATCGGGCTGCGGGTGGGCGACGACGTCGCGCACGAGAAGTTCGGCGAGGGTGTGATCCTCGACGTGATCGGATCGGGCGACAAGGCCGAGGCCGTCGTGCGCTTCCGCGACGCCGGGGAGAAGCGGCTCCTCCTCGCCTGGGCCCCCCTCCAGAAGCTCTAGGCCACAACCCTCACCCCCTTCCCCCAGTTTGTGCGCTGAGGAGCGCATACCGCTCCTCCGGCATCAATCCCGGCTGGCCAGGGCGTCGAGCTCCTAGTTGGGGCCGCCCGGTGCCCGTGGTGCCGGGACCACCTCGGTGAGGTCCACCACGAGCTTGCCCTTGTTGGTGCCCCGGTCGGGCACCTCGGTGCGGTAGCGGGCCAGCTCCGCGACTTCGAGCCGCTCGTCGTCGCAGTCGACGAAGCCGCCTTTCGACTCGGCCCAGCGCACGTGGCAGTCGCCCCGGCCGGGCTGTCGGACGAGCACCGCGACGAGCTGGCCGTCCTCGAGCGTCACCCAGAAGCCGCTGTCTCCGGTGGATCCGGCGTAGTTGATCGGACCTTCGGCCTCGATGTCACGGCGGAGCGCCTTCGCGTCGCCGAAGGGCACCGGCTGATCGTAGAGCTGGCCGTCGCTGCCTCCGCCACGGGAGGTCAGCGCCAGGAGCATCACCAGGATCACCAGGCCGGCGGCGATCACGGCCCCAGCCGCACCGACGAGCAGTCGCGTGTCCTTGCGTGTGATCGCCACTGGCGCAGTGTCGTCACTGGTCCGAGGTGGAGTCCAGCCGGGTGCCTGGGTAGGGTTTCCGGCGCATGCAGCGGCGGTACCGGGTGGTCATCGCGAAGCCCGGCCTCGACGGGCACGACCGCGGGGCCAAGGTGATCGCGCGCGCGCTCCGGGACGCCGGGTTCGAGGTGATCTACACGGGCCTGCACCAGACGCCGGAGCAGATCGCCGAGACGGCCCTCCAGGAAGATGCCGACGCGGTCGGGCTGTCGCTGCTCTCGGGCGCGCACATGACGCTGTTCCCGCGGGTCATCGAGCTCTTGCGCGAGCGTGGGCTGGGCGACGTCGTCGTGTTCGGCGGGGGGATCATCCCCGATGCCGACATCCCCGCTCTCCAGGAGATGGGGGTCGGCGCGCTCTTCACCCCGGGGGCCGCGCTCGCGTCGATCAGCGAGTGGCTCGAGGCCGCGCTCGACCGGCGTGAGGCCGCCTGACCGCCGACCCACCCGTCCATCAAGGAGCACCGTGGACCTGTTCGAGTACCAGGGCAAGCAGTTCTTCGCGCGCTACGGCATCCCCGTGTCCGACGGCGACGCAGTCGCGACGGTCGGCCAAGCCGTCGCCACCGCCGAGCGCATCGGCTACCCGGTGGTGGTCAAGGCCCAGGTACAGGTCGGCGGGCGCGGCAAGGCCGGTGGCATCAAGCTCGCGTCGAACGCGGAGGAAGCCCGCGAGCACGCGTCGAACATCCTCGGAATGGACATCAAGGGCCATCGTGTCGACATCGTCTGGATCGAGCGCGCGAGCGACATCGCCGAGGAGTACTACGCGAGCTTCACGCTCGACCGCGCCGCGAAGCTGCATCTCGGGATGCTGTCCGCGCAGGGCGGGGTCGAGATCGAGGAGGTCGCGGCCACCGATCCCGACGCGATCGCGAAGATCCACGTCGACCCGGTCGACGGGCTCACCGAGGTGCAGTGCCGTGCGTGGGTGGCCGCTGCGAACCTCAACCCCGCGGCCACCGAGGGCGCGGTCGACATCTTGACGAAGCTCTACACCGCGTACGCCGAGGGCGACGCCGACCTCGTCGAGATCAACCCGTTGATCCTCACGCCCGACGGTCGTGTTCACGCGCTCGACGCCAAGGTGAGCCTCGACGACAACTCGGTCTTCCGCCATCCCGACTACGAGGTCTACGACGCCACCCAGGTGCGCGACGCACGGGAGCAGATGGCCCACGAGCGTGATCTCCAGTATGTGGGGCTCGACGGTTCGGTCGGCATCATCGCCAACGGCGCCGGCCTGGCCATGAGCACCGTCGACATCGTGAGCCAGGTCGGTGGCAAGCCGGCCAACTTCCTCGACATCGGCGGCGGCGCCAACGCCGACGTGATGGCCGGCGCGCTCGAGGTGATCCACAGCGACCGCAACGTCCGGTCGATCTTCATCAACATCTTCGGGGGCATCACGAAGGGAGAAGAGGTCGCGAACGGGATCGTTCAGGCGCTCGAGCGGGTCGCGCTCGACGCTCCGATCGTGATCCGCCTCGACGGCACCAACGCGGAGGCGGGGCGCGAGATCCTCGCTCCGCGCCTGTCCGACAAGCTGCAGATGCAGCCCACCATGCTCGAAGCGGCGCGCACCGCCGTCGAGCTCGCACGAGACGAAGCCGCCCAGGCCGCCGGTACTCGGTCGCTGTCGGCGGCGGAGTCGACCATCCAAGGCGCAAAGGGAGGGGCTCGGTGAGCGTCTTCGTCGACGAGAACACGAAGGTCGTCTACCAGGGACTCACCGGTTCGCAGGGCCGCTTCTACGGCAAGCTCAACCGCGAGTACGGCACGCAGGTCGTCGCGGGCACCAACCCGAAGAAGGCAGGTGAAGAGGTCGACGGGGTGCCGATCTTCGCCAACGTCGGCGCCGCGGTGCGCGCCACCGGTGCGAACGCCTCGTGCATCTTCATCCCCGCGCCCGGTGTGCGCGACGCAGTCATCGACGCGGCCGAGGGCGGTGTGAAGTTCATCGTGGTCATCACCGAGGGCGTGCCCGCGCACGACGAGGCCTGGTTCTACAACAAGCTTCGGCGCGACTTCCCCGACGTGCGCCTGCTCGGCCCGAACTGCCCGGGGATCATCAGCCCCGGCAAGGCCAACATCGGCATCACCGCCGGCCACATCGCGAAGCCGGGTGGGCCGGTAGGGATCGTGAGCCGCTCGGGCACGCTCACCTACCAGGCGCTCTACGAGCTCCAGCAGAAGGACATCGGTGTCACCACCTGCGTGGGAATCGGCGGCGACCCGGTGCCGGGAACCTCGTTCATCGACTGCCTGCGCGCGTTCGAGGCCGACCCCGAGACCAAGGCCGTGATGATGTTCGGCGAGATCGGTGGCTCGGCCGAGGAAGAGGCGGCCGCGTTCGTGAAGTCGTCGATGACCAAGCCGGTCGTGTCCTACATCGCGGGTGTCACCGCACCGCCGGGCAAGAAGATGGGCCACGCGGGCGCGATCGTCTCGGGGGGCAAGGGCACTGCCGCGGCGAAGATGGACGCGTTGCGCGACGCCGGGGTGAAGGTGGGCCTCAACCCCACCGAGGCCGGCGAGCTGATGGCCGGCATCGTCGCCGCGTTCTGACCACGCGGTTCGCCCGACTCAGACGCTGGGCCCCGGCGGGCTCGCAGGTGCCGCGCCCTGCTCCTTCATCGACAGGAAGCCACCGGCGGCGAGCGCCGCGGTGCTGAGCAGCCCGATGTAGAGGCCGAACGTGGTGAAGTCGCTGTTCGAGAGCCACTTGAGCAACACGAGCAGGAAGGCGATCCCTCCTGCGATCGTGTGCACCATCCCCCAGGCGAGATTGCCGAGCTTGTCGGGGAACTCGACGACCTCGAGACGGTGCAGGATCACCTGCACGCCCATCGCGACACCGATCAGGATCGCGAGGATCGAGAAGAAGCTGTCGGGCGCACCCCATCCGTTCTTCGAGTGCGAGCCGAAGGGCCCGAGGTCGACGCTGTACCACGGCAGGATCGAGTCGACGAGCAGGACGATGGCAGCGATGACGATCACGCGCTCGCCGACGGTCAGGTTCTTGAGCTTGTCCACGGTAGCTACCTCCCGGGTAGGCCGCGTCAGTCAATCACGGAACCCGGGGCGCTGCACGGATTCCGATGCCGGTGCGTTCAGCGTCCCTTCTTGATCGCCATCACCTTGTCGTTGCCGTTGCCGGAGTGCTGCACGTTCACGAACAGGGTCCGGGGATCCTTTCCGAAGTAGATGCCGGTTCCCTCGGCGGTGTGGTCGCCGAGCGACGCGAACAGGAAGAGCTCGTCGGCATCGCCGTCGCGGTCTCGGTCGGGTGAGGCGACCCACACGTCGCTCGGACTGTTGTCCTCGATGACCCAGAGCTTGCGGCCGGGTCCCTCGGCCAGGTTGTCGGGGTTCTGGAAGCCCGTCACGCGAGCGTCGTGGTTCTCGGCCGGCGCGTTGGTTCCGACCGCGACGAACTCGGACACCTCGCGTCGCTTCAGGTCGATCGCGAGCACGCGGCCCGCCGTCTCACCCTCGTCGGCATCGGTGATCGCGGCGTAGAGCGTGGAGCCGATCATCTCGAGGTCCTCGGGCCGCGCGTAGCCGGTCGCGCCGACCGCGTCGGCCGCGGCCCGCGCGTCAGCGGCCGCGGCCTCCCCGTCGAGCAGCGCCCAGGTGAAGGCGCCGGTGCCGTACGACGATCCCGGCTCGGTGACCTTCAGCGCGTACAGGCGCCCGTTCGACAGATCGCCAGGCCGTTCGGGCACGAACTTGTAGATCGAGCCACCCATGAACTCGTCGACCACGTACACGTTGCCCTTCGCGTCCATCGTGATGCCCTCGTGGGCCATGGCGCCGACAGCCGGACGCTCGACCGCGGTGCCCTTCGTCGGGTCGCGCCGGTCGAGCCGGATCTCGAAGAAGCGGCCGCCCTCGATCTCCTCGCCCACGAGCAGCGTCCGCCACGGCGTCCAGTGGATGCCGTCGACGGCGGTCCAGTCTGCGCCCTGGGCGACGACCGACGCCTCACCGGTGCGCAGGTCCACCACCGAGACCGAGCCGCCACCGGGCGCGCCGCGCACCTCGTGGGTGGAGTAGAGGTAGCGGCCCGCGCGCCGGCCCGTCTCGTTGACGGTGTTCATGTCGTACCAGTCGTGCTGGCCGGGGTAGATGTCGAGGTCGTGCTCGTCGACGACGACCTCCTGGCGGTAGCCGACGGGCACCGTCCACGGTGCGTCGAGGTCGACGGCGGGGTCGTAGGCCGATCCGGAGATCGGGGTGAAGCCCATCGGTCCCGTCTCGGAACCCTTCGCGCTGCTGGGCGTGGCCAGCGCGACGACGGCCGCCGCCACGGCGATCCCGGCCACGCCGACGCGTGCCATGCGAGAACTCCGAGCCATCGGTTGCCCCCCAACGTCGAGTGGCCGCAGGCTACGGCAGCGTCGTGCGCACCGTCGGGAATGGCCCCGGGCGTGCAACGGGCGCCCACCCAGCCGCGTAGAGCGGCGAGGGTGGGCGCCCGTCTGGAGCCCTGCCTGCGCCCGGCCGGAGCCGGGCGCGGTCCCCGGAAGGGTCAGACCGCCCCGCCCGGCGCGTGGGGCTGCTGGGTCGGTGCCGGCGCGTGCTCCTCACGCATCCTGAGGAAGCCGCCGACCGCGAGCCCGATCGTGCAGAGCATGCCGACGTACAGGCCGATCGCGGTGTAGTCCGTGTTGCTCATCCACTTCACGAAGACGAGCAGCGTCGCCAGGCACCCGGCAACGAGGTGCACCACGCCCCAGCTCACGCCACCGACGTGCTCGGGCAGGTGCGTCACCTCGAGCCGGTGCAGCAGGATGCCGGTCGCCATCGCGATCCCGATGAGGATCGCGACGATCGACATGAACTGGTCGGGCTCGCCCCAACCGTTCTTCGAGTACGAGCCGAACGTGCCGAGGTCGATGCTGTACCACGGCAGGAACGAGTCGAGGAAGAGGACCGCCGCCGCGGCGAGGATCACCCGCTCGCCGAGGTTGGTCTCCTTGAGCTTGTCCATTGCTGACCTCCGGTGGCCCACCCCCGGGGGTGGTCGCCACGGTCGTGGCGCCGGCGGGACCCATTTCCTGCCGGATCGTCCGCTCCGCGCATCGGCACACCAGCGGGCTAGGTTGAGCCTCGATGCGGATCGGGGTCTTGGCGTCGGGCAGCGGGACGATCCTGGCGGCCCTCCTGGACGCGGATCTCCCGATCGTCGTGGTCCTCGTGGATCGGCCCTGCGCTGCCACCGAGCGGGCTCGCGCCGCCGGGATCGCCGCCGAGATCGTCGAGCGCGACTCGTTCGGCGACGACTTCGACCGGCTCGCCTACACCCACCGGGTGGTCGACGTCCTGGAGCGCTACGGGGTCGACCTGGTGGCCATGGCCGGTTTCGGGACCATCCTGGAGAAGCCGATCCACGACGCGTACCCGGGTCGGATCGTCAACACCCACCCGGCGTTGCTGCCCGCGTTCAAGGGCTGGCACGCAGTGGAGGACGCGCTCGCCGCGGGAGTGAAGGTCACCGGCTGCACCGTCCACTACGCGACGCTCGAGGTCGACGACGGGCCGATCCTCGCCCAGGAGCCGGTGCCGGTGCTGCCCGACGACACGGTCGAGTCGCTCCACGAGCGCATCAAGGAGGTCGAGCGCCGTCTCTATCCCACGGTGCTCGCGCAGCTGGTCGCCAACGAGGAAGGTCGCGCCTGATGCCCCGCGCGTTGCTGTCGGTGTACGACAAGTCCGGGATCGCCGAGCTCGCGGGTGGACTGCACGATCTCGGCTGGGAGCTGGTGTCGAGTCGCAGCACCGCGGCGGCGATCGCCGAAGCCGGACTGCCCGTCACCGACGTGGCCGACATCACCGGCGTGCCTCCGATCCTCGACCACCGCGTCGTCACGCTCCATCCGAAGATCCACGGTGGCTTGCTCGCCGATCCCACGAGTGCCACGCACCGGGCCGACCTGGACGAGTACGGCATCGCGCCGTTCGACCTCGTGGTGTCGAACCTCTATCCGTTCCACCTCGATCCGTCGGTCGACCTCATCGACATCGGCGGCCCGGCGATGACGCGCGCAGCCGCGAAGAACCACGCGTTCGTCGGCATCGTGACTAGCCCCGACCAGTACGACGCGGTGCTCGTCGAGCTGCGCGAGCACGGCGCGCTGTCCGACGCCACCCGGCGCGCGTTCGCGCTCGAGGCGTTCGCACGCACGGCCGCGTACGACGCGGCGATCGTCGAATGGCTCCAGGCCGGCGAGACCTTGCCGCGCCACCTCGTGCTCCCGCTGACCCGGACCGACGAGACGTTGCGCTACGGCGAGAACCCGCACCAGCAGGGCGCGCGCTACCGGCTGGCGGGTCGGACGAGCTGGTGGGACGGCGTCGCGCAGCACGGGGGGCTCGCGCTGAGCTACCTCAACCTCTACGACACCGAGGCCGCGTGGCAGCTCGCGCACGACCTCGGCGACCGAGCGGTCTGCGCCATCATCAAGCACGCGAACCCCTGTGGCGTCGCGGTTGCCGACGACCTCGCGACGGCGTACCGGCGTGCGCTGGAGTGCGACGAGCGTTCGGCGTTCGGCGGGATCGTGGCCCTCAACCGCCCGATCGACGAGGCCACCGTGGCGGCGATGGTCGCCGGCCCGCAGGCCGACCTGGTGATCGCGCCCGGATACGCAGCCGGCACGCTGGAGGCGCTCACCAAGAAGCGGAAGAACACCCGCCTGCTCGAGGCGCCGGACCCGGGGCGGGAGGCGCTCGAGCTACGCCAGATCTCCGGTGGGTTCCTCGTGCAGGAGGCCGCGCACTTCGCGGCGACGCGCAGCGACTGGCGGGTGGTCACGAAGGCGGCGCCGACCGATGCGCAATGGGCCGATGCCGAGATCGCCTGGCGAGTTTGCGGCCACGTGAAGTCGAACGCCATCGTGCTGGTGAAGGACGGACAGGCGGTGGGGATCGGCGCCGGCCAGCAGAACCGGGTCGAGTCGGGCGAGATCGCGGCCAAGAAGGCGGCCGGACGCGCGGCAGGCGGCGCGTGCGCGTCCGACGCGTTCTACCCGTTCCCCGACGGCGTCGAGGCGGCGGCCGCGGCCGGCGTGGCCGTCGTGGTGCAACCGGGCCGGCCGGCCGGGCCCGGATCCGGTCGCGACGAGGAGATCGTCACCCGCGCGGACGAGCTCGGCCTCGCCATGGTCTTCACCGGTGAACGCCACTTCCTCCACTAGAAGGTTCGATCGATGGCCGCTGTGATGATGCCGGGAGGGCCCGTCGCGGAGGCGGTGTTCGCCGACCTCGTGCCGCGCATCGAGCGGCTGGTCGAGAAGGGCTGCACGCCGGGGCTGGCCACCTTGCTCGTGGGTGACGACGACGCGAGCGCTCGCTACGTCGGCATGAAGCACGCCAAGGCCCAGGAGCTCGGCTGCTCCTCGCGCGACGTTCACCTCGCGAGCGACGCCCGCCAGGCCGACGTGCTGGCGGCGATCGCCGACCTCAACTCGGATCCGGCCGTCGACGCGGTGCTCTTCCAGTACCCGCCGCCTCCTCATGTCGACTTCGACGCCGCGCTGCAGACGCTCGACGCCGACAAGGACGTCGACGGCATCCACCCGCTCAACATGGGACGGCTCGCGCTGTCGATGCCGGGGCCCGTCCCGTGCACTCCCGCGGGGATCGAGGCGCTGCTCGCGCACTACGAGGTGCCCGTCGCGGGGCGGGAGGTGTGCATCCTCGGGCGTGGCGCCACGCTGGGCCGTCCGCTCGCGCTGCTGCTCTCGCAGAAGCGGCCGACGGCGAACGCGGCGGTGACGGTGGTGCACACGGGGGTAGCCGACTGGCCGCGCTACACCAAACGGGCCGAGATCGTGATCGCGGCGGCGGGCGTGCCGGGGATCCTGCAGGCAGAGCACCTCACTCCCGGGTGCGTGGTGGTCGGCGGTGGCGTCCGCTACGAGGGCCGCAAGCTCCTGCCCGACGTCGACGAGCGCTGCGAGGCGGTCGCCGGTTGGATCACCCCCCGGGTCGGCGGCGTCGGCCCCACCACGATCGCGATGCTCTTCCGGAACCTCGTCGAGATCGCCGAGCGGAACGCGGGGCTCGGATGACCACCTGCGGGTTGTGCGGGCGGGCGTACCCGGCCGGCGACCACTGTCCCGACTGCGCGATGACGGCCGGGTTCGGCCCGAATCGTCCGAGCCCGTTCCGGAGTGGGACCCTGTGGGCGATGGCGGCCGGGCTCGTGGTGGTCTACGCGATCACCCTCACCGTCGTCGCGATCACGAGCTGAACGACGAGTACGACGAGAAGGGAGCTCGATGGCCGAGAAGATCACCCTCACCGACGGCGTGCTGACGGTTCCCGACGATCCGATCATCCCGTTCATCGAGGGCGACGGGACCGGTGTCGACATCTGGCCGGCCGCGCAGCTGGTGATGGACGCGGCCGCCGCGAAGCACGGCAAGAAGATCGCCTGGATGGAGGTGCTCGCGGGGGAGAAGGCGTTCAACGAGACGGGGAGCTGGCTGCCCGACGAGACCGTCGAAGCGTTCCGCGACTACCTCATCGGCATCAAGGGCCCGCTCACCACGCCGATCGGCGGGGGGATCCGCAGCCTCAACGTGGCGTTGCGCCAGATCCTCGACCTGTACGTGTGCCTGCGTCCGGTGCGCTGGTTCCAGGGCGTGCCGTCGCCGGTGAAGCACCCAGAGAAGGTCGACATGGTGATCTTCCGCGAGAACACCGAGGACATCTACGCCGGTCTCGAGGTGGAGGCGTTCACAGCCGAAGCCAAAAAGCTGATCGAGGCGCTCTACGAGCAGATGGGCTGGACGATCCGATCCGACAGCGGCGTGGGGATCAAGCCGATCTCGGAGACGGGATCGAAGCGGTTGATCCGCGCTGCGATCGAGTACGCAGTGCGAAAGAGCCGCAAGAGCGTCACGATCGTGCACAAGGGGAACATCCAGAAGTTCACCGAGGGAGCATTCCGCAGCTGGGGCTACGAGCTCACGCGCGACGAGTTCTCCGATGTGGCTGTCGGGTGGGATGACTGCGACGGCCAGCCCGGCGACAAGGTGCTCGTGAAGGACGCGATCGCCGACATTACGCTCCAGCAGGTGCTTACCCGGCCCGACGAGTTCGACGTGATCGCCACGACGAACCTTAACGGTGACTACCTGTCCGACGCGCTCGCCGCGCAGGTCGGCGGCATCGGCATCGCACCTGGTGGCAACATCAACTACGTCACCGGCCACGGGATCTTCGAGGCCACGCACGGCACCGCGCCGAAGTACGCGGGAAAGGACAAGGTGAACCCGGGCTCCGTACTGCTTTCCGGCGTGATGATGTTCGAGCACCTCGGCTGGCAGGACGCGGCCGACGACATCGTGCGCGCGCTCGAGGCCACGATCGCCGACAAGGTCGTCACGTACGACTTCGCCCGGCTGATGGAGGGGGCGACCGAGGTGAAGTGCTCTGAGTTCGCCCAGGCAATCGTCGACCGCCTCTGAGATGATCCTCGCCGAGCTGAACGTCCGGCACACGCGGCGGCACATGCCGACGCGCCGGGTGGCGCTCGACGCGAGCTACCTGCCTGTGCACGGCGCGGCGCACGGCGCGGCGCTGCTCGCGGCCGTTGTCGCCGAGCACGTGACCGGGCTCGACGAGGAGCAAGCCGAGCTGCTGCCTCGGTTCCTGCACGCCGCCCGCCATGGGCTCTCCGTGCCGCGCATCGCCCTGCGCTACCGCCTCCAGACCGACGTGCACGGTCTCGACCGTTCGCGTCACCGGCTGGTGGACGAGCGAGGACACTTGGTGGTCGAGCTCGACGTGCACGGCCGCTCGGCGCCGCAGGTGATCGGTGCGGTGATGGCCGCGGCCGCGATGGGTGCCACGAGTCGACGCCGCGTCCTGCAGGCGATCGAAGCCGCGATCGGACGCCCCGGCGTGATTCCCGAGCCGTTTTGCGTGCGGCGCCTGCTGGACGGGATCCCGGGTGCACCACCTCCCCTTGCCGTAGCCGGGGTGGGCGCGGTGCCCGTCGCGGACGTGATCGACCTGCGGTGGAAGGGCGTGCCGGCTGAGGAGCGCTGGGCGATGGAGGTGCTGGGTCTGGCGCCCGACGCTCGCGACGGACCCCTCGACGCCCACGAGGTGCAGCGGCGGTTCCGGCGCCTGCTGCGAGCCGCGCATCCAGACCACGGCGGCGAGCGAGCCGGCGCGGCGGAGCGCATCGCCGAGCTCAGCGAGGCCCGCGAGCTCCTCCTCACCCGCCACCGCCCCTGACGTTCCAAGCGTCAGGGTCGTCTTGGGCGACCATTCGACCGCGAAGTCGAGGTGGTCCGGGATCGGGCTGTGAACAGGGCGCGCCGCTAGATTCGAAACCATGTCGAAGGCACCCGTCCACGTCACTGTCACCGGCGCTGCCGGTCAGATCGGCTACGCGATCCTGTTCCGCATCGCGTCGGGACAGCTCCTCGGCCCCGATCAGCCGGTCGTGCTGCGTCTGCTGGAGATCGAGCCCGCGATGAAGGCGCTCGACGGGGTGGTGATGGAGCTCGAGGATTGCGCGTTCCCGCTCCTCGCCGGCGTCGAGCCCACCGCCGACCTGAAGAGGGCGTTCGACGGAACGAGCTGGGCGCTGCTCGTCGGCTCGATCCCGCGCAAGGCGGGCATGGAGCGTGGCGATCTGCTCAACGTCAACGGCGGGATCTTCAAGCCACAGGGCCAGGCGATCAACGCGCATGCCGCGTCCGACATCCGGATCCTTGTCATCGGCAACCCGTGCAACACGAACTGCCTCATCACCCGGTCGAATGCCTCCGACGTGCCCGCCGACCGGTGGTTCGCGATGACCCGCCTCGATCAGAACCGCGCGCAGAGCCAGCTCGCGCGGAAAGCCGGCGCGCCGGTCAGTGAAGTCACGAACGTCACCATCTGGGGCAACCACTCGGCAACCCAGTACCCCGACTTCGCCAATGCCCAGATCAGCGGCAAGCCCGCGCCCGAGGTCATCGGCGACGCCGACTGGCTGCGTGGCCCGTTTATCGAGATCGTGCAAAAGCGTGGCGCGGCGATCATCGAGGCCCGCGGGCTGTCGTCCGCGGCGTCGGCGGCCAACGCCGCGATCGACTCGGTCAACAGCGTGTGGCGCGAGACCCCGAAAGGGCAGTGGTCGAGCCTCGCGGTGTGCAGCTCCGGCCAGTACGGCACGCCGGAGGGGCTGCAGTACGGCTTCCCGGTCGTGGCCGACGGGTCGGGCGGCTGGTCGGTGGTCGAGGGCCTCGAGCACGACGACTTCGCGCAGGAGAAGCTGCGGGTCACCACCGAGGAGCTGGTCTCCGAGCGCGACGAGGTGAAGGCCCTCGGCCTGATCTAGCCGCGCAACCGGGCGTTGGTGATCGAACCTGTCGTAGCGACGGTCTGGATCACCAACCGGTGGGGATCGGGGTGTGCTCGGCTTCGAGCCAGCCGGTCACCGCCTGCACCATCGCCTCGGGTACCTCGAGCTGCGGGGCGTGACCGATGTCGGCGAGCTCCACGTAGCGCCAGTCGGCTCGCCGCCGGGCAGCCGCCCGCGCGAAGTCCACTGGCACGAGACGGTCCCGGGCACCGTGGAGCACGAGGGTCGGGCAGCACACCTCGGCCAGGTCGCGGGTCATCCTGCCCACCAGGTAGCGGAACAACGTGCCGCCGCTCTGCGCGTACGCGGGCGCTGCTCCGGGGTGCTGCATCCGCTCGGCAGCGAGGGCCACCAGCCGCCGGCGAACCTCAGGGTCGAGCGCGTCGGGGCGGGCGAGCACGTTCCCGAGCGTCGCGTCGACGAGCCCCTCCGGGCCGAAAGCCGGCGCGCGGGTGCGCACGAGGGGTGTCGCGACGATCGGCAGCATGAGCGTGGCGAGCTTGGCGGTGCGGTCGAGCTGTTCGGCGTTGCCGCGCCGGCGCGGAAGCGCAGCGTTTACGAGTACGAGGCGCGTCACGAGCTCTGGGTTCGACACGGCGATGGCGACCCCGAGTGCGCCGCCCATCGAGTTGCCGATCACAATGCCGGGCTCGCGGGCTCCGAGGAGCTCCACCAAGAGCTCGTGATGCACTTGGGACGAGGCGGGCCGATCGTGGGTGCGCGTGCGCCCGAACCCCGGGAGGTCGAGGGCGGTCAGGCGCGTCCCGAGCGCCATCGCGAGCGTCGGTCCGACCAGGTCCCAGTTGACGGTGCTGCCGCCGAGCCCGTGCACGAGCACGATGGGTTCCGCGCCCACGCTCGCGGCCGCGGGCTCCCAGTCCACGGTGTGGATCCAGCATCCGTCGCAGTCGATCCACCGTTCGCGCATCACGAGACCCTCTCGGCGTCCGACGTCCCGCGCTCGAGTCCCAGCGCGACGAGCAGGTCCTCGTGGAGCTGCATCCAGACCGTGTGGTACGAGTCGCAACGGGGAGAGGCGAGCCACTCCTGTTCGCCGTCGGCCGTGCGGTGCCGCGCCTTGTGCAACCGCTCGCGGTAGTCGGCGAAGCGCTCGACGCGCTTGGCGAGCCGGCGCACCAGCGCCCCCGCCTGCTCGTCGAGCGCGGTGAGTCGGTCGATCACGCCCCAGTCGTACGCGGGGTCCCGGTGGTCGTTCGGCGCGCCGCCGGGCCGCACCTGCCAGTCGTGGCACACCTTGATCAGGGTCGTGTTCAGCGGCACGAAGCCCTCGTAGGCCGCAGCCGTCGCCTCACGCTCGGGGCTGCCATGGGCGAGCCGGAGGCGAGCGTCGGCCTCGGCCCGCCCGGCCGGAGTGAGCGCGAGGAAGCTGTGCTTGCGAACGGCTTGTCCGGCTGCGACCACGGCGTCGGCAACGGCGTCGCCGGGGTCGGGCACCATCCCTCGTACCCGGAGGGCGTGCAGCAACGCGTCGGTACCTTCCATGCCGGCTCGATCGTAGGACGCGCCGGCATGGGTCCCGGACCCGGCCACCGAGAGACGGCCAGCGGCTGGCCACGGCGAGCAGACTAGGGTCACCCGCTTGATGAGCGACGTGATCGGGACGGGGACGAAGGTGTTCGACGCCGCGCCGGTGCGCGGCCGCTGGCGCATGCTCCACACGCCCGACGACGTCCTGGAGCTGATGGACTCTTCGGCCGAGGGCATCGTCGTCGGCGTGCAGGACGCGGGGGCGACCTTCCTCGCTCCGATCTTCGACGAGCTCGCCGCGGTCGTATGCCTGTCGGGAACGCCCGCCAGTCACATCGGCATCGTGAGCCGGGAGTACCGGGTGCCGTGCGTCATGGCGACCGATCTCCCCGACGGCCCGCCCGTCGACGGCACCGAGGTCGAGGTCGACTGCTCCGGCCCCGAGGGCGTCGTCCGTGTGACCCGATGACGCACGCGCCCTGCGGTCGTTACCCTTGCCGGACATGTTCGCGTTCGTAACGTCCTTGCCTCACCCGGCGAACTGCAGTTCCTATCGCGACCGGTCGTCGATGCTCCGCGACACGGTTGCGTCGATGCTTCGCCAGAGCGAGCCCTGCGTCCGAGCGGTCGTCGTCGCCAACGAGGAGCCCGATTGCGTGATGCCGTCGGATCCTCGCCTCGAGATCGTCGTCGTCGACTTCGAACCCGCCGGGAGTCCGATCGGGAAGCCCACGGCGACGTGGGCGATCTACGAGGACAAGGGTGCAAAGCTTGCCGTTGGTACGGCGGCGGCAGTCCGTGCCGGCGCTTGCCATGTCATGTACGCAGATTCCGACGACTACGTGCACCGTGACCTTGCCGCGTTCGCGTCACGCGAGCCGGATGCATCCGGGTGGTTCTTCGATTCCGGCTACTTCCACGTACACGGATCGCGCACGGTGACGCTCGTCGAACACGACTTCCATCAGCGCAACGGGACCTCGCACATCCTTCGGTCCGACCTGCTGGGGGTTCCCGCCGATCTGGACTCGGGGTTGACGCGCGATGAGGTCCTCGACGAGCTCGGCCGCGACCGCGTCGTCGCGATCATGGGCAGGCACAAGCCGATCGTGGAGGCGTTCGAGGCGCTCGGGGCACCGCTGGACCGGCTGCCCTTTCCTGGAGCTGTCGCCGAGGTGGGGACGAAGGAGAACTTCTCGCGGGTGCTCGCGGCCCGGGGACGGAGGGAACCTGTGCAGGGGAGAATCGCCGAGGAGTTCGGCGTGCCGGTTTCCGGTCGACTGGAGGCACTGCGGTGCGAGATCGCGACCTCCCGAGCGCGTCTTGCGCGTCGCATCGCGCAGTACGGGCGTGGCCGATCCCGACGCGATGACGAGGTCTGAGCGTGCGTCGCGCTGACTTCGAGGCCTTGATGCAGGACCAGAGCATCGGACTCGTGGTCGATCCGGTCGCGAGCAGCGAGCGTCTCGTCGTCGCCTTCGGGGGAATCGCCAGCATGCTCGACGGCGTCCCTCCCTTCGAGTTCCTCTCGGCGCTCGATTCGCTGTCTGCTCGGGTGGCCTTCGTGCGGGATCTCGACCAGTGCTGGTACCAGCGCGGCGTCCGGGGGGTGTCCGAGACACTCGAGGGAACGACCGCCGCCCTGTGTGCTCTGGTCGACGAGAGTGGCTGCTCGCGGCTCGTCACACTCGGCACGTCGGCCGGCGGGTTCGCGGCGCTGTACTTCGGCTGCCGGCTCGCGGCAGACGCGGTGCTCGCGTTCGGACCACAGACGTTCACGAGCCACCGGCTGCGGTGGTTGTATCGCGATCATCGTTGGGGACCGGAGATCGCCAACATCGATCGGCTTGACCAGACCGCGGTGTGTCGAGATCTTCTCCCGGTTGTGCGCCGGTCCGCTCGAAGTCCTCACGCGACGAAGATCGAGGTGCACTACGGCGATCGCGTCCGCGTTGACCGTGTGCACGCCAGGCGATTGCGACGCCACTCCAACGTTCGGCTGTTCGCCCACGACGCCGGTCACAACGTCGCCAAGGTCCTTCGTGACCAGGGTGAGCTGCAGGCGATCATGCGCCGGGCCCTCGAGCCCACCGCGACAACGCGGTTGTCGATCTCCACTCCTGACGAACTAGCTCGACGCGCTTCGTCGGCGCTCGACGACGGTAGTGAGTGATCGGCTCGGCATGCCGACGGCAGACAGGAATCGAACGCTCGTCAGTCTCGACGGTTAGCGAGGCGGGCTCATGGACAAGAAGGCGGTCAACGCCACGATCGCGTACCATGCGCGCATCTCGGGCGAGATGACCCGCGCCCGAACCGCGCTCGAGTCGGCGCTGATCCCGGTGACTGCCTACATCGTGATCTCGTGCGTCGAGGCGTACCGGCGCTATCCCGACATGATGCGGTCGATCGCGGCCGCACGTCCGCCTGCGGAGCTCGGCGCGATGGGTCGCCGCCCGGGAAACCAGATCGACGCGGTCCACCTGTGGTCGGTGTCCAACCTGCCGCTCGTCGCGCGCAAC